>Ga0073928_10007600_pt1 | contig 13946 bp, 11 predicted proteins | sample PaiPotPPA55metaG_FD_76969 | JGI IMG/M metagenome (GOLD analysis project Ga0073928, IMG submission 76969) | Iron sulfur acid spring bacterial and archeal communities from Banff, Canada, to study Microbial Dark Matter (Phase II) - Paint Pots PPA... ... | reverse complement strand
TGTTGCTGGCATCGCGCGAGTGATAAACCCAGGCGACTTGCAGGTTCGTTACGTTCGCGCGGTTGATCTCTATTAGCGCCGAGTAACGCGCACCGCTGTTATCGCCGTGCGAGCGGGACCACGCGAGAAACGTTTTGTGCTTGGGGTAGCCGTTCGCCGGCGTGAGTTCTTCTGGCCGCGCCGCCGGGATGACTTGATACAGAGGCAATTTCTCCCGCTCCTTTGCATCCTCTATCGCCCAATAATCCGTCGCACGCGCAGCGACAGGCATCAAGCAGGCCGTGAGCAACCCGATTTTCACAAGTTCGAAGAAGGATCGCGTCAAGCGCACAACGAGGCACGGCCATTTCCTGGCTTCGTTTGGCAGGTATTCGGGGAATGAATTGAGGGGCAACATGTTCGCGTGGATTGTAAATCCAGTGCGGGCCTTAAGTCCAAACACAACTTTCTGGTCCCTCCACATTGGAAAACCGCGAAAATCCCGCTTTGCCAACGCATTTTCGAATCGCTCAAAGCTGCCGTCCTGGTATTTCGCGTTTGGGGTTTGCGCCCTTCGACTTTCCTGTTAAACAGTGCCGATGCAGTCCGTCATTGATTATCTGAAAAAAAATCAGGCCCGGTTCGTCGATGAACTTTGCGAATACGTCCGGTTTCCCAGCGTATCCGCCCAGGCCGGCCACCGCAAAGACGTGCAGGCCTGCGCGGAATGGGTCGCCAACCATTGCCGCAAAATCGGACTGCAAGCCCGCGTCTGCGCCACGGCGGGCCACCCCATCGTCGTGGCTAAAACGCCGGCAGCCAAGACCGGCCGCGGGCCGCGGGCGAATGGCGCGGCCCGTCCGCGCTTCGTCGTGTACGGCCATTACGACGTGCAGCCGCCCGAGCCGTTCGAGTTGTGGAAGTCGCCGCCATTCGAACCGCGCATCCAGGGCAGCAATCTCTTTGGCCGTGGCGCCTGCGACAACAAAGGGCAAAACCTTGCCCATCTCAAAGCCGTCGAAGCTTACCTCAAGACCGGCACCGATTTGCCGTGCGAAATTACGTTTGTCATCGAAGGCGAAGAGGAAGTGGGCAGCAGCAGCCTGGCCTCTTTTTTGAAGGTGCACCGCTCCGAGTTGGGCTGCGAGGCCATCGTGATTTCCGACACCGGCATGCCCTCGAAGAAACATCCAGCGCTCACTTATGCTCTGCGCGGCATCGAGGCCTTCGAGTTGATTCTGCACGGCCCGGCGCGCGACCTCCATTCCGGCATTTTTGGCGGCACGGTGGACAATCCCGCCATGGCGCTCTGCCAAATGCTCGCCCAACTCCGTGACAAAAACGGGCGCGTGGCCATTCCGGGATTCTACGACGACGTCCAACCGTTGAGCGCCTACGAGAAGAAAGTGTTTGCCCGGCTGCCGTTCGACGCGCGCTCATATCAAAAGATGCTCGGCGTTCCGAAATTATTCGGCGAACGCGGGTTCACGCCATTCGAACAGCGTTCGGCCCGGCCCACTTTGGAAATCAACGGCCTCACCAGCGGTTATCAGGGTGAAGGCAGCAAGACCATCGTTCCCTCCTGGGCGCGCGCGAAAATCACCATGCGTCTCGTGCCCGATCAAAATCCGGCGCGCGTCATGAATCTCGTCCGGAAACACTTGCACCGGATCTGTCCGCCCACGGTGCGCCTCGAGATCCACTCCGGCCATGGCGCCGAGCCCTATCTCGTCCCACCCACGGGCCGGCACGCGCAGGCGGCCTTGCGCGCGCTTCAGGCCGCGTTTGGATGCCCCCCCGTGCTCATGCGCGAAGGCGGTTCCATTCCCATCGTCAACGAATTCAAGAAGATCCTGCGCGCCGACTCGCTGCTGTTGGGCCTGGGCCTTCCCGACGACAACGCGCACTCGCCGAACGAGAAATTCGACCTCGATTGCTTTGCCAAGGGACAGTTGATGAGCGCCTATCTTTGGCAGGAACTAAGCAAGCAGTGAGGTGTGGGTGTTGCTTGGGGCGGATTGTAAAATGTTTGTTGGACAGCAACAGCACGCGCGATGACCAACGAAGAATTTTCAACCGAGCTTGGATGCCGTCGCAGCCTTTTCCCTTCCTACCAGGTATAGGAGCACTGCGAGAGCGCAAAAGGGGAGCAGCGCCAACAAGTCCGCGTACGGCCCGACGAAGAATGGATTACTGGCCTCCGCCCACTTCGAAACCGCCGTATCGAATTGGGGCAACCCAACCATCATGATGGCGATAATGATTCCCGCAATCGCCCCGCCCGCGATGTAGCCGCTGGCCAGCAGGACGCCGGGGCTTTTGTCGCCTTCGGCTGTCAGTTGCGCCTCGCTCAGATTGTGCGCGCTCAAAACTTTGCGCCTTCGACGGTCTACCAGCCAGCGCACCAGGCCTCCCGCCAGCAGCGGAGTCGAGGACGATATGGGCAGATAAACCCCCACGGCAAATGCCAGCGACGGGATGCCGCTCAGCTCCAGCACGATGGAAATCATTACGCCGAAAAGCACGAGCGCCCACGGCAGTCGGCGGTCGAGGATGCCCTTGATGATGTAGCTCATCAACACCGCCTTGGGCGCATCGTACTTGCGCGCTTCGCTGCCGTCCGGTCGCGTTCTGAAAGCACCGTTGATGCCGGGATCCACCAAGTAAACCGCCGCGCCCAGATCGTCCACGAGATATTTGCCGGACGGTCCGCCGGCGGCGTCGGTCTTGTGCCATGTGCGGTAACTACCCGTGTCGTTACGGGCCTGCGGACCGATCAATTTTTCCGGAGCGCCATAGCCGGCGTTCGCGGGCGCGTGCAGCCTCGGTGCGACTTTCGCGGCCGGCACATAGACCGTGCCGGTGCCATTCAGGAGGAGAAGGACAGGTCCGAGCACGAGCGCGCTCGCCGCCGCGCCGACGAGGATGGCGATCTGCTGTAATCTCGGCGTGGCTCCCACCAGGAAACCCGTTTTCAGATCCTGCGACGTGCCCCCGCCATTGGACGCCGCCGTGCACACGATGCCGCCGACGGACAAAGCGGTCACGTAGTAAGCGTTGCCAGTCCAGCCCATGATGAGGAAAGCCAGGCACGTCAGCAGCAGCGTTGCAACCGTCATCCCCGAGATCGGATTCGACGACGAACCTATCTCACCCGTCAGCCGCGAGGAAACGGTGACAAATAGAAAGCCGAACACAACGATCAGCACCGCGCCCAGCAAGTTCATGTGCAGCGTGCGGGCCGACAGAATGGCAATAATCAATGCCGCGCAGCCGAGCGCCACGAACGTCATCGGCAAGTCGGTGTCGGTCCGAGGCGTCCGGCCGCGCGCCTGGCCGCGCGCCGACCCGAAGTCCGAAATCCCTGCGCGAATACCGCGCACGATCAGCGGGAGCGAGCGCAGCAAACTCAGCAAGCCTCCCGCGGCGACCGCCCCCGCGCCAATGTAGAGAATGTATGCGCCTCGAATTTGGTTTGGCCCCATCTCGCCGATCGGCACCGTCCCCGGCGCCAATGCCGCCGTCATGCCCGAGCCGAAAAAGTGGATGAGCGGAATGAGGACGAGATAGGACAACACGCCCCCAGCCGCCATCGTGCTGGCAATTTTGGGTCCGATGATGTATCCGACGCCGAGTAATTCGGGCGAAATATCGACCGAGATCGACCCACCACTCAACGGAGCGCCAAAAACTTTCTCCGGCGTGTCTTTCCAAATTTTGAATGCGGACATCAGCGTCTTGTAGAGAAGCCCCACACCAAAACCTGCGAAGACGGCGATGGCTCCTGAACTGGCGGTTTGCATTGGGGCTTTGGAGCCGGGCCCCGCAGCTTCGGCCGGCGATTGTGATTCGCCGTGCGCACCCGCATTCAGCACCTCGGCGCACGCCGTTCCTTCCGGATATTTCAACTCCCCGTGCTGCTGCACGATGAGCGCGCGGCGGAGGGGAATCATCATCAAAATTCCCAGCAGCGCTCCGAGCAACGCCACCAACATGACGCGCGCGATTTCCAGGTCGAAACCGAGAATCATGATGGCCGGCATCGTGACACCCACGCCGAAGGCGATCGACTCGCCCGCCGAACCCGCAGTCTGGACGATATTGTTTTCCAGGATGGTCGCGTCGCGCCCCCCGAGCTTCGACCATGCCCGAAAGAGCGCCATGGAAATCACGGCGACGGGGATCGAGGCGCTGACCGTCAGCCCGACCCTGAGCACGAGGTAGAGCGAGGAAGCGCCGAACACCATGCCCAACAAGGTGCCCAAAATAAGCGCGCGCGGAGTGAACTCGCGCATGTTCGCCTCCGCGGAAACAACCGGAGCGGCGGCTGGGGAGCGTGGCGGCTCGGACAGCATGAATCAGCAGGAAATCAGCACCTCGGAATGATAGGGAAGCGAAAGAATGCTGACAAGCTCCTGGCGGCATTTAGCGCATCCGTATTCCGTCTCATTTTCTATGCCTCGCCATGAATCCCGGCTCCTTTGACGCCAGGTCCGCGTGCCGTTGCCTGGCGAGCAGCTCGCCATAGACGCGCGCGTCGCGCATCATCATTTCGAGCCGCTGCTTCAGGTTGTCGCTCGTGATTTGTCCGTCTTGCACATCATCGTCCTCGCTGAACGACACGCCGTAAGGCAGCGTCCAGGCATAGCATTGACGGGCGACCGTGCGCAATTGGTCGGTCACGGTCAGGCCTTTTTCGTGCGATGCCACGATCGAGATGAAAAGCTTGCCGGCGAACTCGTGCCAGAAGTGGTCCAGAAAATTCTTCATCGCGCCGCTAATGCCGCCGTGATAATCGGGCGTGCCGAGAATGACCAGGTCCGCACTGGAAACGCGCTCCTGCAACGCAATATAACCGGGCAAGTCGTGCGCCGTGTCCGGGTCGTAGAGCGCGAGAGGTTCCTTTTTGAAATCGAGCACATCGACCGCGCAACCCGCCGCAGTGAATTGTTCCGCGACGTGCCGGATGACGACGCGGGTCACCGAGCCGTGTTGCAGGCTGCCGACGACCGCCAGGACATTCAAGTGGTTTGACGCCATGCAACCTGTCGGAAATGCCTGCTACAACCGGAGGAAAACTTTCCGGCGGTACAGGAAGCGCACGAACCAAAACGCCAGGAACAGCCCCACGCTCGCAATCAGCAAGTCTCCGAAGCCTTGCCCCAGGTGACTATTGAGAAATGATCTAATGCTCCCACCGGCGAAGCGGCTGGCCAGCTTCACGAAACCGTCGCCACCGAGCACGTTGCTCGCGAGGTAAACCGTAATCGAGTTCATTCCCATCCATACGAAAGGCTGACACCATGCTCGCTTTTCCCACACATCCACGATCAGGTAAAAGATCCCGAGCAGGATGGCGCTGTCACCGCCGGCGACCAGGACGTACGAAGAGGTCCAAATCTTCTTGATGACGGGGAATTCCACGTTCCACAACCATCCGAGGGCGACCGCCACCACGCCAATTCCAATCAGGCACATCACCTTGCGCTTGTCCGGCACCAGCGGATTCCGCAGCAGGAAACCCGCGAACATGCCGAGCAGGCAGGTTGCCACCGCCGGGATGGTGCTCAAGAAACCTTCCGGATCGAAGAAAGTGTCATACCGGCGCCCGGGCAGATATTGGAAGTCGAGGTGATCCGACAGGTTGTAGCCGGGACCATATTTGCCGGTGACGTAGTTGGTCGTGCCGTAGAACAGTCGCTGAGTCCCGGCCCAGGCCGGACTGTCTTTGACGGCAGAAGGATTGCCCGCTTCCGAGTCGCGGAAGAACGCGGCAGTTTGGGCATCGCCGGCCTGTTCCGCCAGGCGCGAGATATTGCTCCGCTGCAATTGGATATCGCGTATCGGCACCCAGGCCATTATGGCCCAATAACCGAGCAGGAGGCTGGCGCAAATCACCGCCAGCGCGCGCGGCTTGAAAAAGCAAAACAAAAGACCACCAAACAGATACGCAAGGGCAATTCGATTGAGCACGCCCATCAGACGCATGTTGGGCCAGGGATGTGTGAATCCACCCGAGTAAAGGATGCCCACGACGAAAAGCAGGACGCCGCGCCGGAAGACCCGCCGCAACGCTTCGGCGCGGCCAGCGCGCCCGATGGTTTTGGTCAGCGAAAAAACCACCGACGCGCCCATGAGGAACACGAACAGCGGAAAAATCAGGTCTTCGAAATGAAACCCTGTCCAGTCCTCGTGTTCCAGTTGCGTGGCCAGAAAAGTGACCGGCGTGGAGTGACTCATCTGATGGAGCGCCTCGACGAGAGAATCCGCCCCGATAATCCAGAACATGTCGAAGCCTCGCAACGCATCCACCGACATGAATCGCCGGCTGGCGGCCGCGGTCTCGGCAGCTTGCGGTGCGCTCAGCGTGGGCATACGGATTTAATCCACGAAGGTTTAGGCCAATACCGCTTGGCGTTCAAGGTCAAAAGCGGAGCCAAAACAGAAGAAAGGCCAACAGAAGCACCAACGCCACGACCCACCAGAATAACGGGACCCCGTGCGGCACCGGTTTTTTGCTCCCGAATTCGCGCTTGACGAAATCGTCGTAATCAAATTTTTCCTCAGGCAGATCCAAACCGTCGCCGCTTGCTTCTTCCGACCAACCCGTTTCTTCATCCGCGCCGCATTCCGGACAGGCCCGGGCCGAGGGCGGGACTTCGGCGCCGCAGTTCGGGCAAATTTCCGGAGGCTTCATTCAGCCCATGCCCGCGTATTCCTCGTCCGTCTTCAAATCCAGGCCCATGAGAACGTAATCGTGGGTAATCGCCTGCATGTCCTTTACGTAACCGTCGAACCGCGCGAGGTTGCTGAAGCCGAGGAGGGCGAACATTTTGATCGCGGCTTCCTGTTCGCCGATGAATTCCGCCTCGACCTTCTCCAGGCCCACGTGCCGGGCGATGCTCACGATCTCCGACACCAGCGCCTTTGCCAAACCGCGCCCGCGATAGGCCGGCAGGACCAGCACGCTCACGCGGCCAATGTGCCGCTTCCAGCCGCCCAACTGCTGGTGCAGTGTCGCGTCCCCGACGATCTTGCCGTCCATCAGCGCCAACAGCGGCAGGTTGCGGCCCAGGTCGATGTTGCGGCACCAGTCCCGAATGATTTCCGAGTCGATGACCCGATGTTTGATGAACATGCGTTCGCGCTCCGACACGGCCATGAAAAACTCGTGAAACCCCTTCTCATCGTCTTTGCGCAAGGGGCGCAGCCGGCACTTGGACCCATCCTTGAGTTTCATCTCCCGAGGAAACTTTTGCAGTTCGTATTCGAGTGACATAGGCTTTCTGATTGGTTCGCCGCCATTTTGCCGGACGCGGCCAGCCCTTGCAAGGGCCAAACCGAAAGCCCGTGCGAAGAATCGCCGAGAGTTTTCGCGCAAGTCGCATTGGGGGAGTTCAAGTTTAGGTACTTGGGCGCAGGCAAACCCATGTGCTCGCCGCGCATCATAATCTACGTATCACGCGATTGTGACCTCATCGCCTTATTCCCGTAACACGAAGATGCAGAATGGACGACAGCAAACGTTGAAACTCTAAAACCAACTGATCCAACAACTGGAAACCTATGAACCACCATCGTAAAATCATGACAGTGGCCAGCGCCGTGCTGCTCGCGGCGGCCTGTGCCCAATCCCAAATCATCACTGCCTGGACGTTTGACAATCTTCCGACCGGATTTACTCCGAACCCGGCGCCATCAACCGGATCGGGACTGGCCTCCACGCTCGGCATGAATAACAGCTACCCGACCCCAAACGCAGGGGGCACCACCAATATTTCAGATGTGTTGAGCGACCCCGGTTCCTCCTCCGGCGGCCCCAATGCCTGGCGTGTTCGTGGCGGCGGCAACGGAGATAACGGTTGGTCGTCCTTGGCTCCGATAGGCAGCCAGGGCGCTGAGTTCGACGCCAGCACAGTGGGATACAACAACATCCAGCTCACGTTCGACCTCCATACCACCGCGCAGGCGGAAGCCAATCTCGAAGTTCTGTATACAATCGATGGCTCCGCCTGGCTGAACGCTACTCTTTCCTATTCCGGGTCCGGTGCCACGGTTATGAACAACAGCTCCAGCCCTAACACGGTAATGGGCAGCTTCATCCGATTCCAAAACACCGCGGCTCCTTGGTACAACGGCATCACCGCCAGCTTCGGCTCGGCGGCGAACAACGATCCGAATTTCGGCGTCCGCATCGTAAATGCCTCGACGGGTGCGGACGACATCAATCAATCAGGCACCGCCTATAATAATTCTTCCGGCAATTGGCGCTATGACAATATCGTCATTAGCTCAGTACCGGAACCTTCCGCTCTCGCGCTGGCTGGCCTCGGTTTCGCTGGCCTCCTGCAAGGAGTTCGCCGCAATCGCCGCAATTCGTAATCGATAGACTCGTTCCCGCTCACGCGCGCAGGCCTGCATCCTGCGCGTTTTTTCTGTACCACAGGCGCCTTAAAATCCTATAAAGCTCGAAACTCTCTCCGAGTGGCTTGTGAGCGTGAGCTTTCGGAGTCGCGCCCGCTGATTCGCGATGGGCTTTGGGTTGGCGATTCGGTGCGGATCGGCTAGATTGCGCGAACAAGCAATAGCGCTATGAGCAAGCCGGCGATCTATTATTTCGACAACAATGCCACAACGCGCGTTGCGCCGGAGGTGGTGGAGGCGATGGCCCCGTTTTTGACGGAGTTCTGGGGCAATCCGTCGAGCGGCTATGCCTTCGGTCGCGAAGTGGCCGGGCATCTGGACGAAGCGCGGGCCAGGACCGCCGCGCTGCTCAACGCCGAGCCGCGGGAAATCGTGTTCACCGGTTGCGGCACCGAGAGCAACAACTCGGCGATCCACAGTGCCCTCGTCACACAGCCCGCGAAGCGGCACGTTTTGACGACCGCGGTGGAACACTCGGCCAATATCAAGTTCGGCGAGTTTCTTCGCACGCAGGGTTGCGACGTGACATTTTTGCCCGTCAGCTCGGAGGGCGCCCTCGACCTTAGGCTGCTGGAAAAGTCCATTCGCCCGGACACGGCCATTGTTTCGGTGATTTGGGCCAACAACGAAACGGGCGTGCTGTTCCCCGTGGAGGAGATCGCGAAGATTTGCCGGGGCAAGAGAGTATTGTTCCACACCGATGCGGTGCAGGCGCCGGGCAAGTTAAGGGTCGACGTGAAGGAGCTGGGCGCGGATTTCCTCTCTTTGTCCGCGCACAAGCTGCACGCGCCAAAGGGTATTGGGCTGCTATACGTGAAGCGCGGCGTGAAGTACCGGCCTTACATCATCGGCGGAGGACAGGAACGGGGACGTCGCGGCGGCACCGAAAACGTTCCGTACATCGTCGCCTTTGGCCGGGCGGCAGAGTTGGCGATGGATAATTTGCCGGAGGAGAATACCCGGGTGCGCGCGTTGCGAGACAAATTGGAAGAGGGGATTCTGAACCGCGTTCCCGGCACGTCGCTTAACGGCGCCAGGGAACCGCGCCTGCCCAACACGAGCAACCTTGCCTTTGAGCGGGTGGAAGCCGAGGGTGTCCTGATGTTGCTGGATCAAGCGGGCATCTGCGCTTCGAGCGGTTCGGCATGCACCACGGGTTCGCTGGACCCGTCGCACGTATTGACGGCGATGGGCTGCAGCGCGGCGCGAGCGCGGGGAAGTCTGCGCTTCAGCCTCGGCATCTACAACACGGAAGCGGAGGTGGATTATTTCTTGGAGCAATTGCCGGGGATCATCGCGAAGCTCCGCGCCCATGCGCCGGTGGAGGCGGTGTGATGATTGATGCGTGAAACGTGAAACGTGAAACGTGAAACGTGAAACGTGATGCGTGAAACGTGATGTGTGAAACGTGATGCGTGAACTGTGTCAAGGGGATTCGAAGTCCGGGCCGGCTTTTTCGGAGGAGGAGGCTTCGAGGAAGGCGTGCAGGACGCGGAGGCGCGGCTCGGCGAGTCGTCGGGCGGAGGCGAGTTGCAATTGCCCCGGCAATTCGTCGGCGTTGCGGCGCAGGACGCGGAGGGCGTCCGAAAACCGGACGAACCGGGTGTCGCGGCCAACCTTGCTGACGATGCGGAGAATACCCACGGCGCCGAGTTGTTCGAGGATGTCGGCGTCGCGCAGTAGCACTCCCTCGAAGGTGGCCGGTCTTGCCGAGGGCAGGTGCGCGCGGATGGCTTCGATGACCGCGGGAATCTTATCGGCGGGAAAACCGAACTCGCCCAGAAGACCGGGCCCCTCGCGGAGGACGTAAGCGACGTTGTCCCAGGACGCCAATGCGGCCGGGTCCTCGGGCCGATGACCGATGAACACGCCCAGGTCGTGCATCCAGGCGGCGGCGTAAAGCACGTCGTCGTCGAAGGGCTGGTCCTCGGCGAGTTGTTGGGCGAGCTGGTGCAGCCGGGGTTGGTGGCTGAATTTATCCGGCGGCTTCGCCTGCGCGCGGATGTAATCGGCGATGGCCTGGCGGAAGGGGCGGTTCATGCGGATTAAGTAATTGAATCTTTGGGAAAATGCGAACATTACTGACGGGCATTATGGATCAAACCCGTTTCCTGGACGGAAAAGTCGTCTGGCAATCGCTGCCTGTCGTGAGACCCCCGCTCGGCGCGGACGCGCCGAATCTGAAGCGGCTGATGCTGCCGCAAGGCGAATTGGCGCAGATCTACGACGCGGAAGAGGGTATCCGTTACATGGCCGTGATCGAATTGCGCCGGTACAACACGCGCGGCAATCATTATCACAAGGTCAAGGTGGAGTGGGTTTACGTGACGGCGGGAGAAGTGTTGCTGGTCGTGGAAGACATTGAATCCCGGAAGCGGGAGACCGTTCCGCTCCGGGCGGGGGATCTCGCGCTCATCCAGACGGGCATCGCGCACGCGTTGCGGGTGGTGGCGACGGGGGAAGCCATCGAATTCTCGGCGGCGCGATTTGATCCAGCGGATATTTTTCGATATCCGCTGGAGTGAGAGTTCGCGGGGGAAATAATCCCCCCTTCGGACCCGCCACAGCGCCACAGACCGCATAAACATTGGGGTTTTTTGATGTCGAACCCGCCACAGCAGCCGCCACGTGGCAGTAAACCCGCCACAACCCAATAGACACAGGCCTTTTATGAGTTTTTGACCCGCCACACCCAATGGTGGCGGGCCTGGAATGCCTCTTTTTGCCGTAGAACTCACTGGCAAGAGGTGAGACATGAAACGTGAAACGTGATGCGTGAACCGACTTTCGACTAGCCGGAAAGTTCGCCAAAGGGGCAGGAAAATGCGCCGCCGCGAAGGAACGCAGAGAGCGCAAAGAGCCTGAGGTCGAAAAGGCGAATTGATAACCGCGAAAGACGCAGAATTGCCTTCCCAAGGCCGCCACAAGATGGGTGCCCCGAAAGAGGCCTTCGCTTCGCGAAAAGTGGTCGCAGAACACGCGAAATGAGGCAAAAAGATGGGGGCAAAAAGATGGAAGGGAGGTTTTACCCTCCTCCGCGCTCTGCGCTATGGAGGGCAGGCCGCTGAGATGCAATGGACGCCAACCTACTGCTTAGCGGGGGCATCCGCACGGAACCAGAAAGCGAACTTTGATGGCCACGAAGAAGCGCAACTCCGATAAACTCCGAACTCCGATGAACTCCGAATGCTTTCGCGAGCAGGTCGCGAGCGGGAAGACGCAAAAAATACATGCCAAAAGTTTGCCCGCGAAACACGCCAAACACGCGAAAAAACAGGAATGAGGCAAAAAGATGGGGGCAAAAATATGGCGGGAAGTTCAACCGCTGATTTACGCTGATGGACGCTAATCGGCAAAACCAGCGGGAGTCAAGGTTGACCCTGAAAGTTGTCCGCCCGGGATTACCATTCACTCACGACGCTTGTATTGGGTCATTTTCTCTGGTTAAGTCCACCCCGTCAGAGAAAAACAAAAAAATTATCGAATAACGCTTACAAAACAAATTTAGCGTAGCTACGGCTACGGTCTCACGAGAAACCTTGCGAATTTCAGCAGTAGGAGACCGCCGAAAGCACGCGCCCAACCGGGCGCGGCTTGGCGATCCTTCCTACTGGGCCTCGCAAGGGCCTCTCGTGAGGGGCGTTGAGTTCGCGCCCCTTCTGTTATAAGAATTTCCGTGGTTCGCAGTTGCGCCGGGCGCAATGGCTGAAAACCACAAACAAAAACCTCCGACCGTCCGCTACGGCCTCGATAATCCGCACCCGCTTTCACGGCTGAAGACGGAATTGGTTTGGGAAGGCAAGTATGACGAATACGGCAATCGCCGTATTGTGGATATTGCCGGGTGCGCGATGCCACTGCAAAAAATCGAAACGATTGATGAGCCGCGGAGTCGTGCCGCCGCCAAGGGCCAGATTGACATGTTCGAGCAGAAGATTCTGGCGCTACGCGAGAACGCGCCCGAATACGGCAAAAACGCCGACTTCCGCAACCGGCTAATCTGGGGCGACAACAAATTGGTGATGGCCAGCCTGCTGGCCGATTTCAAGGGGAAAGTGGACCTCATCTACATTGATCCGCCTTTTGACGTGGGCGCGGATTTCACGATGGACGTGCCGATTGGCAACGAAGAGGAGACGGTGGCTAAAGACCAATCAACGCTCGAGATGGTTGGGGAAGTGCGTGAGGATGAAACCGAAGAATTCATCAGCAGGGCGGACTTCGACGCATTACCACCAGCGCACCAGAAGATGGTGCAGCAGGCAATCGGGTTGTTTCAGTTCCTTGAGAAAAAGACGGGGCAGTCATTCGCGCCGGTTTTCACGCCATTGCTCGGGCCGCTGGATGAGGCTGCGCGTGCTGTCATGCTGAAATTGCTCGGCCCGGATATTCCGACCGAGCACGAACAGCAACGAGTCTTCTTTGAACCCGACTTGAGCCACCTGTCGGATAAAGACGCGGAAATGTTCCGGCGACGCTGCAAGGACTTGAAAAGAACGCTGGTGGATCACAACGGCATGAGTCCAATCGGATTGTTGCGTTGGTGCCTGCAATACTCACGAAAGCCTAGCGGACCGACTGGCGTTGTGTTTGATGCGGTGAATCGGCGTTTCTCGGGTGTGCCGGAAGCCATCTACAAACTGGTGAACGTCATCAATACCTTCCGAAATGATTATGTAGCCCATCAGGAAAAGGAACTCACGGACGGCGTGCTCGCGCGAAAGGCACTGGCAGAATGGTCAAGCGGCTTGCGGCGCATTTGGGAATTGCATCACTGAGAATGATCTGCCGACGAGATGCGCCATGCTCGGTGAAGGCGAGAGGGAGATATTTGAGGTTGTGCCCGCGCTTCAAGGTCACAACCGGTGACCTTGAACGGCGGACTTGCCCTGCCTCGTCACGAGCCAACCGAAACAGGAAATCCTCGGGGAATTTGTCCTGGTTCCGTTTGACGGCCTGGTTCAGGGCCTTAGTAGGGCCTTGATAAACCGCCGAACCTGTCGAAGAACCCTCTTGCACCAAAGGCTTTCGCGCGGCAAGGAACAACTTCCGCATTCCGGCCAGTTTTGCGCTCTTTGCTTTTTTGCGGCAATTCATCAGCGCCCTCGGTTCCCTCCGCTGGCTCTTGTTCGACCAGGGCCAAGTTTTTGTGAGTTTTCGAGGACGAGGACGAGGAGGAGGACGAGAAGGAGGAAGGGAGCGCCGGGACGGCGCGAAAAGGCTCGAAAAGCGGGGTAAATACGCCAGTAAAGATTTTTCGGAATAACGCTTGCTATTTTTGGGGAAACGGTCAGTGTTCGGTTGTCTATCAGATGACTTGCCACTTTCATGGCATGGTAAATCTTCAGGTGAACTCGGTTCAGTGATGATTTGAAACCCGACAGTCGGGAACAGTCTGGCGAAAGCAGCAGTAAGTCTGGGACAGTAGAGAAATTAGATGAGTGCAAAATTGTTTGTAGGGAACCTTTCCTTCAACATAACGGAAAACGACCTCCAGGACGCCTTTGCGGCGCATGGAACGGTCGTTGAAGCCAACCTGATGA
>Ga0073928_10007598_pt1 | contig 13947 bp, 13 predicted proteins | sample PaiPotPPA55metaG_FD_76969 | JGI IMG/M metagenome (GOLD analysis project Ga0073928, IMG submission 76969) | Iron sulfur acid spring bacterial and archeal communities from Banff, Canada, to study Microbial Dark Matter (Phase II) - Paint Pots PPA... ... | reverse complement strand
CGTACGCATCCGGCGTAGGCCGCAGGCTCATTGGATTATTCTGGCGGCCAGCGCTTAAGCAGCTCCGGGCTTTCCTTGTACATCCGGACGAGTTCGATCAGGTTTTCGATTCCGAAGTCAGTGAAGGCCTGGATGCCATGTTCTCCGACGCCATAGACCCAGATGGCGCCGTCTTCGATCTCCATTTCATTGGCGACGTCTCGCAGCCAGTCTTCGTCTTCGCCAAGATCCTCGGCAACACGGTTGATGGTGGTAACGTGATGAACCTTGTTGACGTGCATGGTCACGCAGCTCGAGCGGAGATCGCCGTCGCCGGCGTCCAATTCCAGGGCAATAGCTCGTCCAGCCGATGAGCGGGATAGGCGGCGATGCGGGCGAGGATATCCGTGAGCCACGCCTGCGGATCGATGCGGTTCATTTTGGCCGAGACAATCAGGCTGTACATGGCCGCAGCGCGTCGTCCGCCGCGATCGGATCCGCAGAACAGCCAAGATTTCCGGCCAAGAGCTATGCCTCGCAATCCTCTTTCGGCGGCATTGTTGGATAGACACACACGTCCGTCCTCAAGGAACAGCGTGAAGCTCGCCCATCGCTTCAGGATGTAATTGAACGCCTTGGCCAGGTCGTGCCCCCGGGACAGCTTAGCGAGCTGTTCGCGCATATAGACCTGAAGATCCTCGACCAGAGGTCGGCTTAGCGTCTGCCGCACCTCCAGGCGCTCCTCAGTACTCTTGCCATTGATGGAGCGCTCGATCTCAAACAGCGCATCGATCCGCCGCACCACCTCGATCGCGATCGGAGACAGAGGGATTTCCCTTTTGCCGGCAGCCTTGCGCCGCGCATTCTCTTCGATATCGGCCATGGCAAAGAACGGGCGCCGCGCATGGACCCAACACGCCGCCTCCCGGATCGGTCCAGGGCGGCGCCCAGCCAGATAGAGCTGGTTATACCCGTCATAGGCGTCGGCCTGGAGAATGCCGGCATAACGGGCCAGATGCGCCTGGGGATGCTCGCCCTTGCGGTCGCGTGAGTAGTAGAACATCGCCGCTGGCGGTCCCGCACCACCAAATGGCCGGTCGTCCCGGACGTAGATCCAGCACCGTCCCGTGGCGGTCTTCCCCTTGGCCAGCACCGGCACGGTCGTGTCATCGGCATGAAGACGCTCAGCCGCCATGACATGGGCTTCGAGGCGGCGCAGCAGTGGATCAAGCGCCGTACAGACCGATCCCACGGCATCCGCCATGGTCGACAGCGCGATCGGCACGCCCTCCAGAGCGTAGCGCTCGGCCTGGCGGTTCAACGGCTGATGCTGGCCGAACTTCTCGAACATGATCATCGCCAGCAGGCTGGAGCCGGCCCATCCTCGTGCGACGGCATGGAACGGCGCTGGCGCCTGGCTGATCTTCTCGCAGTCGCGGCAGCTGAACTTCTCCCGCACCGTCTCGATCACTTTCCACTGACGCGGCACCGATTCCAGCGTCCGGGTCACGTCTTCACCGAGTTTGCGCAGGCGATTGCTGCCGCAGCACTCGCAACTCGTCGGCGGATCGATCACCACCCGCTCGCGTGGGAGATGCTCGGGGAACGTCTGGCGCTCGGCGCGCTTGCGCGTAAATCCCCGCACTGTGGTCGTCTTGGCGACGGCCCGTTCCGCCGCCAGTTCGTCTTCCGTGGCGTCGGCTTCCAGCTCTTCGAACGTCAACGCCAACTGCTCGATCAGCCGCGACGAACGCTCCGACCGCTGCCCGTAGATCTGGCGCTCAAGCTTGGCGATCCTAAGCTTCTGTTGGACGATCAGCGCACTGTCTTCCGACGCCTTCGCGCGGGCAACCGCAAGCTCGGCCGCAATCTCGAGAGCCTTGGCGCGCTCGACCGCCAAGGCCTCCTTCAGGGCTGCGATATCATCAGGACCAGCGTTGCGATCAGCATCCATGCGACGCAGTGAATCACAGATCGGATGCGTTGTGACTCCCCAAAAAGCTGAGGCCGCAGATTTATTTGCTCAGCCCGCGCTTTGCGGCCGCCAGCTGAGTTGCGGGTTCCTCCAATCGATGCCCTCGAGCATGTAAGCCATCTGCGCCAATGAGATCGATACCGCACCGTCCGACGCCGAAGGCCATATGAACTTGCCGCGATCCAGGCGCTTGGCATAGAGCGACATGCCTAACCCGTCATGCCAAAGAATCTTGACCAGATCGCTGCGGCGGCCGCGGAAGATGTAGAGATCGCCGGCGTGAGGATCGCGCTTCAGGCTCTGCTGAACCGCCAGCGCCAGGCTTTGCATGCCGCGGCGCATGTCCGTGTGGCCGGTCGCGATCCAGACCCTGACGCCGCTGGGAATCGGGATCATCGCGTTCGTCCATCCGCCAAGGCCGCGACAGCAGCCTTCACCGTTGACGCGTCGACCGCGCCCGTGATCCGCATACGAGCCCCAGCGGCAAACTCGATCTCAATCGCGCCGCTGCTCGCTGGCCTGATCGGATCAGGCGTCTCCTCTGGATCTGGGACCAACTTCGCTGGGACGAAGCCCAATTGTGTGCCGGTAGCATCCTTTGGCTCGGGATGAAAAGACCGGCGCCATCGCAGCAGCAGCGACCGCGAAAGGCCGTATCGCCGTGCCGTTGCCGCGACCTGGCGGGGACCCTGAAAGCTCTCCACAACGATCTTGAGCTTCTCCTCCTCAGACCAGCGCCGTCGCCGGCCTGTGTCCACCACCTGAAGCCGCTCGACTTGGGCGCTGCGCCTATCACTGTCCATAGAGACAGGTTCTTAGTCCCCAAGCCACTTCGCAAGGCGGCCGCCGCCGGAGGCGTACGGCCTACCTACGGTTTTCAAAAGCCGGCCATCCCCGGCTTCAGATTTGTCGGCTTCGCTGGCCAGCCGCTGCCGAGCTAAGACGAGCGGCGTCCGTCTTTCCACCGGGGCTCCAATTTGCGCCTACTCATTTGCTCTATGTTGTAGCCCCCGCAATAAACTGGATATATCTCAAGAAATTATTGGGGAAAGGGCGGTGGCATGGAGTCTACTTGGCTAAGCATTCTTGTTGTCGTAAATACTCTCGCTTTAGGGGTCTTGTTCAATCGGACAAATCCAAAGCGCGGCCGACCAAAAAAGAAAGTATATTGGAAGCTTGTCTCGGGACCAGCGATCACACCGAAGCACTCTCGACCCGAGCCGATCAAGGAACTTCACTTCGGATTAAATGAAAGTGGTCGCCAGTTCTTCAATGCGTTTTACGATTTTGGCGACGTGGTGAATTGGTGCTTTGATGACAAGCACAGTTCAAGTCGATGGCGCCTCCAGGAACTGAAAGACACGGAGCTTCAAATAGGAAGAGACGGTTCACCATCGTATGGCAGGCGCTATGAGGTGTTTTGTGGCCCGACGAAATTGGGAACATTGGAGATTGAACCGTCATACGATTATGACACCACGAAAAATGTGAGGGCGTCGATAGAGCTAAAATGGCTTCGTCTCCTAAGCTTCGACACTCTTGTAACGTTTTTGTCAGGTATTGCTTGGCACATCGATAGCCGAGACATCCGCGAAGAAAATTGGGGAAGAATACACAGTGCAATTACTCGTTCACTTTGGGATAGTCTCAACATAAGTGACGATGGCTACGATGGGGATTTGGATTGGGGCACGCTGGAGATCAGTTTGACTGGCAATGCTAACTTCTATCTCGCCAGAAGGGACTGCCAAGCGTTCCAAGAACTGCGGAAGCAGTCGAAGTTCTTAGAATCACTGTGAATACGCGCGGCGCTACACTGCGCCGCTGTGTTTGCCCACGGGGGAACATTGGGCAGAACGGGATACCTTGGCGCACCTACCGTCTGGATGACTCTCAGGAGTCCACTGGTAGGCCTTTGGTCCCGGCCGCTACCTAGTAGCCAAACGCGGAACAAACGAATCCTGAGTCATCTCTGGCCCGCCTAGGGCCTATCCCGGCTTTATCGTCCAAGATGACCATTACCCTCCCCCTTTGCTACGGCATTTATGCAACACATGGAACCCTTGGCTTTCGATGTGGTGGGGGCGCTAAATTTGGTCCCCGTTATGCTCTGGTCCCATCATTAGGTATTTACTAAGGTAGTATTGTACTATCTACATAGATATCCTCTATTGATATTACTCAGGTTTTCCTGAGGTTTCCAAGGTTCCCCTTATGATCTTAGGCTGCTGGTGGCCGGCCCGTTGATCTTGATTAATGGTACGACGTTGAGATGGCCAAAGTAGACAGCCTTAATCGTCCTTGCAGTCAGTCCCTCGTGCTCCTGAGCAACGATCAGGCTATCGTGCACAGCCAAGCTCGGAACGTCCTTGTTCCGCTTCAGCCAGAGCATCGTGTCGACGATCACCCGGCTCTCAGCGAACATCAGGTCGGCCCATGTTCGCACACGGCCATCCAGCGGCTTACCCCATTGGTCGAGGATGGGATGATGAGCGATAATCTTCTCACGTAGTTTGGTTATCGGGTATCGCTTGCGGTCGAGTGGGTGCCTGTTCTTCTTTTCGTAGGCTTTCAGTAAGTCCGAAGGCCACTTGGTGAGCGGCGTGATATTTCCGAATGTCGCCGCCACACAAAGCTTGACGACTTCACGCGCCTCCTCGCCTAACTCAGGGATGACATAGGGGTCCGTGTCGACAGCGAGCTGCTTCCCGTGCCAGGCGTGAAAGATGGTTAGGTAGCTCGCACGCAGATCAATCTCGACCACAGGCGATCCGTTGATGGTTATCTCAAGGCGCTTTGCGCCCTTCTGCTGTTGGTAGTTCGTGTCTGGTGGCTGGCTGTACAGACGCCCTCCCTGATCCCAGTTAAAGCGCTGACTGTCGCCATTCTGAAAAATGCGTAGATAGCCCCGGTGTACACAGCCACCACCGAAAGCCTGCTTCGCGAGATATTCGTTCAGCTCGTGCACATCTGCTTCAAGCTTTCGAGAAAGGTCGTCAGGCTCGAATTTGATGATCCGGCCTTGGAGCTTGCGGCCAGTGTCAGCATCCCGTGTACTCGCAGCACGTTTCTGAAGCGGCTCCTTCGGTAAGCCGTAGTCGAAGTTATCTAAGACGTTATCCGAGGTGATCCCGTGTTCGGCCGCGAGCGCAATGAGCTTATCGGTGGCGCGGTAGCGCGAAGCCCATCGACGCTCTATCTGCTCCGGGCCGCTTTCGTCAAAACCGCCAAACCATTGAATGACGCCCTGCTTATGTTCCACGAAGCCTAGCTTTTGCAGAACGCGTTGGAGAGGAAAGAACGAACGTCTACCTACTGGGCCTGTGAAGCTCGTGTTCTTGAGCGACCGATAAACCCATTCACGTGGAGCGCTCAGCAAATCAGCCAAGAAAGCGGCGACCGCCAGCCTAAGCTTCTTGCGGTTCGTCTTGGTGTTCCCGGTGGCTTCCCCGCGCTCTAATTCCTGCACCGACAGCGCATAGACGGCTTCGGTGAAAGCACGTGATGCTTCGGTGGACGCGTTTCCCTCCAAAGAGGCCCAAGTCGCATCGCGCCATGCGGCTGCTTCCGACACGGCTCCGGGAGCGCGCGTTTTCTTCTTGTGGTTAAGTTGAGGCTTCATCGCTGTTGCTGTTCTTCCGCGCGGGGGGTTACCAACGCCACTGCTGAGCTGACACGAGCCGCATGCCGCACCTGAGGCTCCAAGTTCGGCAACGGGTTCTCATTGGTTCTTATTACCTATCGGACAGTATGATTGTTTTGGGTGTTGTCCCCGTCGACCGCACACAGGTTGTCCAGATACATCCCCGTGTGCGGCCTTTGTTCACTGACGTGGCGTGGGGTTATCTGGCGTCGGGACCTGCCCCTGCGGCGGCCGGCGCATTTCTTGGAATTGTCTCGCCAAATCGATCACGTCCTGGACATCGATCCCCGCCGCCACAGCTCGGCTTTCCGCATCACACGCCATGGCAACGCCTTCGTCTATCATCTGCTCACCTTCGGACTCTCTATCCCATCCACGCAGCATTTCACGTGCGAAGGTTTCTATCTCAATCCTTTTTCTCGGCATTAGTTATCTCCGTATGTTGGCCACAGGCCGATTGGGATGCGCCTATGGTGCCGCGTGGTTCCTGTGATCCCCGTTGGCCGACACGCGACAGGCCGGTCACCGGGGTAATCGATCAATCGAGCTTGTATCGCGGGAATTTCTTCAGAGCCTTGGCCATGTCCGCCACACTCGGCTGTCCGTATTTCCTCCCCTCGGTGGCTTGCGTGTGTCCCGTTATGGCGTCGTTCATCTTCTCTGGCATTCCAATCTTGTCAGCAACGCGCTTGAAAAGGTGACGCCAAGAGTGGTTAGGGCTGATTTCAGGATCGTTAATTCCTAATCCACGTACCCACTTGCCTAGATATGAACGTGCTACCTCCGCACGGCTCCGCGTTGGTTTAAGCGGGTCAGCGCTTATCCGTTGCGGCGTAGCATCGTTGTAAAATAGCGCTCCGGTGCCGACGTGCTCCACCATTTCGATGAAGCCTTGAGCTATGATGTGCTCATGTATAGGCACGACGCGTATCTGGCCGGTTTTCACCGTGCCTGCTTCCGGCGTCAGTTTCATCACGTACATGCCATCTCGGGCTTCAATGTCCCTGCCGCGAAGCTGCGTGATTTCGCCTGCCCGCGCTCCCGAATACGCACAGAGCCACGGTACCCAACGGCGCGTTCTCTCAGTGGGAGTGGCTGGTTTGCTGTACTTCAGACTTGCATTCAGGATGATACGCACCTCTTCATCCGTGAACGCCTTGCCACCTTCTCGCGTTTGCACCTTGCGCGGCACATCAACTCTGATTTCAGCGAATGGGTTCTGACGAATGCGTTTGTGTTCGCGTCCCCACCTGAAGACGCGACGCGATGCTGAAAGCCACGTCTCACGAACGGTGGATGCTGACCTACCGGCAGAAATCAAGCCGTGAACCCAAGCACGAGCTGTATCCTCCGTGATACCGTCAGCACCCGCTTCCGCAAACTCACGCTGCATTTCGATGAACACAGGGCGCCAGCGCTGCACGGTGCTCTCAGCAGGTTTTGTTGAGAGAACGAATGCCTCAAACAATTCCCAGCAACTGACGCCTGTACCCCGTGGGGGACCATCGGTGAACGGCGGGAAGCTGTCAGGCGTGTCATCACGGGAATAGTCGCCGTTAGCGCGCCGCTCCAGCACCGAAAGCGCCAACAGCAGGTTGTCGCTGACCGCATCCACAAAGAGCGCGTAGGCGGTGGCGTTCAAGGCCATACCAACGCTGGCAAGGAAGGTCGCCACACGGGCCAACTCGGCAACCTGCGGCCTCACTGCTTCGCGAACCTCGGGCGCCTTGGCCCATTCCCAGGACGGATCAGTCTTAGGGTTCTCCTCGTAGCTATCAGGTGCCTCGGGGCGGATCACGTCCCAAACGAGGTGGTCACGCATATCCTTCCAGCGCTTGGCTGGACCGGGATCATTCTCATGTTGCCCAATGAACCATGTGTACCATTGGCCAGCGAGCGCGATTGCGTTGAGCTTGGTGAGTGGTTGCCCTTCACCGTTCCTCTTCGCGCGCAGCGTCGCAATGCGGGTCTCAATTTCGGCTTCCCACTCCCCGAGGCGTGCCTTTGCTTCGGGGCGGGGTGTATCCGCTGGCAGCTTTAGCTGTGCTTCACGCCGCACGCCGTAGAGACGTACGTACTCCTCACGCACGTCCTCGGGGATGCCTTTGCGTGCGAACCATCTGTTGTCTGCTGCCCTATTTAACGCGACCATTCGCAATGCCATTTGTGCGCGCCTTTGTATTTTCTCAGGCGCGAATCCACTAGTCTTATCAGTAAGATGCTGATATTGCGTGACAATTCAACTGTATTTGTGCAGATGGACGGCATCTGGGGTTTGGCCGGATGGCAATGGCTGTTTATCGGCACCAGCCTGCCGTGCATTCCGCTCGGCCTGTTGACGCTGCGCTTGCTCGCCGATCGGCCGGAGACCGCGGACTGGCTGAGCGGCGACGAACGCGATGCGCTATGTCACGTGCTTGCCAATGAAGTGCGGGACCGGCCGCACGCTTCATTGCTGGCCGCCCTGATCGATATTCGCGTGTTGATCCTTGCGGCGATCCAGTTCGGCTTTACGCTCGGATCCTACGGCATCGGCATCTGGCTGCCTCTGATGCTCAGGGAATATCACCTCTCGACCTTGGCGATCGGCTGGATCGCCGCCATTCCCTATCTGTTTGCCTCGGCCGGCATGATCATGTGGGCACGTTATGTCGACCAACGAGGCCGGCGCATCGTCAATCTGGCGATCACGTGTTTTCTTGGCGGCGCCGGTCTTCTGGCGCCGATCCTGTCCGGTTCGCTTGGTGTTGCGCTGATCGGGTTCAGCGTGGCGTTGGTCGGCGTCACCGCGGCGCGGGCCATTTTCTGGTCGATACCGACCCGATTCCTGACCGGCGTTGCCGCCGCCGGCGGCCTGGCGTTCATCAACAGTATCGGCACGGTCGGCGGGTTTGTCGGCCCCTCCATGATGGGCTGGTTGAAGGATTTCTCCGGTTCCTACGTCATCGGCCTGGCTGCAGTAGCCGCGATCATGATCGCCGCGGCTGTCGCGTCGATCTCGCTGAAACTCGTGGTGTCGAAGGAGTAGGAGCGAGGCGCAGGGAGATCAGCGCCGCGGCGCCGTCGCGGGCACAAATGATCCCGGCGCCGTGCGGCATACATCGGGCGATTCCAAACGACGGATAACGCGGATCCGCCATGCCGGGCCGGCTTGTCACAACGCCGTGGAACACAGCAAACGCGGTTGCGTTATATGACGGCAATCATCTAAGATGACCCAAAAGCGGGATTTTGAAGGGTTGCTGACCGGACGGGTCATCCGTCCCGAAATGCGCGGGCAGGATATCGACGATGACGAGGCAGCATCCATGACGGACAAACCGCTTGCGATAGTTACAGGTGTCGGCCCCGGCACCGGGTCCGCGATTGTCCGGCGCTTTGCGGGTGGCGGGTTTCGCGTCATTGCGCTCGCCCGGTCGCCGGATCGGATCCGCGCGCTCGAGCAGGAACTTCCGGACACGCACGCGATGATCTGCGATGTCGCAAACGAGAGCGAGGTCACCGACGCCGTCGCCAGCATCCGCAAATCCCATGGCGCCCCTGACGTCCTGATCCACAATGCGGTCGGCGGCGGGTGGGGAACATTTCTCGAAATCGACCCCAAAATGCTCGAGCGTAATTTCCGGGTCAACGTGATGGGCTTGATGTATCTGGCGCGCGACGTGGCGCCGGACATGATCAAGAAAGGCAGCGGCGCGATCCTCGTCACCGGCAACACTTCGGCCATTCGCGGCAAGGCGAATTTTGCCGGCTTCGCGCCGACCAAGGCCGCCCAGCGCATCCTGTCGGAATCGATGGCGCGCGATCTCGGGCCGCGCGGCATCCATGTTGCCTATGTCCTGATCGATGCCGTGATCGATGTGCCGCGCATGCGCGAGCGGCTGCCCGATGCGCCGGACGAATTCTTCATCAAACCATCCGCCATCGCTGACGAATTGTGGCACCTCTATCACCAGGACCGCTCGGCCTGGTCGTTCCTGACCGAGCTTCGGCCGTTCGCGGAAAAGTGGTGACGACGAACCACCCCTTGAGAGGAAGCAATCATGACTGAACACGTGAAAATCGAAATTGACGCCGGCATCATGACGCTGACGCTGGCGCGGCCCGACAAGAAAAACGCGCTGAGCAACGCCATGTACAGCGCGATGTCGGACGGCCTGGAGCGTGCGGAAAAGGATCCGGCGGTGCGCGTCGTTCTGTTCCAGGGCGACGGCGACAGTTTTACCGCCGGCAACGACATCTCCGATTTCAGCGCACAGGCCAACGGCAAGGACACCACCGAGAGCCAGGCACATCGATTCATCAGCACCATCAGCAAAGCCACACGTCCGGTCGTCGCCGCGGTGCAGGGCAATGCGGTGGGCATCGGCACCACCATGCTGCTGCATTGCGACCTCGTCTATCTCGCCGACACCGCAAAACTGATGACGCCGTTCGTCAATCTGGCGCTGGTTCCGGAGGCAGCCTCAAGCTGGCTGTTGCCGGCGCGGATCGGTCACGTCCGCGCCTATGCGATGTTTGCGCTGGGTGAACCGCTCGATGCCGCGACCGCTTTGGCCTGCGGTCTGGCCAATGCGGTGGTGCCGGCCACGGAGTTGCGCGCAAAAGCCCGCGCCGCCGCCGAGGCTCTGACAAAACGGCCGGCGGGCTCGCTCAACCAGACAAAGGCGCTGATGCGCGATATGGAGAAGATCGCCGCCCAGATCAGCCGGGAAGGCGCGTTGTTTCGCGAGCGCCTGCAAACCGGCGAGGCGCGCGAGGCGTTTGCGGCGTTCGCCGAACGCCGCAAGCCCGATTTTTCCAAAGTCACGGGGTAGATCACGCTTCGCGCCGAAGCAAGCCTTAGGGTCAGCAGGGGAGAGCCAACATGGCATCGGGTACCTGGCACAAGACCGCGTGCAATCTGTGTTATGTCAATTGCGGCATCGAAGTCCTGGTCGATGACGGCCATATCGAGAAGGTCCGCGGCGACCGGTCCAGCCCCAAGTCACAGGGTTATCTCTGCAACAAGGCCGCGCGCATTCCCTATTATGCGCATCACAAGGACCGGCTCACCACGCCGCTGCGCCGCCGCGCCGACGGCGGGTTCGATGCGATCACATGGGATGTGGCAATCGCCGAGATCGCGGAGCGGCTGCGCGATCTCGTCGAGCGGCACGGCGGCACGAGCCTGGCGCTTTATGGCGGCGGCGGGCAGGGCAACCACGCCGGCGGCGCCTATGCCAATGCCTTGCTGCGCGCGCTCGGCTCGCGCCACGTCTTCAACGCGCTGTCGCAGGAGAAAACCGGTGATTTCTGGATCAACGGTCACATGTTCGGCAGCCAGACCTGCCACACCGCCGAGGACGTGCACCATTGCGATCTGCTGTTGGTGATCGGCGCCAACCCGTGGATTGCGCACGGCTTTCCAAATGCCCGCGACCATCTCAACCAGATCCGCAAGGACCCGGCGCGAAAACTGGTCGTCGTCGATCCGCGCCGGACCGAGACCGCTGAGATGGCCGATCTGCATCTTGCGGTTCGCCCGGGCACTGATGCGTTCCTGCTCGGCGCGCTGCTCGCCACGCTGGTGCGGTCCGATCTCATCGACCATGAATTTGTCAGCGCGCATACGGTCGGTTTTGCGGAGGTGAGAGAGGTGCTCTCGAGGATTCCCGTCGAGGAATGGGCCGCCGCCGCTGAAATCCCGATGGCTGACATCGAGCGCTGCGCCGCGATGATCGCCTCGGCAAAGGCGATGGTGGTCCGAGTCGAGCTCGGCATCCAGCAGGGCGTCAACTCGACGCTCAATTCCTATCTGGAAAAGCTGCTGATCATGCTTTCCGGCAGTTTTGGCCGCAAAGGCACCAACCAATTGCATAGCTGGCTGCAGCCATTGTGGGGAAACTCGCCCGGCCAGAAATTCGCGCCGACCGGCGATGAGGTGATTGCGGGTCTTCTGCCGCCGAACATCTTCCCGGAGGCGGTGCTCAGCGACCATCCCGACCGCTTGCGCGGCGTCTGGGTCGACAGCTCCAACCCCGCCAACACCGCGGCGAACAGCAAAGCCGTCGAGCGCGCGCTGCGATCGCTCGAGCTTTGTGTGGTGGTCGATGTCGCCATGACCGAGACCGCGCAGCTCGCGCATTACGTTCTGCCGGCGTCTTCGCAATATGAGAAGACCGAGTTCACGCTGTTCAACTTCGAATTCCCGACCAATTATTTTCATGTTCGCGCCGGCGTGCTGCCGCCGCTTGAGGGCACCCTGCCGGAGCCCGAAATCTACACGCGGCTTGCCCGTGCGCTCGGATATCTACCGGGCGACAACGTATTGGCGCCGTTGCGGGAGACGGCCCGGCGCTCGAGGCCGGAATTCGCCGCGGCGTTTCGCACCTTCATGGCAGAAAACCCCTCGGCAGCTTCGGTCGCCGCGCTGGTGCTTTATCATACGCTCGGGCAGACGCTTCCCGATGGCACCGCGGCCGCCGCGCCGCTGTGGAACGCGGCGCTGGCCTGTGCCAAGCGGTCGCCGCAAGCGGTGAGGCGGGCGATCGGGGCGCCGGACGAGGTTCCGGATCAAGCGCTCGGCGATGCGCTGTTCGACGCCATCGCCGGGACGCGGCAGGGCGTTGCCGTCACCCACCACGAATATGATGAGGTCTGGTCGCTGATCGGCCATCCCGACCGCAAGATTCGCCTCGCGGTTCCCGGCATGCTCGAATGGCTTGCGCGTCTCGACCCCGAAAGCGCCGGCGCGCCGAAAGAGTTTCCTTATCTGCTGGCGGCCGGGCAGCGGCGCATGTTCAACGCCAACCAGATCTTTCGCGATCCAAAATGGCGGCGCGACGATCCGGACGGCGCGCTGCTGGTCAATCCGGCCGACCTCGGCGAACTCGGCGCCAGAGACGGCGACTGGATCGCCGTTGAATCGGTCGTGGGGCGCCTCGTCGTGCGTTGCAAGATCGACGGCTCGATGCGGCGCGGCCAGCTCGCGCTGCCGCACGGCTACGGCCAGGCGTATCCCACTGAGGGCGGTGAGCGCCTGACCAATGGACCGCGGATCAACCTCTTGACCGAGAGCGGCAACCGCGATCCGATCGCCGGCACGCCCTATCACAAGCATGTTGCCGTGCGGCTGTTGCGGCTGCCGGATCATGAGGCGGCGGCGCACCAGATGCGGTCGCAACGCATTCATGCAAGTGCAGCGGCGGGGACGTAAGCCTGTCCGGTAGCGACTTTAAATTGAACGGGTAACATGTTGATCTTGATAGGTAATAAGATATCCATCTAGGAGGCTTTCCCGGCGACTTGGCAAAGCGGATTTCAGCTCCGGCCGAAACCTTCGCAGGCGCCCGTCGTTACCTTCGGGACGGGCGATTTTCGGTGCACGGTAACCTTGCCGCCAACAAGCGCTGGAATTGCGGGTTGCGCTGCCTAAATGACGTGGTGTTGCGAATTTCCAGGAATTTCCAGAGTATTTCAGGAGGTCTCCAATGACCCTGAAAAATGTCTTTGCCGCCGCAAGCTGTGCGATCGTGCTGGCGTGGAGCGGCCTGTCGATGGCCGACCAATACCGTCCCGATCAGTTCCTCGGGCTCGATCTTTCGCAAGCCGTGCTGTCGCCAAAACCTCTCGGGCCGCCGTCGAAATTCGAGCCGGTTCAGGTCGAAGCCAAGGGCGATCGCGCCAGCGACGGCGCGCAGGCGAACGCGGCACCGAAAGCCGAGCCCAAGATCACCATGCACCGCACGAGAGTGGTGCGAGCGCCTGTCCAAAAGCCGCGCGGCGCAGCGCGCACCAGGCTCGCGCGACGGCACGGCAATCCGCTTGACGCACAAGCGCGGGATATGCGGATTCAGGTCTGGCCGTGCAGGTCCGGCGGCATCTGCGACTGGAAGCGGTAGACGAAATCATACGAGCCGTGGCCGGGACAATTCCTCGCCCAGCATATCTGGCGGGCCACGATCAGATAGCCGCCGAACACCAATAGCATCGACAGCGCCACGAGCGCCCCGACAACGCCGGTGACGATCGCGAACAATTCGTTGGCCTCCAGCCATCGCCGCAACGCCTTGACCATGTTAACTCGATCTTGATTTGGACCCCGCGCTGCGGGCAGACTATCAAACGCCTGTCATACTGTCTCATCCAACCTTTACCGAAACTACGTTCGAGCGGCATCGCCGGATGCAGTATCTTTTGGGAGAAATCATGGAATATCTGCAAACCCAGGGCATCCGCCTGCCGCGGCTCGGGCTCGGCACCTATCGCATGCAGGGCGATGCCTGCCGCGCCGCGGTCGAAAGCGCGCTGGCGCTCGGCTACCGGCATATCGACACTGCGGAAATGTACGGCAATGAAGAAGCGATTG
>Ga0073928_10007597_pt1 | contig 13948 bp, 19 predicted proteins | sample PaiPotPPA55metaG_FD_76969 | JGI IMG/M metagenome (GOLD analysis project Ga0073928, IMG submission 76969) | Iron sulfur acid spring bacterial and archeal communities from Banff, Canada, to study Microbial Dark Matter (Phase II) - Paint Pots PPA... ... | reverse complement strand
CTGCCGAACCCACGGGAGCTCGCATGCGGCTGCCGTGTAGGGCTCTGATCCCCGGTAGCTCAGTGGTAGAGCAAGCGGCTGTTAACCGCTGGGTCGATGGTTCGAATCCGTCCCGGGGAGCCAGTTAAATCAGAGGGTTAGATCCGAGAATGATCTAACCCTCTGTTGCCGTCTGCGGCCGGGGGCAACATCTGGGGCAACACCAAACAGAGTTCAGATATGAAAAAACCGCAAGCTCGAAAGCCTAGAACCGCTGAGCGCTCCGCCCGCCGCAAAGCGCAGCGTCAAGCGAAGCGGCGCCGGCAGCGGGGCGTCTGGGCACGACGATCGAACGTGCCCGCAGATTTAGGCTGCTGGATTCCGAGTGACGGGCTTCAGCTTCAGCTTCGACCTTCGCGGCGACCATCGCCCGCTGCGACTCGCTGAGATGCCGGCGGATCAGGTTCAGCGAGGCCACGAAGGCGAGCGGATCGTCGCCCTCAAATTCCAACTGGCTCTATGCCCGCGCGCTCGCAGGCCAAATGTTACCGCGGTAATAAGAACGCTTCGCAACCCGCGAGCCGCGCTCAACATAAGCCGCGCCGCGTAGAAGAGGTGAAGGACATCCGCGACAAGGCCGTCGCGATGCAGGTCTACGCTCAGCAGGCAACTGATCTGGAGGGCGCGGTGCGCAGATCGCTCGCTGACGTTCAGCATCTCGGAAGCCCTGCCAATTGGCAGACCTTCAACCAGATCGGCTCGCGCCAGCCGCTCTAGGAGGCCCGCTGGCGCGATTTGCGTCTCGGCGGCAAGGGTAGCCGCAGCCGGGTCCGACTCGACGTCACGGCGGGCCGCGTGGCGCGCCTTCCTTCGGGGTTATCGTGCCGCTGCTCATCCCGGCCGCGCCGCTCGCTGTCGCCATGTCGGTCATCATCCCGCGACGCTGTTTAGTGGGCGAGCCTTGATCGCGATCTCCCAGGGGCCGCCATCAAGCTCGCTGGCTAAATGAAGATCCGCCTGGATCAAAACCCACGTTCCCTGAGCTGCCGTCAACTGGCTCTGCACCTGGATTTGTCGGCCGGGACCTCGAAAAAGCCCACCATCAAAACGGCACCTGACCCGAATGAACTGCTGCTCGAACTCGGGATAGCCGATCATTCCGGTCTGAGGTGAAATGATCACCGCGTCGCCGCCGCGGCTGCCGTTTTTCGGCCACACGGCCAGGGTGTTGGTCAAGGTGTCGAGACACCCGAAACAGTTGGCGGCCCGGATCGCTCGGTTGATCTGCGCCATCGCTGTACCGGGGAAATATGGCGACTGAAACACCGCATTGATGCCGTTGTTTTCGAGCGTAAATGGAGTGGGCGCCAGGATCTTCTGCATCGCCGTCGCGAACGGCGTAGGCCCGGAGACCGTGACCGGCTGAACGGGTTTCAACTGCTGTTCGCCACCGCCTATCGCCGTGATCTGTAATGCCGAGTCCGGCATTTCCCGCAGGTCGGGGTAAGCCTCCACGATTTGCCCGATAAAAACCGTCGTCATCTGGCCGCCGACATCGCCAGCGTCTATCTGAATGTTGTTGAAGCGCGATAGATACATCAGTCCGGCGCGCGTCATTTCATTCATCTCGGACAGAGTGAGGCCGTACACTCTGATGATCGCGCGCGGCTGATGGGGCGCTAGGTTCGCCCATTCACTGTCGAAGATGACGCGCAAACCCCGATGGGTGACCGTGTTGAAGCCAGAGCCGCCGAAGCTGCCCTCCCGGCCCGAAACGTGACGGAGATTGCTCGGCGGGCGTAGGGCGCGCTCATATCGTGTCAGTGTCCCCGTAATCAGCCCGCCCGATAACGGCCGGGAGCAACCGAACCGTCACCGAGCGGGTTAATGCGCGAGCCTGCACAACCGGAGGGGAAAACATCTTCGCGCTGCCGAAGGTTATTTGTTGCGCGGCACTCCTCGGCTAGCCGCCCTCCGCGATGGAACCTCGCGAAGCTCATGCCGCCGCCGGTCCTGGGTCCTGCGGCGATGTTGTTTCGAAGATGACCCGATTTTTGACCAAATCGCCGTCGCGGTTCTGCTCTAGCCATTTTTCCCAGACGGCGCGCGGCAGTATAGTAAATCCCTTCACCAAATAAGTGCCGCTCTCATCTCGGATCAAAATTCCCAAGGCGTGCATGCAGCAAACCTGCACCGTTCCAGCGGTGTCATCCATTTTGCGGCAGCCCGTCCGGCGATGGCGGATCATCCCGGTCGCAGATTACGATGACGTCCGACGGTGCAAGCACGCCTGGTTTTGTCCGATGGAAATAAAAATCGTTGTGGTGCTGTGTCCACCAACGTTGCCAGACTGCATCCGGTAAAGTCATCAAATCAAACGCGCCGCTGAAGCTCGCCGAATCGACACTCAACGGGTATGATGCACCGTCAACGTCGTCAGGGTCACTGATCAAATTGGGGCGCCGCGTATCCGCCATAGAGTCTGCTCGCGCTCGACGATTGGAGGATCGACCTCGCCATCTTCACCGGCGAGTTCTTCACTGACGAGTTCTTCGTCGACGTCGACAATATCGGGGACAGATGGCTCGGCGAAGATTTCGCGGGCCTCTTCAATCAACTCTCGCAATTTTGGGTCGTGAGGGAGTCGAGATTGAATAACCGACCATTCGTGTTCGGTCAGCGCGGCGGCTGGCTGCGCGGCATGGATCGGCGCGATGGTGACGGCGGGATTTGTCACTTGTTCGACCGTCCATATGTCATTGCTTGACGCCGTATATAGTTAAATTCAACGAGGAGGTAGCGAAGCTGGATTGAAAGCGCGCCGAAAGACGGGTGCCAGCCAGAATTTTGATGGGAAAGAAGGCAGGCCGCCGCGCCAACAGCAATGTCCCAGAGTTGTCCAACAGGGTGATCTGTCGTCAGTTGGCCATCATCGATCGCCATAATAAAGCCCGCATAATCGGCAGCCGTGGATGCGACCAACTGCGCATAAGAGCCTTTTGTGTTGACGGCTCCTGGGGTAACGGCAGTTCCTGCGGTTGAGTTTGACGCAAATCCGATTGCGTCCACACCACCACCGCCTGATGACTGCGTAAAATCGCCGTCAAACAGAATAACCCGCACGCCGCATGTGTTGCCGCTGACAGACGAGCCGTCTACGGTAGCGGTCGATTGACAGCGCGCTGAAATGCGTGTGCCAGCCGGTATGTTAATCGGAATAAAATAACTGGCGCTATTGTTCTGTGCCCGGAGGTCATTTCGATAGGACATCAGATTGGGCAGCAGCACCTGTTCGGTGGCCTGCGTGCCAACTCCAATATCGACAGCTAATCCCGCGTTGACGTTGCCGCCGCGGCCAGTTATTTGCACGATAACCGCCACCGCATCGTTGGCACTGGACGCAACCAATTGGGTCCAATTCCCTTTGGTATGGGCGGTTCCCGACGCGCGAACTAAGGTGCCGTCTGAGTTAGCCGTATCCGCGCCCGCGTTAGAAGCGTTGTTCAGGCCGAGTAGAGCAAAGCCGCCACTCATAGATGAACCCCACTCATGACGCCTGCACCAAACCTGAAAGGATGGGCGCGGCCGGTGTAATGGCGGTATCGGTCATCATCCTTCACCGGGAAGCGGTGCATCCGCATCGCTTGCCAGCGCGGCGATCGCTTTCCGCCATGCTTCGCCGAGCGAAGCTGTCTCGACGACCGGCGTCGCGCGGTTCAGGGTTTGCCAACGCTGCGCATCGCCATTCGGCAATCGTGTAAGCCCGATCGCGAGCAATGCCGCGCTGTAGTCTGCCACGCGGGCTCGCGCGAATCGAAGGCCTCGAGCAACTTCGGAATGGCCGGTGAGCTCTTTATGACCGCGGCAACCGCCTCGTCGCGGCGGAATTTCGCGATGCCGAGCTCGTCTGTCACGACGCGCCCTTCTTCATCAAGCAGCGCGGCCGCTCGCATCACGTGATTCAGCGCGGCTCTCGCTTCCTCATGTGCCGCCATAGCGGTCTTAATTGGCGCTGGCGTGTCGAACGCCTCACCGGCGATAGCCGCGTCAGCGACCAGGCGCCGTTCATCTCGCCGGACCGCTTCGAGTTCGGCCTTCGTTTCCTCGACCAGATTGCTCGCGGCGATTTTCTGATCCAATAGACGGCGCTGCGCTTGCTTGATCGCATTCGCGCGCGATAGCATGGCTTCGTGGGCGGCAATGCATTCCGACAGATGCACACGCGCGGGTGACCGATTGGCCGGCGCCGGCGTGGTGCGGTGTAGTTTTTCGACTGGCATTTTTTAGTACACCAACCGACCGTTGCCGGGGCGCGCGCCTGGAAAACTCTTGACGAAGTCGGCATAACCGTCGCGGATCGCGCTGTCCGCGCCGAGCCGGCGGCGATCCCCGCCGCCCTTTACCGGATCCGGCTCTCCGCCCGCACGCGGCCGGCCTGGGAAAGGCTCAGGCTCGTCGCGCGCGCGGCGCCGGCGATCTTCACCTGAACGCCCGAGATCATTCTCGGCAGTTATCGATCGCAGCCCCTCCAAGAATGGCCGGTGCTCTTCGACCGGCAGATCCTCGAGTTCTTCAAAAAGCGCATCAAGTAAAGTTTCGCTCGTCCACGGCGTGCCCTCATCATGGGCGCCGGCTCGTCGAAAACGCATCGGTTTCATTCCTTGTTCTGCCGTTAGAATTGCGGCGTCGATTCCGAGCTTCATCAGCACTTCGGCCGGGCTTGAAAAGCGTTTGCGCATTTCAGCCACAACGCGATCAAGCTGTTTGTCAGTCGTCATCGCCTATTTCCAAATAAAAGTTCAAAACGATTGGCCAAGTCGGCGCCCATCGGGCCCGGATCATGGAACGGCCGCCCGGTTGCCGCGCCAGTCCTTCGGGACGCTTAGTTTGGCAAGTAAGTCCGGCGTGATTACGATGCCGCGTTTGGCCGAAGCGAGTACCGCGGCCCCGGCCGTCGCATTAATCGCGTCATCGTGAAAGTTATTACTTTGAGGATGGTCGATCGATTCTCTGCCGCCCCAGCGTACCCGGCGCTCAAGGTTCAGCAGTTCGGCGATCTGTTGCTCGTTGTCGAGCAAGCGGATTCGCGCGCTATTCAAGAGGGCCAGAAAGTCGATGTAAATGTCGCTTTTGACCCGACCTGACGGCTCAAAACGGATGCCATTGGCGCGGTACAAATCGGGCGGGATGCCGCCGGCCCAACGATCTCCGGTAACCCGCGTGATCCCATAGGTTTTCAGGAGGGCGGCCTTCTGTCCAATGACCTCCTGAGGAGAAAACGGCGGTCGCCAAATTCGGATTAGGTCCTGAATAACTTGGCGCTGATTGTCGAGATGAACGATGCTCAATGTGCTTGCGTCACTACCTGAACCGCCCGCTTCATCCGTAAAGGCGACATAGTGAATACCGGGTTCCGGTGCGCGCTCATGGACGCCGTGATCGATCAGTCGCTCCACGACTTGACGACTTACGTAGCTGCGAAGGTCATCGCGCCATTGTGACAAATATTCGGCGCTCGCGCGCTCGCGATCCTTTCGCCAGCTCGCTCGCGATGATCCTCTCGTCAAGGGTCGGATTGAACTGCAGCGAGGTTCCCAGAACGACGAGAGTGTCATCATCATTTTGGGCCCAGCTAGCCTTGTAGCGGTCGTATAGCAGCCCCGTCCGCCTGTATGCAGAGGAGATCAGGATCTTCAGAGAACCCGGCCAGCGCGCCAGTCCCGGAGCAATCGCCGCATCAACTTCGAAGTCCGGAGCAGCAGTGTTTTCGCTTTTCCAAAAAGCGACTTCATCGTAGACAGCGGCGCAAATAGTGCGACCGCGAGGCGCACGAAAATTGTTCGTGGTGACAATGATCGAGACGCCGTTCTTCAGATCGATCCGGTCATCCCGCATCCGACCGTCGACGAGCAAGTTCAGCAATGGCACGCTCTCGAAATAGCCCTTGATGTAGCTGAGCGCGATCGCCGCCTGATCTCGATCAGTCGCTAAACACAAAACAATTGCCCGCTCGCCGGGCCGCAACCGCGTGCTATCCACCGACACTGCGGCGTGCGTCACCAGCCCGGTCGCTATCGAGTCCTTGCCGCCGCCTCTGCCAACCACCACTATGACGACCCGTACCGGCTTGCTGGGCGGGTCGCGATCGCCGGCGACCTCGCGGAAGAGCTTGAGCTCGCGCTTCGTCATCGGCAGCGCCGCGGCCGCCTTCAGGCAAGCGCGCCAGCGATCCCAGCTGCCGCCTGCGAAATACGGACCCAGCAGCTGCGGATCGGTCATCAGGTCGATCACGTTCATGCGGCCGCATCTCCGCGGGCCGGTCCATAAACGCGTCGGGCATACGCCAGCGCATCCTCTGCCGGTTGCGCGGCCGCTGCCGGTCCGAGTTGTCTCAGCGCCTCCCGAAAATGGCGACGCCATGCAGCGAGCGCGTTCCGGTCATGGGCAGTGAGCTTCCCGTTTTGCGCCTCGCGCGTCTCTAATCGGCGGATGTCCCATTCAAGTGCACAGAGCTGATCGATCAGCACCGCTTTGGCATCAGTAGCGCGACCGACATGGGCTAGCCAGCGCCGGCGACGATCACGGAAAAACCGCGCGCGCGTTACGGCGTTGAACACCATCGGCCGATAAAGTCGGATATCGTCGATTTTTGTCAGCATGTTGCCCGGATGTTGCCCCGAATGCCTTTCCAGTCAATAGCGGCGTGAAAAATTGGCGGATTGGCCCAGAATTCTAGGGATAGAGCAACCGGTGCACCGCCGTTTGCTCCGCGAATCGAGCGATTGATCAGCGGCGCTTTCCGCGCGCGCCGAACGGCCCGCGCCCTCCCGCCCCGCTCGCCGCTCGGCTCCGGAACCACCGTGACACCGGGAATGTGCCGATTAAATGTCTTCCGTTGGCACGCTCAAAAACTAACTGCTCAGGTCACTCTGCGGGCTGCGCGATGGTGCGAGCCAGCTTCGGTACCCCGCTCCGCGAGGTGCGCCTCGCCCAGGCACCGCCCAATTCGCGCTCAACGAGGCTGCGCGTTCCGACCGTGATCCCGGCGAGGAGATATAGGAATGGGCTTGTCGCTATACTGACGAAACTGCCGCCGACGATAAAAGCGACGAGAGCGACCTGTGTTGCGCGCGCGAGATCAGCCGCCCAAGCGAGGTCCGTCCGAAGGCGCACCCGCTTTTGAACGACCGCGCAACTCCGATATATGGCGAAAATCAGACAGCAGAACAGCCCGAAACCAACGAACCCCTGTTCACCCATCATTTGGAAAAAAATGTTGTGGGCCTCGTTCCAACCGGTACGCCCGGGGATATGGCCAGCGTTCAGGGTGAACACGCCGAACCCGCCACCGACGATCGGATGGCTAAGCACTAGCGCCCATGCCCATTGCCAGGTGGCGATCCGGGACAGCGCCGAGTTCTCGTCCTGGTACTGAGTGATCGTATCCATGCGGGCAAACCAGTTGTCGGGCGCCATTGCGAGCAGTGCTAAGATCGTGGCGGCAACAACCAGGACAGAAACCATTTTCCGCCGGGAGCGGAGGGCTAGCATCAGCAATGTCGCGCCGCCGGCGAAGACAGCTGTGCGCGCAAAGGTGCCGATCAGCGAAACTAATAAGGACGCGGAGACGCCCAGCATTGCCGGTCTGACCCATTTGAGCCAGCGCCGCGGCAATAGCGTAGTCTGATGCGCGAGGTAAAGAGCAAGCGGGAGGGTCATCGCCATCACCACGGACAAAATTACCCGATCTCCGAAAAAACTGCTCCCTATGGCCGTGACCACCTCGCCCGTCCCGATTCCGCCCGAACCGCCACTGGCGATTACCTTGATTGCACTGGGCACCGAGTAATAAGACACGGAGAGCACGACGGCCCAGACAGCCGCTTCGAGCCGCGCCCGCGTTGACAGCATTTGCGCGGTCAGGATTGCAAAGCCCATAACCTTAACCGTGCGATCCCAGAAAAATGCGCCAGCGTTCGGCGCAAGCGCGTATTGCCAGGTTACGTTTATCCAGACGAAAAGGGCTGACATTAACAATATGACCGGCAGTGGCCGCGGCAGCGTCTTCTTCTCTCGGACGAGCCAAACGAAGAACGTCAGGGCACCTATTGTGAGGGCGAGAGAACCTGGAAGCTGCGGCGAGTACACCTGATCCGGAGGCAGCCAATCGAGCCACTGATAGAGCAGCGCGCCAACCACAGGGGAGACCAGCACGACGGGGAAGAGCCCGACATAGAGAGCAATAAAGGCAGCTTCATGCATCGTGCGGCATCAAGCGTGGGAGCGGACTACCGATGATGCTCGAATCGCGCGACGTCTTCACCATCGAGCAGAGCAAAAGGGTCTGCGACTGGTTGAGCCAATACCCCGAGCGACCACGCCATAATGTGCCATAGCGTTCGAGTTCATTGGTGCGACGCTTGATGAGCCTCCGGATCGACAGCGGCTTCTCGAACCCGAGCGCCTCGGCGAGCCGAATGTCTTCTACGGGATCTAACCACGAGTCGCTTGCCCTCAATGCCACATACCTTCGATTTATCTCATGCAGCGGTGCGTAATTAAGAAAGATCGCGAGGCGTTCGGCAGCGGCTGCCTGCTGGAGCGATTGCTCCAGCTTTCGAAATAGACGAAACAGCCTTTGGCGGTCGGTCTCGCTTAAAAGACGGCCTCGTTGCAGGCCGAACGCAAGCGTTTCGATGAAGCGCTCGGCGAGGTTCGGAATACGTCCAGCGTGCCGGAGGCGGAGGTCAAAGACGACGATATCGCCAGCACGAGTGCCAATGTGCGCGGGAGCGCACGGCGCGTACCCTACCTTGTGACTCCCCGGTATCACGCTAAGGCCGCCTCGGTCAGGATGGTCCTGTAAGAAGATCGCGACCTTGTACATCCAGGCTGGAACTCCACTGAACACGGCAGTCGGGGATGGCGGTTCGAGATCCGAATGCCAATTGTTCCAAGTATCGGCGTGGAGGTGAATTTCACACGGAAACTCACCACCGCAATGCGACGCGAGCCGCACATCATTGAGCAATCGACGCGCGAGATCAGATTCGCGAGGCAGAGGTTTTTCACCTGGCCCATTGCAAAGACCGCCGCTGAGGGGCCGGCCGTTTGTAGCGAGCACGGCTATAACCTGGCGTCGCATCCGTGCGATTTCCTCAGCAGAGAAGACGTCTCTGACGAGGGCGTATCCGTTTTGCTTTAGCGCTCGCTTCATGTCGGTGCCTGTCATAGAGATCATGTTGTCCTCCCAACCTGTGCAGCGCGACCGGATACGCTCGAAATAGGACCGGCGGGTAGGGAGCAGGCAGCCCCTCAATTTCGCATTTCTAGAAAGATGGCCAGACGTTCGGCGGCGGGCTTTTGCTGAAACGTGTGCCGGAGCCAGCGAAACACTTTGTGGCGGCCCGCATCGTCAACGAGGTGAAGTCGGTGTAGCCGCCACGCGATCGTGGCCATCAAATCGTCGGTCCGGTTTAGAAGACGACCGGCGTGCCGGATCCGGAGATCGAAAATCACAATGTCCCCGGCGCGCGTGCTCAGGTGCAAGGGAGCGCGACGCGTGTTGCCATCCCTATGACTCCCCGGTATCACGCTGAGCCCATCCCTGTCAGCGTGATCCTGTAAGTGTATCGCTATTTTGTACATCCGCCCCGACGCTATTCGTAACAATGCGGCGTCGGTCCGCGGTTCAATATCCATATCCACGTGCCAATCGTGAACGGTATCGGCTTGGAACTCGACTGTGTCGGGAAGTTCACCGCCCCAATGATTGGCGAGCTGCGCGTCATCGAGCAGGCGGCTCGCGAGTCGGGACTCGTGACGCTTTGGCGTACAAAGAAGGCCGCCGTTGTGAGCTCGTCGAGCTATCCTGGCAAGAGTGGCTGTAACCTCGCCGCGCATCCATGCGATTTCTTCTGTAGAGAAGAAATTTCTTACGACGGCGTACCCCTCTCGTTCGAGCGCTTCTTTAGCGGTTGCCCGTGGGGAGCCCAAGCACGGCCTCGCCACACTCGCTATCAGCATATCTCCTTCCCCCATGTTTATTGTTTTTTGGGGTCATGCAAAAATCGAACCAGAGCAATATCGGCAGGGGGCGATCGGTACTTTCGAAGGGGCTTTAAATTTGTGTAAAATTCGTCGACGGGGTTACGCGCGCCGAGCGGGCTGCAACTGCTAAATCCTTGCAGAAGGCCATCGCGAGTCAGCATGATGCCCTATTTGCACGCTAGGCATTGCACCCGGACTAGATCGCCCGGGCCGAGATTCTCGATCCGAGCGTTGTAGAGAGGCACAGCCAGCATCCGCAGCACCGCGGCGGTCCGATATTCAGGTTATCGGCGCGGTTTCCATCGGCGATTCGCTGCGCACAGCGGAGCAAAGTGTCGGAATGCTTTACACAGCAGGATTCACCTTACTGTAGCGCCTGACTCCTGCGGGGTGTCGGTGCTGAGAAGTCCGGCCGCCCGGTTGCCTCGTGCGGCGGGGTGGTTGCTTTTGAAACTCCGCTCAATCCGGATGTTCAAGCCGCCGTGACCGTAAACCCGCACCGCACCGCGCCCCGCCAGCGCGGGAGTCTCGCCGCGCCGCGCTGGCAGGCTGCCAAAAAGCTACCGACTCGCACGGAGGGCCTTCCCAGGGCCGTTTCAGTCGATGTGGCGTCGGACGCCGTCTGGATCAGCCGGTCAGGCCCCTGATGATGGCGTAGATCAAGATCAGTCCGACCAGCCCGCCGACGAGGATTGTCCCGCTGCATGTTAGCTGGCGCATACTTTCCCGGAAACAGACCAGAATCCCATGGGTCGCGCAGATCGGGCTGTCCTCAGTGCACGGCGTGCGGCCACGATGACCGTCAGGCCGCTGAAAGTCGCGCTGACTTGAAGGGTTTGAGCAATTGGATCCAGGATTACTGTCGCGAGGCCGGTTCCAGGCGTATTGACGACGGGGTTCTCATTCGCCCCACTCAGATTGGCCACAAACGTCATGGGCGTCGCCTGCGCGGCAGGTATTTGAGATATGAGGGCCGCGATCAGTCTGTGCGCAGTCACTGACGGCCTCCATTCGGGAATCTGCTGTCCTCCTCCTCGCGCACCCGCCGCTCAGCATCATCGATCCATTCGGGATCGCGGGCGATGCGCTCAGCCTTGGCACGATCACCGAACCGCGGAGGCTTTCTTGATCTGATTGAGGAAGCTGTTGGCGCGTCGGGAGGGAGGTTCCCTCCTGGTAAATTAGAAGTGTCCGGTCGGCCGGACTGTGAGGTGACCGTTTTTGCCTGTGACGGTCCGGCGGGCCGGACTGAAACGCCCCTTTTTGCCCCCTCTTTCGCTCCTCGGTCCGGTATACCGGACTGTGTGTCCGGCGGGCCGGACCGAGTTCTAATTCTTTCTGGCGGCATCCAGCGCATGAAATCCTTTGTCGCCGGTGTATCGCCAATCGGCTCAGCGGTGATCGCAAACTCTCGAGCTTCCTTCGTCTTCACCCTAAAGGCGGAATCGCGCGTGATCTTCAGGAACCCACGGTCGACCAATTCGGAGAGCGTTATGGCGGCTTGGCTCTTGCCGATCCCAATACCCGCAGCCTCGCGCACCGCATAGACGATCTGGCCGTTGTTCGAGCCGTTGTGCCGCAGCCATATATCGATCAGCACGGCTTTGGCATTCGGCGATAGCGTCCGCCACGCCGCGCTCCTGAGTAACCAGTGATGCAGCGCGACGAAGCGCTCGCCGCTCTTTCTCCGCTTCGCCATTGCGGCGATCCCGGTCTATTCGTCGCCGTCCTCGCTTCCTTTTCGGTGGCGCTGGCGGTATCGGCGCTGGTGCGCCGCCCTCTGGCCAGGGCAGCGTTCTCGCTTCTGAGGTGCTGGCCGCGTCATCACGCGGCCCTGTGATCGCGCTGGGCGACGCGAGCCGCCAGCCATGCATCAACCTCGTCTTCGATCCAAGCGATGCGCCGGTCGGAGATCGGGACGGGCGCTGGAAATTTGCCCTCTTTGACGAGCCGGCGCAGGTGGTCGCGGACATAAAATCCATCGCCCATCTTTTGACGAAGTTGGGCGTAGTTAAGCAAACGCATGACGTTGGCTCCTCTCTCTGGTCTGGACACGGAAGTTCGGCTCGATGGGCTATTCAGCGCATCGAGGGCTGCTACAGGATGGGAAGTGTCGAATTTGGCGCGCGCTTTGCGCCGCCGGTTTTGTTACCGCGGTAACGGGGGATTAGTGCCTGGTCAAATGGCCTTTTCGGCGCCTAGAAATGCGAAAGCCGCCCGATTAGGGGCGGCTTCGATCCGGGCGCACTTCGCGAGCGTGCGGATCATTAACCGCATGCATTGCCCGTCATGTCAACATGGTACGACATAGACCGAGCTAGCACGGCTTTTTCAGAGGTGGCGGACCCTTCAGCGCGCGGAGGTTACGGCGCGAATCGCCCCTATGCTATCTCCCTCGCCCGCTCAGCCCGCTTCTGTTCTAGATTGGTGACGTTCCGCGGCGGGGGCTCCACAATGCTGCGTAGTCGGGTTTCCCACAGTTCAAGACACTCGCGCTTTTCGTCCTGATAGGCGTGCTGATCGTAAACCCGGTGTAGTCCCGGCTTGGCATGCGCGATCACGAGCTCGCGAACAAGATCCTGAACCGGCAGGGCGGATAGGTGCGTGCGCATCGTTCGGCGAAGGTCATGGATCTTCCATCCCGCGACGCCGCTTCGCTTGTCAATGCGGACCTTCGCTTTCGAAAATCCATTGACCGGTTTGGCGCCGCCGGTGGTCGAGAATACAAAGTCGCCCTTGTGTCGGGGTAGCGATTGGAGCAACGCGACCGCGGCAGGTGACAGTGGCATCTCATGCGCCCTGGCGCCCTTCATCCGCGCCGCCGGGATTGTCCAAAGGTGCTTCTCGAAGTCGACCTCGCCCCACGCCATATCGGCGACCTCGCGCTCCCGTTGGCCGGTCAAGATCAACAGGCGGAATAAGGGGCCGTAGGGGTAACCCATGCCATCCGCAGCATCCCAAACGGCGCGCAGTTCGGTATCTAAAAGCGTGCGCTCGCGCGCTTCACGTTTCCCGATCAGGTCCGCTGGTTTCAGCCGCTCGACGGGAGAAGTCTCCATGCCGAATTCGTGAGTGCCGATCGCCCAGTTAAACAGGCGACGGATGTACCCGAGTGCATTGTGAGCCTGATACGGCGCGCCGCGATTGACGATAGCGCGAATCGCGGTCGACACTTCCAATGGCTCAATATCGCTAATCGGCCGCGCACCCCATCGTTTGACGAACTCGCCCTCAATGATGGTCCGCGCCTCTTTTTCCTTGCGAAGTCCCGAGGCGTGGCGATCAAGGAACTCGGCGGCGACAGCAGCGAAGCTGTTGGCTTGCCGCCGCTGAGCGGCGGCCTTCTCGCGCGCCTCGTGTGTCTGCGGGTCGATACCCTTGCCAATGAGCTCAAGCCAGTTGCGCGCCTTCTCACGAGCTCTTTCTAAGCTCAGCGCACCGTAGTTGCCCAGCGCGCGCCGTGTGGGGTTCTTCGGATGCGAGGGATAGCGGGCTACCAGCACGAAGCTTTTAAAGCCCTTGTCGGTAACCCGGAGCGCGAGCCCCGGGACGATCGCGTCGGGATAATCGTCGCGCTTACCTGGCTTGGCCGGCTTCCGCGAGGTGATAAACCGATCGGTCAGATTTTGCCTTGCCACCGCTCGCTCCCTCTCGGGGCAACACTGGGGCAACAAGATTTGCCGCCTCACCGTGTTGCCTCATGTCGCATAACCTCGCACGGAGAGCAAAGATTTGCAAGGATTTCTGCGGGTTATGCGCTCCCAAATGTCGTCTCAGGACGCCCCGTATTTTATCGGAGCAAGCGGCTGTTAACCGCTGGGTCGATGGTTCGAATCCGTCCCGGGGAGCCAACCAGGTTCGGGGGGTTAGGAGTGATGCTCCTGACCCCCCGGCCACCCTCTCCACCCGACGGATCGGG
>Ga0073928_10007596_pt1 | contig 13950 bp, 12 predicted proteins | sample PaiPotPPA55metaG_FD_76969 | JGI IMG/M metagenome (GOLD analysis project Ga0073928, IMG submission 76969) | Iron sulfur acid spring bacterial and archeal communities from Banff, Canada, to study Microbial Dark Matter (Phase II) - Paint Pots PPA... ... | reverse complement strand
TTACGAATTCGGAGAGGAAAGGAGGTCGCGGAGAATCGCCAGAGCCATTTGCCGGTCGCGGCCGATACGATCTACCGCACATCTTGCGGACGTCATATCAGCCGCGGCCCGGCCAATGAATTCTGAACAAAGGCGAATTCATCCGGCGACCAGAACTTTTCAGGCTCTTCGAATCTTCGTGAACCGCGAACTGGAGGATCTGAAGGCGCTGCTGGAAGCGGCGCCGCGAATCCTGAAGCCGGGAGGACGGGTGGTGGTGATCAGTTTTCACTCGCTGGAAGACCGCATCGTAAAGGATGTCTTCCGCGAGGGCGCGATAAAGGACAAGTACTTTCGAGTCCTAACCAAGAAGCCGGTGACGGCAACTGAATTAGAAAGCGATCGCAATCCGCGGGCACGCAGCGCGAAATTGCGAGCGGCGGAAAGAGTTTGAAAGCGGCTTCCGGCTCTCGGCTTCCGGCTTTCGTAAAAGCGAAGCGGGACAGAATTGCGGAAGCCGGAAAGCGGAAGCCGAAAGCCGGCTTTCAAAGTTTGGCTCCGGAAAACCTGCCGGAGTTCCCGGCACAGCTGTAATGGCGTGCCGGGCCCTAAAGATTCAGGTCCAAGCGGACAAAGATCCGCTGGAACAAGCTGAGAGCTGACGGCTGATAGCTGAAAGCTACTTTCGGGTTCCGTGGTAGGAATCCAAATTGAGGTAGCGGGACATGCACACGGGAACCATGCACACGGGAACAATGATCAGCGATTTGATGGCGACGGTCGAGCGGGCCGAGCTGAAGGCGCGCGAAATCGTTATGGAACAGGAACTGCATACGATCTTCGCTATGCAGATTCCAATGACCGACAGAGACCAGATGTTCATGGGGGCGGCATAATGGCAGCAGCGGCAGCAACAATGCGCGGTGCGTATCCCGAGACGTATTCTGAGAGATACTCAGACACCAGGACAGAGCGTCGTTCGTTTTGGACGGGGACACCCGAGATCTACTTCTCCAAGGCGATCGATAATTCCCGTCTGGTCAAAGTGGAAGATCCGCGGCGCAACCGCGAGATGAAACAGTTTGGCACTGCACTGGCTTGCCTGTTCCTGCTGGTCTTTACCTATGCCTGGCAGCACTTCAAGGCAATCGAGTACGGCTACCAGATTGAATCGGCCAAGCGCGAACTCAGCGAGAAGACCGAGATGAATCATGCGCTGCGGCTGGAAGATGCTTCGTTGCGTGATCCCGAGCGGATTGATGTGCTGGCACGGCGGATCGGATTGGTGCCGCCGGAGCCGGGGCAAGTGATCCGCATGGATTCTACCTCAGGCGACGCGCAAGGGCCGGTGATGGCGAGCGCCGCTCCGGTGATGGTGATCCCGGGGCAGTAACTGTGTTCGGTTGTTTGTGGGGTCCGGGTCTTTGACCTGGACGTGCCGAGCGAAGCTCGGCTGGATGTCGGCGGCGGCCTGTCTGTACCTGGGCCGCCATGTTTGTCTGACGGCAAAAAGGAAGGCAGCGGTCTTGATGGAGACTCCTTCGGCGCGCCGATGATGTGGAGCTCCAAGGGATCCTTCGACTCCGCATGCCAATTCGCTTCGCTCATCGACATGCTCCGCTCAGGATGACAAAGCGGAGAGACGAACGACCAGATACTAGCAACCTGTTCAATGGCCAACAACTCCAGCCTCGGCAAGAACTCTAGACTCTACTTTCTGGGCGCGGTGATGCTGCTATGGTGCGTTGCCATCTGCGGCCGGCTCGTCTTTCTTCAGGTTTTCAGTTACGGCAGATTCGTTAAGCAGGCTGGACACCAGCAGCAGCGTGCCATCCCCGTGGCCGCCAAGCGCGGAGTCATTTACGATCGCGCCGGCCATGAGTTGGCCATGTCGGTGCTCGTCGACTCGGCATTCGCCGTGCCTACCGAGGTCAAAGATCTTCCCACCGCCGTTTCTCTTATCACGCATATTACGGGCGACGACTACAACGTTGTTCTAGCGGATTGCCGGGCGCACAAGACGTTCTGCTGGGTGGCGCGCAAGGCCAGCGACGAAACGATTCAACGCATCAATTCCCTGAAGTTGCAGGGAATTCATTTTCAGAAGGAACCGAAGCGCTTCTATCCCGCGCGCGATCTCGCGGCGCAGGTGCTGGGTTCGGTGGGCATGGAGGACTCCGGACAGAGCGGCATCGAGCATGAGTTCGACGATCAACTTCGCGGAAGCCCGGGGAAAATGTTCATCTCGGTCGACGCGCGCCGGCAGTGGTTCGCGGACGTGGAGACTCAACCGGATCCCGGCGACAACCTGGTTCTGACGATCGACAAAAATATTCAGTACGTCGCCGAAAAGGAATTAGATCAGGCGATTCACGATACTCAAGCTATTGCCGGAACAGTGATTGTCGAGAATCCGCACACGGGAGAAATCCTGGCACTCGCTAACCGGCCCACTTTTAATCCAAACCTGCGCAAGCAGATTACGCCGGGGGCGTTGACCAATCGCGCGGTGAGTTATGTCTATGAACCTGGGTCGACCTTCAAGCTGGTCACGATCTCTGCGGCGCTGGAAGAGAAGCTCACGAACCCGAATGAAATTTTCGATTGCCAGATGGGATCGATCGTTTATAACGGCATGCGCATCCGGGACTCCAAGCCACACGGCTTGCTGCCGGTTTGGGGCGTGCTCGCGGAATCGAGCGATGTGGGGTCGATCAAAATTGCGCTGCGGTTGGGCGAAGATCGTTACTACAAATACATTCGCGACTTCGGATTCGGGCAGCGGACCGGGATTGAACTTCCCGGCGAGACTCGCGGCTTGACCAAACCGCCGAGCCGCTGGTCGAGAGTTTCCATCGCCGCCATTTCGATCGGCCAGGAGATTGGCATTTCGCCGATTCAGTTGGCCGGATTAGTGTCGACGTTTGCGAATGATGGTGTGTGGGTGGCTCCGCGCATTGTTGCTGGGACGGTGCAGCCACGGGGCACGCCGCAGACTGTCGCATTTCAACCGGGCGCGGCACATCGCGTTATCTCGTCTTTTACGGCCGCTGAAATGCGCGCGATGATGCAGAAGGTTGTGCTCGAGGGCACGGGCCGCAAGGCGATTCTCGAAGGTTATACTTCGGCGGGGAAGACTGGCACGGGGCAGAAGGTCGATCCCGCGACGGGGGCGTATTCGAAGACAAAATATATCGGATCGTTCGCCGGCTTCGCTCCGTTGAACAACCCGCAAATCGTGGTCGCCGTGATTCTGGACTCGGCCGTGGGACTTCATCAGGGCGGCCAGGTCGCTGCGCCAGTGTTCCGGCGCGTTTCTCAGCAGGTACTCGAGTATCTGCATGTGCCGCATGATCTGCCGCTGGCCCCGCAACATCAGTTGTTGCTGGCGCAGGCAAAGACGAAAGATAAGGACCTGGAAGAAGGAACTCCGGATCATCCCGGCGAAACGTTGGAAACCGCGGAAGTGAATTCTGATTCTTCGGAGGCGGCGAAGCAGTCGAGTGTGGCTCAGCCGCCGACGCCCGCGAATGCCGCAACCAAGGGAAACGTCATGCCAGCGGCAATGCGCGAGCCAGTTTCCTCGAACGCGCTGACCGACGCGGCGAATGCCGAAGGTTCCCAGAAACCTGCAGACGCTGCCAACCAAGCCAAAGAAAAATTGCCCTCTACCGGAACCGTAGTCCTGGACGTCGAGCAGGGCGGGATCGAAGTGCCGTCGTTCGTGGGCAAGACCGTGCGCGGTGCGGTCGAATCCGCGCAGGACATCGGCTTACAACTGGAAGCCGTAGGCAGCGGCCTGGCGCGCCAGCAATCTCCAGCCGCGGGCACGCACGTGGCGGCGGGAGCGCGGGTCACGGTGCAGTTCGGACGGTAGGAAAACTACTTCAGCTGCGCCAGTTTCTGGGTTGCGAGCTGTCCGGCTTCGGCGCCCGGATTTTCTTTCTTGATCTGCTCGTAGAGCCTCTTGGCTTCGAGCGGTTGGTTGGAGTTCTGGTAGAGTTCGGCCAACTGCAGTTGCGCCGTCACCTTGCTGACGGATGCGGTCGGCTTGTTGATCAATTCCTGATAAAGCGCAATGGCATCCTTCGGGCGATGGGTCTGGCTATAGAGCGAGGCAAGAGCAGACTTGGCAACGGCCGCAACCTCGCGGTTGCCGGCGGAAGCTACCAGTTTGAAGTTGCGCTCGGCGGCGGTGTTGTCATTTAGGTTCGCCGCGGTCACGCCGAGGAAGTAATGAGCCATGTCGGCGGTGCGGGTGTGGGGATACTTGTCGACAATGGCCTGAAACTGCTTCTGCGCCGTCTGGGCGCGTTCCTTGGCGGAAGTAAAGCTGGGGACATCAGGCTGAGCGGGGCTTCCTTCGGGGCGCAGTTGGGTATCCATGGTGCGCACCGCCTGGGAGAGGTCGAAACTGGCTTTCTCATCTTGCGCGCTCAGGTAGTACCATCCGCCAATGACGGCGGCTAGAACGATGGCGATGGCGACGGCGGAAATGATCAGCGTGGTGCGGTGGGCGACGGTCCAATCGGCGGTTTTCTCGGCCGCGTCGAAAGTTACACGGCTGAAGGCATCCTGTTTCAGTTGATGGCGGGTTTCTGCTCGCACGGATTTCCCTTCTGAATAGAACGGTGGGCTGGATAAACTAATAATGACAAACTAAAACTGACGAACTAAAAGTTTAGCAGGGGCAAATGGGCGCGTCAAAAGTGAAGGTTGAGGTGTGAGTAACTGCCTGGGTCCTCAGGGGATTGCAGGGATCCTTCGATCCGCGGAGAACGCGGGTCTCAGGATGACATATAGGGTGCCGAAGCTTCAGGATGACAGCGCCTCAGGAGCCTTTTACGCTGCTGCGGGTGAGGTGTTGGGGACCGCGATGGGACTGGCGGGCTGCGAAGTTTCTGCGATCGGCAAGCGGACCGTGATGACTGTGCCGGAGCCGTTGGAGTCAATTTCGAGCGTGCCGCCCAGCTGGCGGAGTCTTTCTCGCATCCCTCGGATGCCTACCCCGGGCGTGCCCGAGGAGGACATTTCTTCCCTTTTTTCGGGCGGGATGCCTTTGCCTTTGTCCGCGATCTCGACGATCACTTCATGGTCGCGCTGACGAAGGCGGATATGGGCGACCGGACTGCCGGAATGGCGATGAATATTGGTGAGGCATTCCTGCACGACGCGAAAAACAGCGGTCTCGGATTCACGGGGCAGGCGTCCGAAGTCCTCGGGGAGATCCAGATCAACATGGATTTTGCTGCGCAGCGCGAATCCGTCGACATACCAGCGAAGGGCGGATGACAGGCCGGCTTCGTCGAGCAAAGGCGGATGCAGCAAATGAGAAATGGTGCGGACTTCGGTAGTCATTTCCTGGACGAGATTTTCGCTGTCGGCGAGTGCATTGGCGGTCCTGGACAGGCGTTCGATGTCGGTTCGCACCGCCGAGAGATTCATATTCAGCGCGGCCAACATCTGGCCAACGCTGTCGTGCAGTTCGCGGGCGATGCGGCGTCTTTCTTCATCCTGTAACTGGAGCAGGCGGGCAGAAAGTTCTCGCAGATTCTGATTGGCAGCGTCCAAGTCTGCGGTTCGTTCCTGGACACTGGTTTCGAGTTCTCCCTGAGCCCTGCGCAGTTTTTCATTTTGCCGCCGACGGGACTCGGCCAAGGCAACGATCACGAGGGAGGAGAACAAGAACGCCAGCAGGGAAACGAGCTCGGCCGGAGTGAGAATGCGAAACTTGAGGGTGGGAGGAATGAATCCGTAGAGCGTGTTGGCGAGGGCCAACCCAATGGCGACTATGGAGGGTCCGAGGCCGCAGTACCAGGCAGAAAAGGCGATTGCGGGGAGAAGCAGGACGTAGGATATCTGCTCGCCCGCCCAAGCATGGAGTGCGGTGCCAACCACAAGCGCGGTCACGACCGCTGTAATTGAGAGGGCATACTGCAGCAGGGTGGTTCCTAAGTTTCGCTTCGAAAGCGTAGGATTGGTCCCCATGGTTGCATCCTCAAACATCGAGTCCTACGAAAGCAAGATGGCGAAGGGCAGATCGTAGATTGGTACAGCAACGCTAACGGTAATGATAACAGGAGCGCTCGGATGGGGAGAAGCCTTTAATTTTTTTTTGGGCCGCGTCGACGAGCGGAGTCCGGGCATCACGGACTTGTTCTGCAGTTCGGCTAAGATGCCCGTGTCTTGCGCCAGGCGTGCAGATTGATCGCGCTCATCACCATGCAAAATATATTGGCGGGAATGAAGCCCAGTTGATCGGTTCTGAGGCCGATGATGCACACCACTACACTGTTGACGCCGGCCAGTGCCCAGCCTTCGGAGCGTCGCCGGCCCACCAGAATCGTAGACGCGACGGTTAACACGCAAGACAAATAATCGAGCCGAAACACGGATGAATGCCCCCAACATCATTGTGAGTGAAGGGGCGCGGGTCTTGACAGTGCTGGTGTCCTTTCGTTACATGACTGAGGTCACTTGCCGGATTTCAAGATGAGTTTTCCTGGAGGATCCCATGCCGGACGAATGCACCCATCTGAATCAGATCAAAATCAAGGAAACGAGCACACACGTCTGTGAAGACTGCGTTAAAACAGGCGACCGCTGGGTTCACTTGCGCCTGTGCCTGAGCTGCGGACATGTGGGCTGCTGCGACTCGTCGAAGAACAAGCATGCCACCAAACATTTCAAAAAGACGCAGCATCCCCTCATCCGTTCCAATGAGCCGGGAGAGTCCTGGGTATGGTGTTACGTGGACGAAATCGAACTGGACGACGTCCTGTCGTAAGAACACTCCACTTGATGCGACCGAATCGGGTTTTAGTTATCTAATCAGACTGTTCGGGAATCCCGGGTTTTCTCTTTAACCGAAGACCGATAAACCGAAGAACGAACATGGCAAAGCCGATTCTGCTGACCGTGGACGACGACCCCGATGTCCTGCGGGCCATCGAGCGCGATTTGCGGTCGCAGTATGGCGCGGGCTATCGCGTCCTCAGCAGCGACTCCCCGGAAGGCGCCCTCGATCTTCTCAAAGGGCTGAAGGTCCGTAATGACGGCGTCGCACTCCTGCTCGCGGACCAGCGTATGCCGCACATGGATGGCGTAGTTTTCTTGCAAGAGGCGCGGAAGATATTTCCCGACGCCAAGCGGGCGCTGCTCACCGCTTACGCCGATACCAATGCCGCGATCAGCGCTATTAACCAGGCTAATCTTGACTACTTTTTTATGAAGCCGTGGGATCCTCCCACTGAGCACCTGTATCCTCAGCTCGATGACTTGCTCGACGATTGGCAGGCTTCGTACCGCCCGGCTTTTCAAGGCATTCGAGTATTGGGCACGCGATGGTCTCCGCGATCGTACGAACTGAGAGATTTTCTGGCTCGCAGCCACGTTCCTTATCAGTGGATCGACGTAGAGGGTTCGGCCAACGATCCGGAAACCAAACGCCTCCTCGAAGCTCTGGGGCCGGATGCCACTGACCTTCCCATTGTTTTGTTTTCGGATGGAACCAAGCTTCTCAACGGCGTGCCCTCGGAAGTGGCGCAAAAGGTGGGATTGCGGACGCGCGCTGAGACCAGCTTTTATGACTTGGCAATTGTAGGTGGAGGCCCGGCCGGGCTGGCCGCAGCCGTCTACGGGGCGTCCGAGGGATTGCACACGGTCATGCTCGAACGGGAAGCCCCGGGTGGCCAGGCAGGAATGAGTTCGCGGATTGAAAACTACCTCGGATTCCCCGCAGGGCTCAGCGGGGGCGATCTGGCTCGCCGGGCGGTGGTGCAAGCGAAACGTTTTGGGGTTGAAATCCTGGCTCCTCAGGAGGCGATTGGCGTTCGCACCGAGGGACCTTATCGCATCATTAAAGTGGCAGATGGCAGCGAGATTTCTTGCCACGCTTTGATGATCGCAACCGGAGTGCAATGGAGAAAACTGGACGCTCCCGGTATTGACCAGTTGCAGGGCGCAGGCGTTTACTACGGCGGCGGCGCCACCGAGGCACTGTCTTGCAAGGGCGAGGTCGTGTACGTCGTTGGCGGCGCGAATTCGGCCGGCCAGGCAGCGATGAATTTTGCCAAATATGCGGAGCGAGTCGTCATCCTGGTTCGGGGAGATTCGCTTTCCAGCACCATGTCGCAATATCTGATTGATCAGATCAAGGAGACTCCGAACATTCAATTGTGGACCCATGCCGGCGTTGCAGAAGTTCATGGCGAAACCCACCTGGAAGAAATTTCGGTCCTGTGTTCGGACACCGATAAGATCGAGCGGGTGGCGGCAAGTTCGATGTTCATCTTCATCGGCGCTCTGCCGCGGACGGACTGGCTGGCCGGCACTGTCGAACGGGACGAACGCGGATTCATTCGGACCGGGCCCGACCTGATGCAAGGTGGACAGCGGCCTAAGGGTTGGACGCCCGATCGCGATCCGTTTCTTCTGGAAACGAATGTGCCAGGTATATTTGCGGTGGGCGATGTGCGGCACGGTTCGGTCAAACGCGTGGCCTCCGGAGTTGGCGAGGGTTCCGTGGCGGTGCAATTCATCCATCAATATTTGAGCAAGGTCTAAATGGTCGAAACATCCGAACTGCTTCGCGTTCCCGTATTCGCTGACTTGCCGGACGATCAACTCGCCTGGTTCCTCAGCCAATCGCAGGAAATGCGTCTTAAGGCGGGCGAGGTCTATTCACGCCAGGGCGATCCGGCCGACGCCATGTTTGTGATTCTTGAGGGTATTTTTCAAGTGCGGGGTGAACTGGCGGGCGAAACCGTCATCTTTAACCTGGAGCCCGGCGACGTTACGGGAGTATTGCCGTATTCGAGGATGAAGCAGTTTAAGGTAGGCGGGCGAGCCGAGACCGACAGCCGCGCCCTGCGATTTCCGTCCTCGAAATTTCCGGAACTCATACAGAAAATGCCGGAACTCACCCAGCGTCTGGTGGGACTGATGTCGGACCGGATCCGCGAAGCGACCCGCTTTGAACAACAACGCGACCGGCTGGCGGCGCTGGGCAAACTCTCAGCGGGACTGGCTCATGAACTCAACAATCCTTCTTCGGCCGCGAAGCGTGCGGCCAGCCAGTTGCGCGAGATTTTGAAGCGAGTGCGGGATGCCAGCCATGACCTGGGAAGGCGCGATCTCACCCCGGCACAGAAGTCGGAGATTGAGAAGTTGGAGGCTTCGCTGGTCCAGGTGGACGGCCCGCCTCCGGACGCGCTGACCATCAGCGATCTGGAAGAACGGCTCGACTCCTTGCTTCGCAGTCACGGACAAAATGACCTGTGGCAGCTTGCGGCCGACCTGGCCCGCAAGAACTTCAAAGCCGAAGCGCTGGAGCAACTGTTCGCCCATCTTGACGCGGCCACCGCCCGCGCCGCGCTGGTGCGAATTTCTGCTTCCCTGGAAATCGCCGACTTGTTGAATCAAATCGAGAGCAGTACTTCGCGAATTTCCGAACTGGTGGGTGCGATCAAGGAATACACCTTCATGGATCAGTCGCCCATACAGAATGTCGACATCGTGAAGACTCTTGAGACTACACTCACCATCTTGAATCACAAACTCAAGCGCGGAGTGGAGGTGCAGCGGAATTATCAGAAAACTCCGCTCTTCGTAAATTCTTTCGGCAGCGAGCTCAACCAGGTCTGGACCAACGTCATCGACAACGCCATCGACGCGATGGGCGGCAAAGGTGTGCTGCGGGTACGAGCCTTCCGCGAGGACGATTGTGTTGTGGTCGAGATCGGCGACAACGGTCCGGGAATTTCCCCGGAAGTTGAGCCCCACATTTTTGAACCATTCTTCACTACCAAGGGAGTTGGGGAGGGAACCGGGCTTGGCCTCGACACGGTCCAACGCATCGTGAAAAAACACCGCGGCAACATTCAGGTGATTTCCAAACCCGGAGACACGCGCTTCCAGGTCCGATTACCCTTATCCGAAAGCGTGGCCTGAGGCTGAATAACTAACTTCCGTTACGAAAGAAGGCCTTATGAATTCCGCAGTCATCCTTGGCCTGGCATTCGCTATCGGCGTCGTTGCTGGCCTGCGGTCCCTGACAGCGCCTGCGGTTGTGGCCTGGGCGGCGCATCTCGGCTGGATCAATCTTCACGGATCTCTTCTGGCGTTCATGGGATCGGCGTGGGCAGTAGGCGTCTTTTCGATTTTGGCGCTGGTCGAACTGGTAGCTGACAAGCTTCCGAATACGCCCTCGCGCACAGCCCCGGTCGGCCTCTGCGCACGAATTGTCACCGGCGCAGCGAGCGGCGCATGCCTGGCTGTCGCTGGCGGCGCTACACTTTGGCTGGGAGCTCTTGCGGGTGCGGTCGGAGGAATTGCCGGAGCTTTCGGCGGCTATCATGCGCGTGTCGGACTGGTCCGCGCCTTGCGCGTCCCGGATATCGCGGTCGCAATCCCGGAGGACGTGATTGCAATCGGGCTGGGATTGTTTCTGGCTTCGCGATTCTGAATAAGCCGATTAGATGCTTTCCTTAGGCTCCCCGCTGCCAACCATCTGAGGTGTACGCATGAACACTGCCGAGCAATACGATGCCCTCATCATCGGGTCGGGGCAAGCCGGCACACCGCTCTCCACGGCCCTTGCAGGGGCAGGCATGCGTACCGTTCTCATCGAACGGAAGCATGTCGGTGGCACTTGCGTGAACGAGGGATGCACCCCCACGAAAACCATGGTCGCGAGCGGGCGGGTCGCATATCTGGCGCGCCGGGCCGCCGACTACGGTGTGCTGACTGGGCCGATCACCGTCGACCTGGCGAAAGTTCGTCACCGCAAGCAAAAGATTGTCGACAGCTTTCGCAACGGAAGCCAGAAAAAGATCGAGAAGACTCCAAACCTCGATTTGGTCTTCGGCGATGCAAGCTTCAGCGGTCCCAAGGCTGTCGACATTCGCTTACAAGAGGGCCGCCATCGCACAATTTCAGCGAAATACATTTTCATCAACGCCGGCACCCGCGCTTCACGGCCTAAAATCGATGGATTAGACAAAGTCCACTTCCTCGACAATATTTCCGTTATGGAGCTCGATGCAATCCCGGATCATTTGTTGATCCTGGGCGGAGGCTACATTGGGCTGGAGTTCGGGCAACTGTTCCGCAGGTTTGGGAGCCGCGTCACCATCGTTCAATCCGCCAGCCAGCTTCTCGTCGAGGAGGATCCGGATATCGCGGAAGAGGTCAGGGATATTCTGCGCCAGGACGGGATTGAAGTGCTCCTGGATGCGAAAGCAACTGAAGTGGAGGAATCGGGCAAGAGCATCCGATTGCATGTGCAATGCAATAACCGATCGACCACTTTGGCCGGTTCGCATCTACTCGGTGCTACGGGCCGAGTGCCCAATTCGGACACACTGAATCTTGCCGCAGCGAAAATTAAGACCGACAACCACGGCTTCATTCAGGTGAACGATCGCCTGGAAACCAACGCCGAATGCATCTACGCACTGGGCGACATCAAAGGCGGTCCCGCGTTTACCCACATTTCGTATGACGACTTTCGGATCATCCGCGCCAACCTCATCGAAAAAAAAGCCGCCTCCACCAGGAATCGCCAAGTGCCGTACACCGTTTTTATCGATCCTCAGTTGGGCCGGGTCGGCCTTACTGAAGCGCAGGCTCGCGCGCAAGGCCGCAACATTCGCGTGGCAAAAATGCCGATGACCCGCGTTGCGCGCGCCCTTGAAGTCGACGAAACCCGCGGCTTTATGAAGGCGATCGTGGACAGCGACAGTAATCAGATTCTTGGCGCTGCAATCCTGGGCATCGAAGGCGGTGAAATTATGTCCGCCATTGAGATTGCCATGATGGGGAAGTTGTCCTACACCGCATTGCGCGACGGCATTTTCGCCCATCCCACTCTGGCGGAGGCGCTGAACAATTTGTTCAGTGCGATGGACAGCAGTTCATAAATCACAGTACGAACTTTCCGGAAGGAGAGAAGCATTTGCATGGATGTGTACTTGATCGACGGCACTTATGAATTGTTCCGGCACTTCTTCGCTGTGCCGTCCGCGAAAGATGCGAACGGACAGGAAATCGCCGCGGTGCGGGGTGTCCTGACGTCGGTCGTTTCCATGCTGGAGCGCGGAACAACTCATCTCGGAGCCGCGACCGACCATGTCGTGGAGTCGTTTCGCAACGACCTGTATCCCGGATACAAAACCGCCGAGGGCGTTCCGCCAGAACTGCTCTCGCAGTTCCCGATCCTGGAAGAGGCTCTGGAAGCCATGGGAGTGCTGGTGTGGCCCATGGTCTACTACGAGGCCGACGATGCGCTCGCCTCCGCCGCGGCAAAGGCCGCGCAGGATGAGCGTGTCAATCAGGTTTTCATTTGTACTCCCGACAAAGATCTCGGGCAATGCGTCGTGGGTACGCGAGTCGTACAACTAGATCGCAGGCAGAATACGGTGCGCGACGAAGCCGGCATCGTGACTAAATTTGGCGTGACGCCGCGGTCCATCCCAGACTACCTGGCCGTAGTAGGCGACAGTGCCGACGGTTTCCCCGGCGTGACGGGCTGGGGAGCGAAGGCGGCAGCGCTGGTGTTATCCCAGTACTCTCATCTGGAACTTGTTCCAAAAGATTGGCGCCAATGGCATACATCGATCCGCAGAGCCCAGCGGCTCTCCGAATCCCTCCTTAGCGCCTGGAACGAAGCTCTCTTGTTTCGTACGCTCGCCACCCTGCGCCTGGACGTGCCCGTCTTCGAGACAGTGGAAGACCTTCGCTGGAAAGGTCCCCGCCCGTCTTTTGCTGAGTACTGCCAGCGAATCAATGACCCCGACCTTTTTCGTCGTGCCACTGCAGCAGAGATAATGTCTGTTTAGGGACCCGCGCTACGTCCCAGGTGCATGGTAATATTCTTATTGGCCTAACGGATCCGCCCGTAGCGTTGGCGCCGGAAGTATTTGACAGCCAAGTTTAGGCGCGTAGCTCAGTTGGTTAGAGCGCTACCTTGACACGGTAGAGGTCAGGAGTTCGAGTCTCCTCGTGCCTACCATTTCTTTCTCCAATGTTCATGGGCTTTTCAACCCTCGCTACAATAGTGGTGTGAACAGGGTCGTGCACGCGCGCAAAAGCGGCCCGGCGTGTTCTGGCGTAATCGTGTATGGGATTGGGTGGACGGGCTTACTAAATTCGTGAGCGCGCTCACAATAGAATGTCCAGCAAGCGGAGACAAGCTCGCATCCAGACTGTGGTCAGGCAGCAGCCGATTTTTTCGCGGGCCGAAACTAGCAGAGCGAAACTAGCAGATCAGACGAGTAGATCAAAGTAGAAGAGGAGCTCTCATGGCAGTAGTGACAGGTGAACTGATTCGAGCGATGAATTATGTGGAAGACATGACCACAACGCTGCGCCGCATATGTATCTACATTCCCAACATGAGCACAGAGGAGCGGAAGCGGCTGGCGCAAGCTCTGCGCTCGACCGTCACAGCCATCGATTCTGCCGTTGCGGACCTTGAGAAGGCGGAGAAGTAGGTGGTGCAGATCCAGACGATTGCCGTGATCGGCGCCGGAATCATGGGACGTGGCATTGCGCACGCGGCGGCGCTGGGCGGCTATCGCACGATCCTCGAAGATTTGCTGCCGGGGGCTTTGCGCAAGGCAGAGTCCGAAATCCGCGCCAACCTCGATAAGGCGGTCGAGCTGGGCAAGGTCACAGCGCCAGATGCAAACTCAGCGTTTCGGCGATTGGAGTACGCCGGTTCGGTTGAAGAAGCCGCGCGCGAGGCCGATCTGGTCATCGAAGCTGTGCCGGAGGAGATGGAGTCGAAGATCGAGATCTTCACCCTGCTCGACAAAATCTGCCGGCCAACAACGATGTTGGCGTCGAACACTTCGTCCCTTAGCATTACTGAAATTGCCAGCGTGACCTACCGCGCGAAGAAGTGCGTGGGCATGCACTTCTTCAATCCCGTCCACAAGATGAAGCTGCTCGAAGTGGTGCGCACGCTGG
>Ga0073928_10007594_pt1 | contig 13951 bp, 15 predicted proteins | sample PaiPotPPA55metaG_FD_76969 | JGI IMG/M metagenome (GOLD analysis project Ga0073928, IMG submission 76969) | Iron sulfur acid spring bacterial and archeal communities from Banff, Canada, to study Microbial Dark Matter (Phase II) - Paint Pots PPA... ... | reverse complement strand
GGCCGGCCACTGGCCGCGATCCGCGCCTGGTGCTCGGGCGCGAGCAGACCGGTGTGCACGCCGCCCGGGCACAGCGCGTGGAGCCGCACCCCGCGGGCCGCCAGCTGCGGCGCCGCGCTGCGCACGAAGCCGACGACCGCGTGCTTCGTGGCGGCGTACATCGGGTCGTCCTCGTAGGGACCGAGGCCGGCGAGCGACGCGGTCGCCACGATGGCGCCGCCGTCCGCCGTCATGAGGGGCGCCAGCGCGCGCACGCCGAGCAGCACCCCGTCGAGGTTCACGCCCCGGACCCGCTCGAGTCGCGCCCGCGGCACGTCGAGGAACTCGGTCGGGACCGGGGCGGTGAGCACGCCCGCGTTCAGGAGCGCGGCCGTCAGCCGCCGCTCGTCGCTCGCGAGCCGACCGGCCAGCTCGTCCCAGGCGGCGGGGTCGCTGACGTCGAGATGCGCGTAGGCCCCGCCGATCTCGGCCGCGACCAGCTGGCCGGCGTGGTCGGCGACGTCGCAGCAGACGACGTGGGCGCCGTCTCGGGCCAGCCGGCGGGCCGTTGCGGCGCCGATGCCGGAGGCCGCGCCGGTGACGACCGCGACCACTGATCCGGGCATCAGGTGCCGTCACGCGGGTCGGCGAGCTGCACGACCCGGATGGCCGGCGCGTGTCGACGGAGGGCGTCGAGCAGCAGCCGGTCGAGCAGTGGCCTCGGCACGACGCACTCGGCGCACTCGGCCGACTCCAGCTCGAGGCGCAGCGAGAGGGCGCCGGCCCGCTCGTCCCAGGACTCCACGACGACCTGGGCGCCGTCCGGCCCGAGGAAGGCGGCGACGGCCTCCAGTCCGGCGTCGAGCCCCGGCGGGACCGCCGTCACGTCGTCTCCAGGCGGGGCCGGTTGCGGGCGAGGTGGGCACCGTTGTCGGAGAGCACGAGCTGGCCGGTCACACCGCGGCCGAGGTCGGAGGCGAGTGCGACGACGAGGCGAGCGAGGTCGTCGGGCTCGTTCATCCGACCGAGGGGGATCGAGGCGACGAGCGCGTCGACGTAGTCGTCGGTGAGCGCGGCCCGCACGGTCGGGGTCAGCGTGGTGCCGGGGGCGACGGCGACGACGCGGATGCCGTGGCGTCCCAGCTCGACCGCGAGGGTCTGGGTGAGGTGGTTGATCGCCGCCTTGGCGGCGCCGTAGGCGGCCAGCCCGAGCGCGGGGCGGGTGCTCTCGCCCGAGCTCACGTTCACGATGACGCCGTCCTCGGCGGGGGCCATCACCCCGGCCTCGGCGCGGCAGCAGGCGGCGGTCAGCAGCAGGTTCTGGGCCACGACCTCCTCGACGTACCGCTGGTCCTGGTCGACGAACGGCGCGGGCGCCAGCCCCGCCATGCTGCCGACGTTGTTGACGGCGACCGCGAGGCCGCCGAGCGCGGCCACCGCCTCCCGCACCATCGCCTCCGCCCCGCCGTCGCGGCGGAGGTCGACCTCCACGGCCACGGCGCGACGGCCGGTCGCCTGGATCTCGGCCGTCGCGGCGGCCAGCGCGTCGGCGTCGCGGTCCGCGAGCGCCACGTCGCAGCCGGCCCCGGCCAGCCAGCACGCGACCGCCCGGCCGATCCCGACGCCGGCGCCGGTCACGAGCGCGGGCCGGTCGGTCAGGCCGAGGTCGATCACGGCTCCAGGACCACCTTGATGGCACCGCCGGCGCGGTCGGCCGCGACCTGGAACGCCGCCGCGGCGTCCTCGAGCGGGAACCGGTGCGTGATCAGCGTCGACGCGATCTCCGGCGCCGCGGCCAGGAGCGCCGCCGCGTCGTCGAGGTCGCGACCGTCGCCGTGCGACCCGTAGGTGTACGACCAGCGGAACGCCAGCTCCTTCATGAGGGCCGGGATCCCCGGGATCGCGACCGGGCTCCAGTGGGTGCTCAGGAAGAGGACGAGGCCGCCCGGTCGGCACAGCGCCGCCGCCTGCTCGAGCGCGGCGTCGGTGCCGGCCGCCTCGACGACCACGTCGTACTCGCCGTCCTCGACCACCGACGCGCCGAGGCGCTCGCCCGCCGCGCGCTGGTGGTCGTGACGCGCCGCGAGGCCGACTTCCGTCACGCCGGCGCCGCGCGCGGCCGCCACCGCGGCGAGCCCGATCGTGCCGCCGCCGACGACGGCGAGGCGCGTCGGCGGGCCCGCGTCGGCGAGCCGCAGCCCGTGGACGGCGACCGCGAGCGGCTCGACGAGGCAGGCGTCGGTGACCGCCAGCCCGGCCGGGAGCGGCACCAGCCCCGGCTCGCCGACGAGCACCCGCTCCGCCATGCCGCCGTCAAGCGAGAGCCCGAGGAGGCGCTCGGTGCCGGTGCGGCACCGATGGCCGGCGCCGGCTCGGCACTGGTCGCACGTGCCGCAGGGCAGGCCGGGGTCGGCCGCGACGACGGTCCCGTCCTCCAGCCGGCCGGCCAGCTCGTGACCGAGCGTGACGGGGAGCGGCCCTCGTTCGAGCAGGTGCAGGTCGCTGCCGCAGATGCCGCTGGCGACGACCTCGACGAGCCGGCCCGGACCGGTGGGCTCGGGCGCGTCGACGACGACGACGACGCCGTCGGCGGTGGCCCGGACCGCCTTCACGCGCGGCCGGTGAGCAGCCCGAGGACGGCCTCGACCGCCTCGTCGGCCTTGGCCGTCACCGCGGCGGCGCCGATCCCGCCGAGCGGGTGCGGCACGACCGCGATGCGAGCCCCGGGCAGCCCGTACGCGTCGGCGGTCTGGTGCGCGAGCGCGACGAACGCGCTCGTCGCGACGACGACGGTGGGAACGCCCGCGGCTTCGAGCCGCACCAGGTCGTGGACACTCCACGACGTGCAGGAGCCTCAGTCGGCGGACCCGGTCACGACGACGTGGGCCGCCTCGAGCTGGCGGAGGATCTCGGGCTCGGCCGGCTCGGCCGCGGTCGCCTTCGCCGTCACGATCGACACCTCGGCGTTGGTGCGGGCGGCCAGCCGCTCCGCGACGCGGGTCAGCAGCAGCCGCGCGTTCGGCTTCCCGTTGTCCAGCACCGCGATGGACCGCCCGGTGAGCGTCGACAACGGGGGCGCGGGGTGGAGGGGGGCCGTCGCCACCGATCCCTCGGGGGAGAGGATCTCGAGGCGGCCCGTCACGCCTGCACCGGGACCGTGACGCTCTTGGTCATGCCCCAGCTCGGGATGACGCACGAGTGCTTGCCGGGGCCGCCGACGACGAGGACCCGCACGTTGTCGGGATGGTCGGTCATCGGGAGCAGCGCGTCGTCATCGTCGATGGCGGCCAGCCACGGCTGCCAGGCCACCGCGTCGAAGGCGCGGCGCAGCACCCCCCGGGGGAGGCGGGCCCGCTCGTAGAGGAACGACTGCACGTCGGCTCGTGACCAGCCGTGGCCGGCAATCGTCGCCGCGTGCTCGGGGCAGAGCGCGACGAAGAACTCGCCCTGGGAGATGGGGGCGTTGTTGCTGCCGAGGGTGGCCATCACCGACGCCACCTTCGTCAGCAGCCGCGCCGGCTCGTCGCTCTCCATGTCGTGGGCGTTGTGCGGGTTCTCGCCGCACGCGACCGTCACCGCGCTGGCGGCGTCGACGCCCCGGCTGCGGTGGTAGGCGGGCCACGGGCTGGCGGCCGCCTGCTCAGCGACGCAGTACGTGTACTTGCTGGGCTGGCCCTGGGTCGACGCGTCGCCGGCGCCGGGGCGGGCGCCGCCGACGTGCAGCAGGACGAATCGCACCGCCCGGCCCACCGTCGCGTTGGCGCGGGTGCCGGGCCCGAAGGCGCCGACCCCGGCGTTGAACCCGAGGCGGTCCACCGCCTCGCCGTGGACGATCACGAGCGGCGCCACCGGATGGGTGGTCGCCTGCACGCCGCGCAGGTTGACCTCGGGATGCGTGAGCGCCTCGACCGCCGCCGCGACGACGGGCAGGACCGCCGGCGGGCAGCCGGCCAGCACCGCGTTCACCGCCACCGTGCGCATCGTCGCCGACCCGTCCCGGGGCGGGATGACGCCGAGCACCTGGTCGGGATCGGCGTCGGCGGCCTCGAGCATGGCGTCGACGCGCGTCCGGGTGGGCGCCACGACGGGCAGCCCGTCGCCCCAGCCCCGCGTCGCCAGCAGCTCGAGCAGCGCCTCCGGCGAGTCGTCGGCGAGCTCGACCACCTCGTCGGTGGGGGCGGTGAGAGCGTGATCGGGAAGTGCCATGATCCCTGCGGCGCGTGACCACGCGCAGTGTACGGGGAGGCTCGATGGGCGCGACGGGGACGCGGGCCCGAGTCCGAGGCGATGCCGCCCGTCCGCCCGGTCTCGGGGGCGGCTGAGGGACCGTGGGCGCGCTCGACGGCCGGGTCGTCGTGATCACGGGGGCGGGGCGGGGCATGGGGCGCGAGCACGCCCGGCTGGCCGCCGCCGAGGGCGCGTCGGTGGTCGTCAACGACAGCGGCACCGCCCGCGACGGCACCGGCGCCGACCCGGCCGTGGCCCAGGCCGTCGCCGACGAGCTGGCCGCCGGGGGTGCGGCGGTGCGAGTGAGCACCGACGACGTCACCACCATGGACGGGGCGAGACGGGCGGTGGGCGCGGCGCTGGACGCCTGGGGCCGCGTCGACGCCCTCGTCAACAACGCCGGCGTGCTGCGAGACCGGATGTTCGTGAACATGACCGAGGACGACTGGGACGACGTCGTCCGCGGCCACCTGCGGTCCACGTTCTGCGCCAGCCGGGTCGCGGCCGACCACTGGCGGGAGCGCACGAAGGCCGCCGAGACGGTCCAGGCGTCGCTCGTCAACGTCTCGTCGACCTCGGGACTGCTCGGCTCGGTCGGCCAGACCAACTACGGGGCGGCCAAGGCCGGGATCGCGGCGCTCAGCGTGATCCTGGCCCAGGAGCTCGGCCGGTACGGGGTGCGCGTGAACGCCATCGTGCCGGTGGCCCGCACCCGCATGACCGAGGAGGTGGCGGGCATCGCCGACCTGGTCCGCGCGCCCGACGACCCGGCCGCCTTCGACGCCTACCACCCGGCCAACGTGTCCCCGCTCGTGGCGTGGCTGGCCAGCGAGGCCTGCCCGCTCACCGGCCGGGTCCTGTACGTCCGCGGCGGCGAGATCCGCGTCATGGACGGGTGGCACCGGGGCCAGCGCTTCGAGCACGACGGCCCGTGGACGGTCGCCAGCTGCGCCGGCGCGCTGGCCGAGCTGACCTGATCACCGCCCGGGCCATGGCGCGGGGGCCGCGTGGACACCTGACGGGGTGTCAGTTAGATTTCCGCCCACTTTCGCCACGACTGTCGGTGTCCGGGGAGGCCCCGACAAACAGGGGGGTACCGTGAGGCGTTTCCGCTGGCTGATCGCGCCCGTGGTCGTGACCTGCATCGCCACCGCCACGAGCGGCGCCGTTGCGTCGGCGCACAAGGGCTCGGCTGGGCCGCCGCTGGCCGCGTCGGACGTCGGCATCACGCCGACCACGATCAACATCACCGTCCCGGCCGCCATCGACGTGCCGGGCTCGGCCGGGCTGTTCCAGGGCTCGATCACCGGCGTGAAGGCCTGGGCGCAGTTCGAGAACGATCACGGCGGGCTCGCCGGCCGCAAGATCAACGTGACCGGCATCGACACCAAGCTGGGCTCGGACCTGGCGACGAGCGCCTTCATCCAGGGCTGCAACAACAGCGTCGCCCTCATCGGCACGTCGGTGCTGCTGGCCCAGAACTTCACCGACATCACCGGCTGCAAGGACCACACCGGCGCCGCCACCGGCCTGCCCGACTTCGGCGTCGTGGTCACCGAGGTGGCGGAGCAGTGCGCGCCGAGCTCGTACGCGATCAACCCCGCTGTCCTCGACTGCACGACGAAGGACCAGCACCCACAGACCTACACGTCCAACGTGGGACCGGTCGCGTACTACGTGAAGAAGTTCGGGAAGCTCAAGGCCGCGTTCCTGTACCCGTCGCCGGCCGAGAGCGCGTCGGCGAAGGCGGCCCAGGTGCCGATCTTCACCGCTGAGCAGACGAAGGGGCTGACCCAGGTCTTCACCCAGGACGTGTCGGCGCTCGCCACCCGCAGCGAGTACACGCCGATCGCAGGCGCGATCGCCTCGGACGGCGCCACCTACGCCAAGAGCGGGCTCGACGTGGCCAGCACGGTGAAGCTGCGCCAGGAGGCCCAGACCCAGAACACCAACGTCAAGGTCTGGGACTGCTCGCTGCAGTGCTACGACAGCCGGCTGATCGGCGAGGGTGGCCCTGCCGTCGAGGGCCAGTACGTGTACGCGCCGTTCCTGCCCTTCCTCGGCAAGAACAGCGAGGCCAAGCAGAACAAGATGCTGGCCGCCTTCCTCAAGTACGACAAGCAGCCCGACGGCTTCGGGATCCAGGCGTTCGCGGCCGGCCTGCTCTTCACCGACATCGTCAACAAGATCGTCGCCAAGAGCGGCAACAACGGATTGACCCGCAAGGCGATCTTGGACACGGCAGCCACTGAGCACGCGTTCAACGCGGGCGGGATGATCGGCACGACCGACATCGGGAACCGCAAGCCCACCCCGTGCTGGATACTGAACCAGGTGAAGAACGGCGACTACCAGCGGGTGCTCCCTCTCGCCAAGGGCACCATGAACTGCGATCCGAGCAACGTCGTGACGGAGAAGCTGGACCTGATCAAGTAGGGCCGCACCTCAAGCGTTGGCGGGGCCGCCCGGCCCTAGGGTCCGGGCGGCCCCGCCCCTCAATGGGTGCGACCCTCGTCGGGAGGTGACGAGCGCGTGGCGGCGATCATCGACCGGATGAACACCCGGCTGAGCTGGCCGAGACTCCTCGCCATCGGCGCCACCGCCGCCTTCGCCATCTTCGTCGCCGTCAACTTCTGGAACCCGAACCAGACGGTCGATTCCGACAAGATCGTCCTGTTCCTCGTCGTCGGGGTGACGCTCAGCGCGATCTACGCCATCGCCGCCGCCGGGCTCGTCGTGACGTACACGACGTCGGGCATCTTCAACTTCGCCCAGGGCGCGATCGGGATGATCCTCACCTACGCCTACTGGCAGCTCAGGGTGGCGTGGGGCTTGCAGACCCTGCTGGCGCTGGGGCTGACGGTGCTCGTCGCGGCGCCGATCCTCGGCGCGCTCATCGAGCGGATCTTCATGCGGCGGCTCGTGCGGGCGCCGCTCGTCGCGCAATTGGTGGCAACGGTCGGCCTCTTGGCCTTCTTCGTCGGCCTGGCCGACACGGTCTGGCCGTCCGACACCTACCGCAGCATCGGGCAGTTCTACGGCACCGACAAGATCCAGATCGGGGCCACGTTCATCCCGTGGTACCGGATCATCACGATCATCGCCGGCGTGATCGTCGCCGTCGTGCTGTGGGCGCTGCTGCACCGGACCCGGATCGGCGTCGCGATGCGGGCGGTCGTCGACAACCGCGAGCTGGCGGCGCTGAACGGGGCCCGCCCGGGGCTCCTCTCCATGCTGTCGTGGGCCCTCGGCTCCTCGATGGCCGCGATCGCCGGCATCTTCCTCGCCATGGACCTCGGGCAGCTCAGCTCGCAGGGGCTGACGTTCTTCATCGTCGACGCCTTCGCGGCCGCGATCATCGCCAAGCTGCGGAGCCTCCCCGTGACGCTGATCGGCGGCGCCGTCATCGGGTTCTCGCTGTCGTTCCAGCGCAACTTCCTCGACCTCGGGCAGCGCTGGAGCCCGGGCCAGGTCGCCATCCCGTCGATCATCCTGTTCCTGGCCCTGCTCTTCGTGCCCCAAGCGCGAATCGAGGGCCGGCGGATCGGGCGGGCGATCGCGGCGCGCGTCCCGAGCCTCAAGCGCGCCGCCATCGGGTTCGTCGCGCTGTTCATCGTCGTCACCATCCTGGCGGCCGCGCTCGGCCGGGTGGACGTGCGACGGGTCGAGACCGGGATGATCTTGGCGTTCGCCATGCTGTCGCTCGTCCCGCTGACCGGGTGGGCGGGTCAGATCTCGTTCGCGCAGATCACGTTCCTCGGCATCGGCGCCTGGGCCGCGACCGAGTTCTCGAACTCCGGCGGGGCGGTGTTCGGCCTGCACCTCTACCCGACGGGGAGCGTCCTCAGCCTGTTCGTCGCGGCGATCGTCGTCGTGCCGATCGGCCTGCTCATGGCGCTCCCGTCCCTCCGGCTCCAGGGCCTCTACCTGGCGCTGGCCTCGATGGCTTTCGCGCTCATGGCCGTCCCGCTGTTCTTCGACCAGCCGGAGGTGTTCGCCAGCTCGTCGCGGTACGGCGCTCCGATCGGGATCTTCGGCTACCACTTCAACGAGCCGTTCTCGGTGCTCGGGATCAACTTCGGGACCGACGCCGGCTTCCTGCTGCTCACGACCGCGCTGTTCGGCATCGTCGGGACGGGGGTCGTCGCGCTGCGCCGGGGTGCCTTCGGGCGCCGCCTCATCGCGATGCGTGACAGCCCGGCCGCCTGCGCCACCCTCGGCGTGAACCTCCGAGCCACGAAGTTCGCCGTCTTCGGCATCTCGTCGGCGATCGCCGGCTTCGCGGGCGCCCTCTTCGCGGTCGCCCAGGGTTCGGCGCAGGCGACCGACTTCCTTGCCTTCCAGGGGCTGCCCCTGCTGCTGCTGCTGGTCGTCGGCGGCGTGGCGGTCGTCAGCGGGGCGGTGCTCGGCGGGTTCCTCCTCCAGGGCTTCCAGGTCTGGCTCACGGCCTGGTTCCCGGGCGTGACCGTCCTCGAGTGGTGGCAGCGCATGGGCCCGGGCCTCGCCGGCATCGGGATCGCCCAGCAGCCGGACGGCATCATCCCCCAGGTCGGCCAGGACGTTCGCGATCGCCGCCAGCGGAGCCAGGCCCGGCGCGCGCCCGAGCCCGCGCCCGCGTCGGCCGCCGCGACGCGCCCCGCGGCGGCGCCGTCACCGGCGCAGGCCCCGGTCGCGAAGCCGACCGGATGAGCCTCCTCGACATCTCCGGGGTGTCGGTCCGCTTCGGCGGGCTCGAAGCCCTCGGCGAGGTGTCGGTCGGCGTCGACGAGGGCCGGGTCACCGGGCTCATCGGCCCGAACGGGGCCGGGAAGACGACGCTCTTCAACGTCGTCACCGGTCTGCAGACGCCGAACGCGGGTCGCATCGTCCTCGACGGCAAGGACCTGACGACCGCCCGGCCCCACCGCCGAGCGCGAGAGGGCATCGGTCGCACCTTCCAGCGGCTCGAGACGTTCGGGACCCTCTCCGTGCGTGACAACGTCCTCGTGGCGGCGGAGATGCGGCGCGGGTGGTCGCGGGAGCGGTTCAAGCCCGCGGTGGACACCGCCGAGTGCATCGAACGGGTCGGCCTCGACGCGGTCGCCGACGAGCTCGTCGACCGGCTCCCGACCGGGACCCAGCGGCTCGTCGAGGTCGCCCGGGCTCTGGCGGCCAAGCCCCGCGTCCTGCTGCTGGACGAGCCGTCGGCCGGCCTCAACGAGTTCGAGACCGAGGCGCTCGCCAAGCTGCTGCGCGAGCTCGCCGGCGACGGGCTCGGCATCCTGCTGGTCGAGCACGACATGGGCCTCGTGATGAGCGCCTCGGACCAGATCTACGTCCTCGACTTCGGGCGCATCATCGCGGTCGGCAACCCCGAGCAGGTGCAGTCCGACCCGCTCGTGCGAGCCGCGTACCTCGGGGAGGGCGACGAGGAGGCCGAGACCCCGCCCGACCAGCGCGGCCTGCGGGACGAGATCGTCGTCGACCTCACCCCGGCCGGCGCGACGCGCGGCGACGGGAGGAACGGGCAGCCCGACGCCCAGGCCGCGATCGAGCTCGTCGACGTTCGCGCCGGCTACGGCGCCATCGACGTGCTGCACGGCGTGAGCCTCCGCATCGAGCCGAAACAGGTCTTCGCGCTGCTCGGCCCGAACGGCGCCGGCAAGAGCACGACGCTGCGCGTCGCCAGCGGGCAGCTCCGCCCGAGCGACGGGACGGTCCGGTTCGAGGGCCAGAAGGTCGACGGGTGGTCACCGGACCGCCTGGCGCGCGCCGGCCTGTGCACGATCCCGGAGGGTCGGGGCATCTTCCCCAACCTCACCGTGCTCGAGAACCTCCGGATGATCACCTACGCGGGGGTGTCGTTCCACGAGATCGAGGAGCACGCCTACCACCGGTTCCCGCGGCTGAAGGAGCGGCGCAAGCAGGTCGCGGGGACGCTGTCGGGCGGCGAGCAGCAGATGCTCGCCATGGCCCGGGCGATGGCGACCAACCCGCGGGTCCTCCTGCTCGACGAGGTCTCGATGGGCCTCGCCCCGATCGTGGTCGAGGAGATCTACGAGGTGGTGAAGCGCATCGCGACCGAGGAGGTGGCGATCCTCATCGTCGAGCAGTTCGCCCACGAGGTGCTCGACGTCGCCGACCTGGCCGGGATCATGCTCCACGGGCGGGTGGAGTTCACCGGGAAGCCGGCCGAGGTGAACGAGGCCCTGCAGCACGCGTACCTCGGTGGCTCGATCGAGGCCGAGCTCGACCCGCCCCGCCCCGGTCACTGACCGCTCACCGAACCCGCGGCGTCACCCGGGGCGCCGATTCGAAGCGGCGCTGCCCGGCCGCGATCGACGCCGAGTCGCTGCCGAGCCCGATGTAGACCTTCGCCACGCTGAGGGCCTGGGCGCGGCTGAGCTCGCGGGCCAGCCAGATCGATCGGACGGTGCCCTGGCTCACCAGCGGCGGCGCCGACGCGATCTCGGCCGCGAGCGCCTGGGCCCGCTCGAGGAGCCGCTCGGTCGGCACCACCTCCTGCACGAGCCCGATCTGGTGGGCCCGGCGCGCCGACAGCCGCTCGTGGTTGCCGAGCAGCGTCAGCCGCATGATCTCGCCGAACGGCATGCGCGCCCGCATGAGGATCGGCTCGAACGCGGCCGTCATGCCGTAGGTGACGTGCGGGTCGAAGAAGGTCGCGTGCTCGGCCGCGACGATCGTCTCGACCTCGCCCAGCATGTAGAACGCGCCGCCGCACGCCATGCCGTTCACGGCCGCCACGACCGGCTTCCAGCAGTCCGCGCTCTTGGGCCCGAGGGCGAGACCCGGGTCGTCCATCATCCACGGCCCGGTGGGCTGGGGGATCACGTCGCCCCGGTCGATGCCGGTGCAGAAGGCGCGGTCGCCGGCGCCGGTGAGGACGACGGCCCGGACGTCGTCGGCGAAACGGAGCTCGCGCCACAGCTCGTGCAGCTCGCGGGTCATCGTGGTGTCGAAGCTGTTGAGCCCGTCCGGTCGGTCCAGCGTGATCGTCGCCACGCCGTCCTCGGCCTCGAAGCGCAACGTCGAGCGCGCCACGCCGGGAGGCTACCCAGCCCCCTCGTCGACGAGGGCGTGCGCCCGGGGACTCCGGCGGCGGTCGACACCTCCCTGGCATGCGCTCGCCGTCATCCTCAGCGACGAGGCGACGGCGCTCGTCCCGCACCGGTAGCGCACCCGGGTCCGTCGCCTCGCCCGGGTACGTTTCGCTCCGTGTCCCGTCCCAGCGCCCGCCTGGTTGTCGGCGCCTTCGCCGCGACCCGGGTGGCGATCGGCGTCGTCTTCGCGATCGCTCCCGACCGCGTGACGCGCCAGACCACGGGTCCCGACGCGGCGCTGATGACCCGCAGCTTCGCGGTGCGCGAGACCGTGCTCGGCGTCGGGGGACTCCTCGCGGCCGCGGCGGCTCGTCGTCACCCGTCGGGCGTCCGGCTGTGGGCCGGGCTCGGCGCCCTGACCGACGGCGGTGACCTGTGGGCCGCGCTCGCGGGGCTCCCGGACGCAGGGGCGTCCGCCGGGGTGCCGGCCGTCGTGGCGGCGCTCGGCCTGGCCGCGGAGCTGTGGGCGTTCCGCGCCGCGGCTACCGCGGCGTAGGCAGGCCGCCGCCGGACGGCGTCACGAAGTGCGGTCGGCGGCGCTTGGCAGGCGGGCGCGGCGCAGACCACGATCGGGTGCGATGACGAGCGGCGACGACACCCCGGTGCCCGACTATCCCGGCCTGCTGCGCCTCGACCGACGACGGTTCATCGTCGTCGGGGCGGGGCTCGGGATCGGCCGCCAGACCGCGCACGCGCTGAGCACCGCCGGGGCCCGAGTGGCCTGCGTCGACGTCGAGGCCGACCGTGCGCACGAGGTCGCGGCGGAGGTCGGCGGCGTGGCGGTCGTGGGCGACGCCACCCGACGGGCCGACGCGGAGCGGGTCTTCGACGCCGCGACCGATGCCCTGGGCGGTCTCGACGGCGTCGTGGACATCGTCGGGATGGCCCGGTACGCCATCCTGCTCGACGTCGACGACGACGAGTGGGACTGGCACTTCGACGTCGTGCTCCGCCACGCCTACCTGACGGTCCAGCTGGGAGGACGGCGCCTGGCGGCCGGGTCGGGCGGCGCGCTGGCCTTCGTCGCCTCGGTCTCGGGCCTCACGTCGGCGCCCCGCCACGCCGCGTACGGCGCCGCGAAGGCGGCCCTGATGTCGCTCGTGCGCTCGGCCGCGGTCGAACTCGGCCCGGCCGGCGTGCGCGTCAACGCGGTGGCGCCCGGGGTGGTGTGGACACCTCGCGTCTCGGCCCTGCTCGGCGAAGAGGGCCGGGCCCGGAACACCGCGAACACGCCGCTGCGGCGGGTCGCGCAGCCGGCCGACATCGCGGCCGCGCTCCTGTTCCTGTGCTCCGACCTGGCCTCGTACGTCACCGGCCAGACGCTCGTCGTCGATGGCGGCGTCGGCGCCAAGTTCCCGTACCCGATGGCCGATTGAGCGACCGCGAGCGGTCGGCGACCTGACGGCCGATCGCGCGACGCGATAGGCAGAAGCCCGTGTTCGTCCGGATCGACCTGGCCCCGCACCCACCGGTGGTGTCGCTCGAGGACCCCGAGGACATGAGCCGGTTTCACGTCGCGGTCGACGGCGGCGCGAGCGGCGCCGACGAGGCGCTGGTCTTCGGCGCCCTGGTCGACGCCGCCGCGGGACGACTCGAAGACGACGACGCCTGGATCACCATCGACGCCCTGCGCCGCATGGCCGCCGGGCGCGTCGGCCCGTCGTGGGACGACGACCTCGCCCGCATGCTCGACTACGCGCGCGGCAAGGGATGGCTCGACGAGCGGGCGCACGCCATCCGCGCCCACGTCGAGTGGTCCGGGTGACCGACGCCGCCGGCTGTCTGCTCGCGGTCGCGTGGCGGGCCGAGCCGCCGGCCGCGCCGGCGGGATGGATCGCCGAGCCGGTGCTCCCCGACCAGACCGCACTCGACCGGGCCGGCTCGAAGGGCAGAACCCCACCCCCCTTCCACACCCTGCTGTGGGCCGCGGCGCCGGCCGCGGGCTCGCTCACCCTGCCTGCTGACCTGGCGCCCGCGGTCGAGCGCTGGGCCGGCTTCCGGTTCTCGTCTCGTCCCGCGTGGGACGACACCGACCCGGACGGCGTGGAGCCGAGCGTGAAGCAGGTCTCGTTCCTGCACGCCCGGACCGATCTCGCTCCGGGTGCGTTCGCTCGGCACTACCGCGAGCACGTGGCCCTCGCCCGGGTGCACCACCCCGCGATCTGCCGGTACGCGCAGCACGACGTCGTCGAGACGGTCGGGGACGCGGGGCTCGACACCCAGGGCATCTCCGAGCTCTGGTTCGCCGACGAGGCGACCCTCGTCGCCCGCTACTTCGCCGGCCCCGACAGCGTCCCCGTCGTGCGGGCCGACAACCGCGAGTACATCGACTTCGCGGGGACCCTCTCCCTCCTCGTGCGGCCGTCGGACGCGAGGTGAGCGGGCACGCGGACGAGCTCCGCGACGTCTTCCGCGGCTTCTTCGCTCGGGAGTCGCCGCCCGCCAGGGTTCGGGCCGCCGAGGACGCGCAGCCGCCCGGCTTCGACGGCGCGCTGTGGGCGCGAGCGGGCGAGCTGGGCCTGCCCGCCATGGACGGCGCCACCCTCGCCGAGCTCGCGGTGGCCGCCCGCGAGTACGGGCGGGCCGTGGCGCCGATCCCCCTGGTCGAGACGCTCGTCGCGTCACGGCTCCTGACTCGGGTGGGG
>Ga0073928_10007593_pt1 | contig 13952 bp, 13 predicted proteins | sample PaiPotPPA55metaG_FD_76969 | JGI IMG/M metagenome (GOLD analysis project Ga0073928, IMG submission 76969) | Iron sulfur acid spring bacterial and archeal communities from Banff, Canada, to study Microbial Dark Matter (Phase II) - Paint Pots PPA... ... | reverse complement strand
CGAGCGGGTGGCGAAGGAGCAGGGCTACCAGTCGGCGGTGGCGGCGCGCGACCAGCGGCGGGCCGAGCGGGATGCGCTGCGGGCCGACCCGAAGGCGCCGCAGGACAAGGTGATTGAGGCGGCGGTGGCGGTATTGAATGCCGAGTCCGCCGTCCGCCGCATCGAGCAGCAGGCGATGGCCAAAGACCCGGCCGCCGCCGAGTCGAAGACTCAGATGGACAAGGCCAACGCCAAGCTCGCGGGGCTTCGCAAAGCCTTCGATGATCGGGCGGCCCAGGACCCGGCATATCAGTCGGCCCGGCAGCAGGTGGAGGAGGCGTCGACCCAGGTCGCCGACGCACGAAAACAATTGGCCCAGGCCCAGTCGCAGCAGGCCGCGGCACAGGACCAGCAGCTCGATCAGGACATCGAAGCCAAGAAAGCGCAAATGCGGCGCAATGCCGGGTTTGGCAGATAAGCGAGCCAGGGCGCCGTTGCCGGCAAGGCGCTCATCCCCGCTCCAGCGCGGCCTCGCTGGCGGACTCAGGCTCAGCCTGCCGCGGCGCCGGCTGGCGGAGAGCGGCCGTCCACAAGCCCATCGCAATCGCGATCGCCCCGGCCACGAGAAACTGCCCGGCGTTGCGCAGGAATCGATCGCTGTACGCCAGCCCCGCCACCACCGGCCCGACGACTCGGGCAAGGCTCCCCAGGCCGTGATAGAGGCCGAAGACCACGCCCTGTTGGTTGCGATCGCTAAATTTACTCAAAAGCGAGGACATCGTCGGCTGCTGGAAGCTGCGGCCGGTCGCATTGACCGCGCCTGCGATCAACAGAAGCGCCAGACCCGCCGCGAAGCCCGCTGCGGGCGGCGCATACGCAACGGCGATCAGCCCGCCCATTCCCCCCGCCACCAGGAACGGCCCGGCGATGCACAGCGGCCAATCGCCCAGCCTCTTCGTCAGCCGGCCGATCAATCCGCCCTGAACCGCGATGATGATGGACCCGACGAACAGGAAATAAAGCCCGACGCCCAGCTCGCCCCAGTTGAATACTTTATTCAGGAACAGCGTGATGGTGCTCTCCATCATGACGAACGAGGCCATGACGCAGAAGGAGATCGACAGCAGTTGCACCAGGATGGGCTTGCGGAGAATCGGGCGAAACCGGCTGGGATGCAGCCAGTTCTCGGCTTCAGTCTCGGCGTGAGGGCGGGTCTCCGGAAGGCGCGCCCAGGTGAAGATCGCGGCGGCGGCGCTCAAGCCCGCGGCGACCCAGCCGGGCAGGCTCAGGTCCCAATGGCCGAGCACCCCGCCCAGCGCCGGGCCAAACGAGAACCCGACGCCGAACGCGGCCCCGAGCATTCCCATTCCCCTGGCCCGGTTCTCGGGCGTAGTCACGTCGCTGACATAGGCCTGCGCGGTGGAAATGTTGCCGCCGGTGAATCCGTCGATGATCCGCGAGAGGTAGACGAGCAGGAGCGTGGTCGTCCTGCTGCGCCAGTGGAACGCGGCCAGGGCAAGCAGGACGTAACCGGCGGCGCTGCCGGCCTGCGAGATCGCCAGCACCGGCTTGCGGCCGAATCGATCACTGACCACCCCGAGCACCGGCGCGCCGATGAACTGGCAGATCGAGTAGACCGAGAACAGGGCCGTGACCTTCAAGTGGTTATTCTGGAAGTCGGGAACGTAGAACGCCAGCAGCGGAATGATGATCCCGAACCCCAGCAGGTCCATGAGCACGATGAAGAAGACGATCGCCAGAGCGCCGCGCGGGGGATGCGGCGGCACCGGCGCGGCTTGGGCAGGTTCGTTCGGCGGTGCAGTCTCAGACATTCGGCCGAGCTTATAGCACACCGTCCGGCGCTCACCACTATCGCTTCGGATTCGCGGCTTGCGTTGTAGCGGGTTGGTGCTGCGTCTGGTCAAGGACGTGGCAACCCGGGGGGAACTTGAGAACAAAGACGTTCACGTCGAATATCGGATCATTGGCGACCACCGCCGACGCACGGTAGACGATGCGGATCTGAGTTTTGCTGCCGATTGCCTGTTGTAGGTGCCAGGCCTCGCTCGGGAACCAGATGCCGGGGGCCGCTTCGATCAGCTTCGTGACGTGCTCCTCGCCAATGACGATTACTCGGCCGTCGGGGAGGCCGTTTGTCCAACGGTGCCCGCGCAATGCGTAGCCGTGTGCCGGGTCGAGCGACCATTGCTCGTCAAACGCGGTCCCGCGGCGCGCCTCGACGTGGATCGTCGGGGCGCCGTCAAACATGTCCCGCGCCACCGTCAGCTGATTCGGCACCTTCGAGCGCAATATCGCGTCCAGCGCGTCGCCCAGGGAACCCGGGGATCGGCCATAGTCCTGGTCCCAGTAGAAGTTGGAGAAACTCCGGCCGGTAAAGTAATCCGTATATCGGTCGCAGAGGCCCGTGCGCCCAGGCAGAATCGATCCCACAAGAATGGGAGCGGGATGGGTGTATGGTCCGGTCTTGTAGCGCACGACGCGCTGGACCGTGCCGTCGAACGCGGCCGAATAAGCGTCGAATGAGTAAGGACTGGCGCCGTCCCTCCACTCCAGCACCTGCTTATCGTAATCCACACGGATCCTGCCGGCTGGCGCGTTGTCGCAGCGGACCGTCATCGCCGCCTCGATCGGCGTTCGCTTCCAGGCTCCGGCGCCGGGCAGACGGACCTCCTGCCACCCCTCGGCTCGGACCGTGATGTTCCGCAGTTTCCCCTCCTCGGCCTTGAGCCGCTGGACGATTTGAGGCAACGACGGAGGCTCCGCCGCGGCTAGGCAACTCGAGCCAGGCCAGCCCACCGCCAGGACACTCGCCAGACACCACGCGGATCGATGCATATTTCCTCGCCGGTCTGAACAAACGCATTCCGCGCAACAGACGGAATCGACCCCGGCACATTTCAAAGACCGTGCAGTTGGGAGAAATCCAAGCGAGGCGGAGCTTATGACGGCTTAGCGTCTCGCGCGCGGACGCTGGCGGCGTGGGCGTCGAGCCCTTCGGCTTCGGCCAAGGCGATGATCGCGGGAGCATCTTTGGCGAGTCCCTCCTCCGTATAGCGCTCGACGCTGCCGTGTTTGAGGAACTCGTAGACGCTGATGCCGCTGGAGAACCGGGCGGTGGTGTTCGTCGGCAGGCAATGGCTGGGTCCGGCAACGTAGTCGCCGGCGGCCACCGGGCTGTAGCGGCCCAGGAACACCGCCCCGCCGTGGCGGAGCCTGGCGAGCACCGCGTCGTCGTCTTTGGTCTGCACGTTCACGTGCTCGGCGGCGAATCGGTTCGCCCAGTCAATCAGGCGGTCCAGCGACGGGTCGATCAGGATGGCACTGTCGTTTTGCAGCGCCTTGTCGATCGCTGCCGCCCGACTCAGCAACTGCTTCTGGCGGTCAATCTCGCGGGTGACGCCGACGGCCAGCGATTCGGAGGTGGTGAGCAGGAAACAACTGCCGGGGTCGTGCTCGGCCTGGGCGAGCAGATCGGCGGCGATGAAACTCGGCTCGCCGGTCTCGTCGGCAATTACGAGAATCTCGCTGGGGCCGAGGAATCCATCGATGCCGAGGCACCCGGCCAGCGCGCGTTTGGCGAACTGCACATACCGGTTGCCGGGGCCGACGATCTTGTCCACCGCCAGAATGGTCTGAGTGCCGAACGCCATGGCCGCGATGGCCGCCGGCCCGCCGGCGCGGAATACGTGCGTGAGCCCAAGCTCGTGGCACGCGGCCAACACCAGATCGCTGCGGCCAGGGCGACTCGGCGGCGAACAAACCACGATCTGCCCAACCCCCGCCACCTGCGCCGGCACGGCCAGCATGATGAGCGTGGACGGATAGGAGGCCTTGCCGCCCGGAATATACAGGCCCGCGCTATCCAGCGGCGTGAATCGCAGCCCCAGCTCGACGCCGTCGCGCCGGCAGCTCGGCTGCTCCATCGGCATCACCTTCGTCTGGTACTCCCGCACCTGCGCGATGGAGCGGCGGAGGGCCGCCATCTGCCGGGCCGGCACGCGGCCCATGGCCTCCCGCATCTCGTCGGCCGTCACGCGGATCTGCGCGGCGGTGAAGTTCGGGTCGTCGAACTGCCGCGCCGTTGCGACGATCGCTTCGTCTCCGCGCCGGGCGACGTCCGCCAGGACCAGCCGCACCGCCTCGTCGTCCTTCGACGCGCCAACGACCAGATCGCGCGGATCGAGCCGCAGCTTCCGCAGCAGCGCCTCGGCGCGCTGGCGGTCCGTTTCGTCGGCCAAGCGGAGGATCGGGATCATCGTCTGGGAATCTTATGCGCGTTGGCCCAACCCGCCAGCGCCGGGTTGACCTTGGATTGTCGCGGGGGGTACCATCAGCCTATGCTGGATTGGCGTGAATGTGCGGCGGTCGAGCGGACGCCCGGAAAGGTCAGCGGGGCATGGTTGTTCAAGGGCACCCGCGTGCCGGTCAAAGCGCTTTTCGAGAACCTCGAGGATGGGGCCCGCGTCGACGACTTTCTGGAGTGGTTTCCGGGCGTTTCGCGCAATCAAGTTGAAGCCGTCTTGGAGCACGCGGGGCGTAGTTCGATCGAAGCATAGCTCGCCCCGGCGCAGAGCCTCAGGACCGCATGAAGATCCTCTTTGATCAGGGAACGCCCGCCCCGCTTCGCCGCCATCTACTCGCCCACGACATCGCCACCGCTTACGAGATGGGCTGGTCGGGACTTGAGAACGGCCAGTTACTCCGGACGGCGGAGGCAGCCTTCGACGCTTTCATCACCACAGACCAGAACCTCCGACATCAGCAGAATCTCCCCGGAAGGCGACTGGCGATCCTGGTATTGCTCACAACGAGCTGGCCACGAATTCAGAGGCACGTTTCCCTCGTCACTGCTGCGGTCAATGCGCTGCGTCCCGGCGACTATCGTGAACTGACTTTCCCGCCGTGATGGAACGCGGAACCGCTCACTTGAGTTTCGTCCGCCTATCCCATACAATATCCTAACATCCGTGGTCAAGGGTTCGGCCGCCAAAGGCCGATAATCCTGGCGGGGGTTTGATTCGGTTCGCCCGCTTCGGGAGGATTCCACGGATGGCAAAGAGGGCTTTGACGCTTACGGAGGGGTCGCAAGACCTGTTCGCCATGCCATCAGTTGTATCGGGGAATGGCGCCGCGACGAAGCGCGGTCGACGGGAGACGGCCGAGACGCTGGCGGCCAAGCAGAAGGACATCGCGGTCAGCGAGTTCTTCGCCAAAAACCGTCATCTGCTCGGCTTCGATAACCCGCGCAAGGCGCTGTTGACGACGGTGAAGGAAGCGGTCGACAACTCGCTGGATGCCTGCGAGGAGGCGGGCATCCTGGCGAACGTCGCGGTCATCATTGAAGACCTGCAACCCGATCGCCCCGCCGCTGCCAAGCAGTCGCGTTATCGCGTGACGGTAATTGACAACGGCCCCGGAATCGTTCGCCGGCAGGTGGAGAACGTTTTCGGGCGGCTCTTGTTTGGCTCCAAGTTCCACCGCCTCAAGATGAGCCGCGGCCAGCAGGGCATCGGCATCAGCGCCGCCGGCATGTACGGGCTGATTACCACCGGCAAGCCGATGGTCATTCACACGCGCCCCAGCGCGAAAAAACCGGCCCATCACATCGAGCTGGCGATGAATACCAAGTTGAACCGGGCCGAAGTCACGATCGACACGGAGACGGACGACTTCCCGCCGCAGCGGTTCAAGACGCTCAACGCGGGCACGCGCGATCCGGGGTTTCTGAATCCCGAAGATTTCATGACCGGCACAAGCGTCAGCATCGAATTGGAGGGACGTTACCAGAAAGGCCGCGGCAGCGTCGATGAATTCCTCGAGTTGACCGCGATCGCCAATCCCCACGCCCGGATCACGTTTGTGCCGCCACGCCGAGTGAGCGCGGATGAGCAGGAGGAATTGCCGCTGGGCGACGCCGAGAAGGACGCGACGCCGGCCCAGACGCTGACGCAGGAAGCGGCCCACGCGGCGCCGGAAGCGGCGGATGTTGACGCCCCGCCGGGCGTCGATCCGACCATCACTACGCTGGTGAAGGATGGCGTCGTCTTTTTCCCGCGCGGCACCGACCAGTTGCCGCCCGAGACGCGCGAAATCCAGCCTCATCCCAAGGGGATCGAGCTGGGCATCCTCATCCAGATGATGCGGGACTACGAGGCGGCCAACCGCGGGGGCGGGACGCTGTACAACTTCCTCCAGGAAAAGTTCAGCCGAATCAGCCCGGCCAAGGCCAGCGACTTTTGCAAGGCGGTCGGCGCACACAGCCGAACCAAAGTCGCCGACCTGGAACCGCAGCAGGTCGAGAAGCTCTTCAAGGCGTTTGAAGAAACGCGGCTTCCGGCGCCGCCGACGGATTGTCTGGCGCCGATCGGCGTGCGGCAGTTGCTGGCGGGCATGCTCAAGGGAGTGAAGGCCGAGTTCTACGCCGCCAGCAGTCGCGAGCCCGCGGTCTATCGCGGGCGGCCGTTTCAGATCGAGGCGGCGATCGCCTTCGGCGGCGAACTGCCCGCCGACGACTCCGCCCGAGTCATTCGCTTCGCCAACCGCGTCCCGCTCCTGTTCCAGCAGAGCGCGTGCAGCAGTTTCAAGGCGGTGACCGAGACGGGTTGGCGGAACTACAATCTGAGCCAGCCTCGGTCCAGCCTGCCCGTCGGGCCGCTGGTCATCATGATCCATATGGCCAGCGTGTGGGTGCCGTTCACCAGCGAATCGAAGGAGGCCGTTGCCGACTACGACGAGATCCGCAAGGAAATGAAGCTCGCCCTGATGGAGTGCGGCCGCAAGCTCGGCACGTACCTGCGCAAGCGGCAGAAGATGCAGCGCGAAGCCCAGCGCCGCGACGTGTTCGAGCGCTACATCGGCGAGATCAGCAAGGCCGTCAATTCGATCAACGGCACGAACGCGAAGAAGCTCTATGACGCACTGCTGGCGCAGGCCCGCAAACGCACGGCCATCGCCGACGCGAAGCTCGACGAAGAAGGCCGCACTGTAAGAAAGGACGAGGGGGAAGAGCTGAAGCAGGACGAAGGCGTGGTGATGGTCGAGAGCCGGGCGGCGCATCTGAGCGAAGCGGCCGCAGAGCCGACTGAGACGGCAGCGTCAAATAATGGGGACTCGGACATCGTTTCTCTCGAGCGGAAGCCGAGGAAGAAGCCCAACAAGCGGTCTTCGCAAGACGGCGGTGAGTTGTTCTAGGACTAGCTTTGTTGCCGTTGGTTCGAATGGACCTATCGGGTACGAATCGGGTCGGTCATACCTGAAGCGGGCGCCGCAGGCTAGGATAGCAATATGAAGATCAAAGTCATTGTTCACGAGGCAGAGGAAGGCGGCTATTGGGCCGAGGTTCCTTCTATCCCCGGGTGCGCCACGGAGGGGGACACATTCGATGAGTTGCTTCAGAACCTTCGTGAAGCGATCGAGGGTTGTCTGAGCGTGGCCGGGCTAACCGACGATGACATCTGACCTGCAACCGCGGGCGAGAGGAACTGGCACAATCATGGCAAAATCCAAGCCTGGATCCCGTGGCAACCGACTGAACAAGAGTGTAAAGGCGCGTGACAAGGCCACGCTCGGCAAGATCGTCGGCCTGGCTGACGACGTGGCGACCGCCGCGTTCAAGGGGAAGGACGTCGCGCTGGCCATTCCAACTCGCACGCGGTCCAATACGCTTTGGAACAGGAAACGCGGCATTCTCCAGATGGGCGACGCCAAGGCTGCCCGGGAGCTGTTCAACCTCAACCAGGCCAAGCAGTTCATGCAGACGGTGCTGCACGGCAACAGCATCAGGGAATTGATCGGCGCGGAGAAGACGCTCAGCCTCCGCGGCATGTTCTACAAGGGCCTGCACACGATTGCCGGAACGAAGGACGAGAAGACCTTCGCCGCCCAGGACGAGTCCGATACGGTCCTGGAAGACCTGGAGGTGTGCCTGGGAGCGCTTCGAGAGGAGCTGCACGTTTACGCCAAGAAGCGCGGCACGATGGTCGGCAACATCACGATCGTCGACAGCGGCGACGAGATCGACTGCCGGCGGATGGGCTCGGGCGGATATGCCGTCCCCAGCATCACCGAGCCGGACGTGATCCAGTTCAAAAAGTGCGAGGCGGATTTCGTCCTGCACGTCGAAAAAGACACGGTCTGGGGACGGTTCAACGAAGACCGGTTCTGGGAGAAGCACAACTGCATCCTGACCGAAGGGAGCGGCCAACCCCCCCGCGGCGTGCGCCGCCTGCTCCGCCGGCTCAATGAAGAACTGGGGCTGCCGATCTATTGCCTGCTCGACTGCGATCCATGGGGGCACTACATCTACAGCGTCATCAAACAGGGCTCGATCAGCCTCGCATTCGAGAGCGAGCGGCTGGCGATCCCCGACGCCAAGTTCATCGGCATTCGCGGTAAGGATTACGAGGAGTGCGACCTGACCGACGACGTGCAGATCGCCCTGAGCGACACGGACAAGAAGCGCGCCGGCGAGATCGCCGCCTACCCCTGGTTCAAGGACCATAAAGGGTGGCAACGCGAAATCGCCAGGATGATGTCCAATGGCTTCAAGATGGAGGTCGAATCGCTGATTACCAAGGACATTAGCTACGTCACCGAGGAATACGTGCCGCAGCGGCTGAAGAAGAAGGATTGGTTGGATTGATCGGGCTGTCATCCTTTCGCTCGTAGTAGCGCCAGCTATAGCAGCTATAATGCAGGCGTGACCGTTGCTGCCCCTCCAGGTCGCTTGGCTGAACAGCAGCACATTGTGCTGGACGGCGTCTCCTGGGATTTCTATGAACAGTTGCTGGAGGAAATCGGTGATCGTCCTATCCGAGTGACGTTCGACAACGGGAGTCTGGAGATGATGGCGCCGCTGCCGTTGCACGAAAGGTGGAAAAAACGTATCGCGCGGATGATTGAGCTTCTTTGCGTCGAATTGGACATCGAGATTGATACGCTGGGATCGACGACCTTTCGGCGCGAGGACCTGGCCAAGGGGCTCGAGCCAGACGAATGTTATTACGTTCAGCACGCCGATGACGTGCGCGGCAAGAAGGAGTTGGATCTGGCGGTCGATCCGCCGCCGGCTGCTTGTCCGGCACCTTGGTCCCGATCGCCTTTATAACCCGGCGAAGTCCAGTCTTGCTTTCCCCTTCCTACCCATAGACCGGTTCGAAGCATTTCTGCTCCGCATGGACCAGGAGAGGCAGGCGACGGTGCTGCGACAGTTCCGGCAGGGGGTGAAGACGCTCCCGGTCCGATAATCACGACCGGGCGCGACGGTGCGATCTCGATGCGCCGACGGCGCCTTGACGAGAGAGAGCCACCCCGCTATCAACGTTTCCGGCAAGTCGTGGTCGGCGACTGGAGGAGAAAAACCGCGAAATCAGAAGTGCATGTCGGCGCCACCGGCCGACTGGCCGGGGCTGTCGTTTCCGGGCATCCGGAAATACGACGGCGGGCCCCGGGACAGAGGAAGCGAGTCATGTTCGGTCAGATGGCGCCTCAAATCATCCTTCGCGAAGCGGTAACGCCCAAGTTCCTGGCGTTGTGGACCTTCCTGGCGTCGGCGCTGTATGTCCACTTCCGCGGGAAAGTCCGCCACAAGTTCACGCGACAACTCACCGACCATTCCACGTTCATGGCGCCGTATAACGCGATGATCTACCTGTTCTCGGCGGTGCCCAACAAGCCGGTCCTGGACCTGGACGATTTCCCCGACTTGAAGCCGCTACAGCAGAACTGGGAAATGATTCGCGACGAGGCCAGGAAGCTGTACGAGGGCGGGCACATCCAAATTTCCAAGAGCTACAACGACCTGGCGTTCAACACTTTCTTCAAGCGCGGGTGGAAACGGTTCTACCTGAAGTGGTACGGGGATTTCTTCCCCTCAGCCAAAGACCTATGTCCGAAGACGGTCGAGCTGGTGCAGTCGATCGGGTCGATCAATGCGGCGTTGTTTACTCTGATGCCGGGCAAGAGCAAACTGGGGGAGCACCGAGACCCCTTCGCCGGATCGCTGCGCTACCACCTGGGGCTGATGACGCCAAACAATGATGCTTGCCGTATTTACATCGACGGCAAGCCATACTCCTGGCGCGACGGCCAGGCGGTCCTCTTCGACGAGACTTACGTCCACAGCGTCTATAACGACACCGACCAGGACCGCATTATCCTCTTCTGCGATGTGGCCCGGCCGATCCGCAACCCACTGATCCGGGCAATCAACCGCTTCGTGACCAACCATATCGTAAAGATCACCGCCACCCAGAACACGGCCGGCGAGAAGGTCGGCGTCCTGAACAAAAGCTCCAGCTACGTTTACGCGCTCAAGAACTTCTTCCAGCGCATCAAGAAGGCCAACCGCCGGCTGTATTACCTGGGTAAGTACGCCGTCTACCTCGGCATCGTCTACCTCATCTTCTTCGCGGGGTTCATCCATCACCGGTCGGGCTGACAGGGGCGGCAAAAAGGTCGGTGCCGCGACGACATGTCGCGATGCACCTCCGTCGGCTGTTGCGGCGCGGCGGCACTTTCCAGCGGACTGAACGGCGGCAAACGCCGCCACTGCGCGGTCCGGGTAAGAATCGATCAAATCCTGCCCCGAACTTTGTCACGTTCCCAACTCAGGCTCAGGTTTTGCGACCGTATACGGTTATAGCGTTGAGAGGAATCGTCGATCGAAACTTTTACCTTCTGCGAAGGAGTAATGCGATGCGAAAGACAGCAAGATTTATAGCGGCCGTAGCGCTGGGCGGCGGAATTGGGATGGTCACCGCGCAATTGGCCTCTGCGGCGGACCGCGACCGTGGGACAGACCAGCAGAGCCGCGAACAGGCCCAGGGAGCGGACCGGCCTCAGCTCCCCAACGGCTTTGAAATGAAGGACATCAACCAGTTGGACCAAATCCGCGAGGAGTTGGCTAACGTCACCCAGACCGCCGTTACCAAGGACGACTTCCCCAAGCTCATCGATAATCTCGCGGAGGAGGCTCGCGACCATTACAAGGGTGATTACAAGACACAAGACTTCACCACCCTTAACGGCATCATCGACCAGATCCACAACGAGTGGAAACAGAAGTACGGTCACGACTTCGACATCAAGAGTGCAAATGGCGTCTTCGATGACACCTACGTGACGGTTCAGGGCGTGGTGACCAACGCCGAGGTAGCGGCGGCTAACTTCCCCGTGCCGGCCTCGAAGCAGGCCGAAGCGCGGGCCGACCAGGACAGGGCGCAGCTTGCCGCGGCTCGAGAGAAAGGCGGCAGTCAAGCCCAACTGGTTGAGCGCGATGACCTTCAGAAGTCCGGCGGGGTCGCCTTGGTGCGGTTCCCGGCGATGCAAGGCCTGCCCGAGCTTACCGCATCGCTGATTCGGGAGAAGGGTCATGGCTGGCGAGTGGACGTGCCGCTCTCAACCAGCTCGAGGCAGCTCCACACGGAGATGTCCAACCAACTCACTTACTTCGCACAGAAGTCCAGTGAATGGCCGAGCAACGAGACGGATGCCTACCGGATGGCGGCGCACCGCGTCTTCATGGCGCTGTATAACGCGCGTGGCCCCGAGGCCGGGAACGGAGATGGAAACGATAGAACCGATAGAAACAAGTGATTTCTCCGTGGCGAAGTGCAGATGGGCGGGCGCGGCATTGCAGCCGCGCCCGCTTTTTTTGGCACTCACCCATCTACCGGGTCACAAGAAAGGTGATAAACATCAGCAGCCAGACGGCGTCCAGGAAATGCCAGTACATCGCGGCGTGGCGGACGGGGAGGTAATGCTCGTGGTCGTAAACACCGCGGCGGCCGCGGACAGCCAGCCGCGCCAGCGCCACCATGCCGCCGAGCACGTGCAGCGCGTGCAGCAGCACCAGGATGAAGATCAATCCATACAGGAACAGGCCCGAGCGTCGCAGTTGTTGATGCTCCCACAGGAGCATGCCCATCGCGGGGGCCTGGATCGCAAGAAAGCCCAGTGCCAGCCCAAGAGACGCGGCCAGCCAGGCGCGAAATGAGGACTGCCGCTCCATGCGCAGAAAGTGCAGGGCGCGGCCCAGGGCAATGCTGACGCCGATCACGAAGAGCGTGCTGAGCCAGAGCAACCCCGGGTAATGCAGGCTTCCGGCCGGAACGGCGGGCGTGCTCATGCCACCAGACGGATGCTCGGCCTGCGTGCGGACGACCACGAACCCCAGCATGGCCGCGGCGAACAGCATGAACAGGGCCGCCAGGAACAGCCACATGCCAACCGTCCCGACAAGGGCGGGCGCGTGCGGCGGGTTGAAGTCGCGGCCGGAGCGGGAACCCGGCGCCGGTTGGAGTGCGTCAGAGGCCATTCTGGCTCGTGATCATCTGCCGGGTGCCCGGCGGGTCGTAGTTCACCTTATACTCGCTGCTGTCCAGCATCGCGATCCCCAGGAACGTCGCCACGAACATGAGCGCGATGATCAGGACCATGCCGTTGAAAGGGGCGTCGTAGCGAAGGTGCATGAAGTACATCACGACCAGCGCCGCCTTGACGACCGCAATGCCGAGGGCGACCCAGATGTTGAAGACGCCGAACTGGATCCCGGTGACGGCTACGGTGGCGATCGTCAGGATCAGCAGGCCCGCGTACACGCCCAGCAGGACACTTGGCGGGACGATATGGGCGTGGACCGCGCCCGCGTCGTGGGTCGTTGAAGAGGCGGTAGCGTCTGTTGAATTCATGGGCTGTGGTGTCCGGGGTGTAGATTGCAAATTGCAAAATGCAAATTGCAAAATGCAATTTGGGGCTGTTCGCTGCGTCTGCTTAATTTGCACTTTGAAATTTGCATTTTGCAATTTGCAATCGGCGGTTTTTAGTGGATCAGGTACAACAGCGGAAACAAAAAGATCCAGATCAGGTCGACCAGGTGCCAGTACAGCCCGACCAGGTCCACCGGGGTGAAGTAGGTCGGACCGAACTCGTTCTTGATCGACCGTACGAGGATCCACGTGATCAGCGCCATGCCGACCAGCACGTGGACGCCGTGCAGGCCGGTCATGAAGAAGTAAACGCCGAAAAACACGTAGACGCGGTGACGGTCGTTAGCGCCGAGATCGCCGTAGGACATCGACTCGCGGTCCTGGAGAGTCTGTTTGTTGAGCCCGGCGGGTGTGATGTTCGGGGCGCGGATCTTCGCCTCGTCAGGCGTGCCGGCGTTAGGATCGACGACGTCGGGCGCTACTTTCGTCACGGGCGTCTCGCCCCCGCGCCCCTCGCCCCGGTGCAGCTCATCCTTCTCGAGTTCCGCCACGGACTGTTTGTTGGTGGACTCGGCCGCGTCCTTGTAGAACAGGTTTCCCGGCCCGATGAACAAGTGGTGCTTCCACTTGGTGGAATATTCGATGCTCTTGATGCCCATGAACCCTGCGCCGCCGAGCAGCGTCAGCCCCAGCAGGGCAATCAGCGCCCTGTTGTTGCCGAGCTGCGCCGCCCGCACGCCCCAGGCCATGGTCAAGCTGCTGGTGATCAGGATGATCGTGTTGATCGCGCCCCACTTCTTGTCCAGGTATTCATGGGCGTAAGCGAACACGTCCGGGTGGTTATGACGGTAGACGGCGTAGGCGCAGAACAATCCGCCGAACATCAGCAACTCGGTGGCCAGGAACATCCACATCCCCAGCTTGCCGGTCTGGAACTGCTGCTCGGGCGTATCGAAGTGATGGGCCAGGTGCGGATCGTGCCCATGCCGCGCGTGCCCGGCCGGTGCGTCCACCACCGCGACATTGGATTCGAGAGTGCTCATTACAGTTTTCCGTAGGGCGGGCACTGCCCGCCGGCATCCGCTTTTTGGCGGGCAGTGCCCGCCCTATGCGCCGGGTCAATTAATCCCACAACGCTAATGCAACCACGGAGGCACAGAGACACGGAGGCGCGCTGGGCGGTTCAGGCTTCAGCCAATTGCCGGGCGTATGGCAAACTGAAAGAAAAGCCCAGATTGATCTTGT
>Ga0073928_10007592_pt1 | contig 13953 bp, 9 predicted proteins | sample PaiPotPPA55metaG_FD_76969 | JGI IMG/M metagenome (GOLD analysis project Ga0073928, IMG submission 76969) | Iron sulfur acid spring bacterial and archeal communities from Banff, Canada, to study Microbial Dark Matter (Phase II) - Paint Pots PPA... ... | reverse complement strand
TCAGCTCAACGCCTATGGCATCAGTCTGGAAACCATTCGGCGCTCGCTGCAGGCGGCCAACGCCAATCTCGCCAAAGGTTCGCTATCCGATGACAGAAAAATGCGGAGTGTCGCGGACACGGACCAGCTTTACAAAGCCTACGAGTATCAGCCTCTGATCGTCGCCGGTCACGTCGGCGCGCCCGTGCGCCTGCGGGACATTGCGGAGGTCACGGATTCTGTCGAGGATACGCGCAACCTCGGTCTCACTAATGGACAGCCTTCGGTCATGCTCGCCATCTTTCGTCAGCCCGGCGCAAACATGATCGAAACGGTGGACCGCATTTTCGCCTTGCTTCCGCGTCTGCGCGCGTCAATCTCGCCGTCCCTCCACTTGAACGTAGCCATTGACCGCACAACAACCATCCGTGCGTCAGTTCATGACGTGGAAATTACCCTGCTTATCTCCGTCTCCCTAGTGATCCTCGTAGTTTTTGCTTTCCTGCGCAGCTACTGGGCAACGATTATTCCCAGCGTCGCCGTGCCGCTCTCCTTAATCGGCACCTTCGGCGTCATGTATTTGTTCAACTACACGCTCGACAATTTGTCGCTGATGGCGCTGACCATCTGCACTGGTTTCGTGGTCGACGACGCCATCGTGGTCATCGAAAACATCACCCGTCACATCGAAGCCGGCATGGCTCCCTACGAAGCCACGATCAAGGGCGCGAGCGAGATCGGGTTCACTGTCCTCTCCATGAGCACCTCGTTGGTCGCGGTCTTTATTCCAATTTTGTTGATGGGCGGCATCGTGGGCCGTCTGTTTCGCGAATTCGCCGTGGTCCTCAGCGTCGCCATCGCCGTTTCGCTATTTGTTTCGCTCACTACCACGCCCATGATGTGCGCGAGATTCCTGAAGCATGAATCCGGCCGGCACGGCCGCGCCTATCGTGTGTCGGAGAGCATCTTCAACGGGATGCTGCATACCTACGACATTGGCTTGCGCTGGGTCTTGCGGCATCAATTTCTAATTTTGCTCCTCACCATTGGCACTGTTTGCCTCAACGTGTATTTGTTTTGGGCCACGCCAAAAGGCTTTTTCCCGCAGCAGGACACAGGGCGCATTAACGGAATGATTCAAGGCGATCAGGATCTTTCTTTCACCGCCATGTCGCAGAAGATGCGCGTCTTCACCGATATCGTTGCCAAAGATCCCGCCGTCGACTCGGTGACGTCATTTACTGGCGGTGGCAGCGGGGGCAGCACCGCTCGCCTTTTCGCGCAGCTTAAACCTCTCAATGAGAGGAAACTAAGCGCCGACCAGGTCATCGGACGCATTCGCAGGGCAAGTTCCCACGTCCCCGGAGCCGCACTCTATTTGCAAGCCGTCCAGGATCTCACTATCGGCGGTCGCTTCGGCGGCGCGCAATACCAATACACGTTGCAGGCCGATAATCTGGCCGATCTTACTCATTGGGCCCCCATCATCCAGCAGCGGATCACTAAAATTCCCGAATTGCGTGACGTCAATTCCGACCAGCAAATGCGCGGCTTAGCCAGCAATATTGTCGTTGATCGCGATACCGCTAGCCGCCTTGGCGTGAGCGCTGCGAATATTGATAACACTCTTGACGACGCCTTTGGCCAGCGCCAAGTCTCCAATATCTATAAAGGCTTGAACCAGTATCACGTCGTCATGGAAGTGATGCCACAGCAGCAGCAGAGTCCCGAAGCGTTGAAAAGCATCTACGTGCCTGCGAATTCCGGCAAGCTCATTCCGCTGAGTGCCTTCACCCACTATGAGTATTCCAATACGCCGCTGTCCGTGAACCATCAGGGTCTTTTCCCATCCATCACTCTCTCCTTCAATCTTGCGCCGGGCGCCTCCCTCGGTCCTGCTGTCGAGCACATTTTGGTGGCGCAACGCGAGTTGGGCGTTCCCACCAGCGTGCACGCCACATTTCAGGGGACGGCCCAGGCCTTTCAAGATTCGCTCGCCAATCAGCCGGTGCTGATCATCACTGCGCTCTTCGCCGTCTATATCGTGCTTGGCATTCTGTACGAGAGCTTCATTCACCCCATTACGATTCTCTCGACGCTTCCTTCCGCCGGTATCGGCGCTCTTCTTGCCGTGCGATTTGCCAAGTCCGATCTCAGCATCATCGCGTTGATTGGCATCATTCTCTTGATTGGCATTGTGAAGAAAAACGCCATTCTGATGATTGACTTCGCCGTGCAAGCGGAGCGCGTGGAAGGGAAGTCCACTGTCGACGCCATTTACCAGGCGTGCCTGCTGCGCTTCCGCCCCATCATGATGACCACCATGGCCGCGCTCCTCGGTGCCCTGCCTCTCGCCGTCGGCAGCGGAGTCGGCTCAGAGCTGCGCCGCCCGCTCGGCATCACCATTGTCGGTGGTCTCATCCTGAGCCAGATGCTCACTCTGTTCACCACCCCGGTCGTTTACATCTACATGGATCGTATTCAGACCTGGATGCAAGGGCATCGCGCGCGCGGCACCGCTGCCGCGCCTCTCCCTGCGCACTCCGATTAGCAGCTGTTACCTTAGACTATAGTTTATCTCTGAGTAAAGACGGGGGTCCCCCTTAGCCCCCATTCTGTACCCCCGTACAGCTAGCATCCTGTAGACGCCCTGACACACAATCGCCCCATCCTGAACGGCGCATTTCAGGGCATTCCAAGTTTATGGCGGTAATTTTTTGCGTGGCTCTGGTCCGGCACATTCTTCCTGGTAATTCTCTCGCTCTGCTCGGCCACTTCTTCGTTGGACGGATCTGCTGTTGCGCCGCGGCCACCGCTGTTTTCTAGAGAAGCGGTCGGTCGGAACCGCGGCGGTTCGATAGCCGAAGTACCGCGACAAAATTTAGTAGGTCGGGGGGATATAAGAATGGGTTTACGCAAAGTCGTTTCTCTGTTCGCTTTGGCTCTGGCATCTTTGGTCGGGGTGGCTTCTGCCAGCGCCAAGGACTTCTACATCGCAGATAATTCCAGTCGCACCAGTGGAGGCACGAGCTGCGGCAATGCGCTCTCCGTTGCGTGGTTCAATAATCCTTCAAGTTGGGGCACTGCTTCGAACCAGATTAGTGCCGGCACTACCGTGTTTCTTTGCGGTAGGTTCCAGGGAACGCCGGGTCAGCAGCTATTGGTTGCCCAGGGCGACGGCACGGCGTCGGCACCCATCACCATCAAATTTACGACCGGCGCAATCCTCAGTGCTCCGTACTGGTCAGGGTTGGGCGCGATTTACATCCAAGGCCGCAGTCACATTACTGTGGACGGTGGTACCAACGGCATTATTGAGAACACGGCGAACGGTACGGGTCGCGCCTATCGGCAAAACTCCGTGGCTGTTCACGCGCCGTCGTGCAACAACTGTACTGTGCAAAACCTGACCATTCAGAATCTTTATGTCCGCACATCCGCAACGGACACCGCGGCGACTCATTCCGTCAACTGCGTTTACTCGTTGAACGCCAACAACTTCACGATTAATCACATCACCTGTCACGACGCATCTTGGGCGATCGCCAGCAACGGAAACAATTTCACGCTTGAAAACTCGGACATCTACCATGTCGATCATGGCCTCGCTTCTGGGGTTAGCGGGACCATGGGCAACTACAGCATCCACAACAATCATTTCCACGACTTCGCCAACTGGGATTCGCCCACTAACACCTATCACCACGACGCCATTCATATCTGGGGGCAGGGCGGCGGCAGGTTCAGCGGAGGCGCCATTTATAACAATACTTTTGACGGCGACTTCGGCGTCAACGTGACGGGCCACATCTTCCTTCAGGACTCCGTCTCGCACGTCGCCGTGTACAACAATGTTTTTTCCACGCCTGCGAATCGCACCATCAATTCCCTTTGGTTTGCTGCGTCCTCCACGAGTCTGCCCGGCGGACCCGCCACCGGAAACTCCGCCTACAACAATTCCATTAACGCTGGCGGCCATCGCACTGGCACTGCTTTGTTTGTCGCGAGTCAGTTGTCCTTTACCGCGGTGAATAATGTCCTTGCGGGTGGGTCGTCCAATATTACGATTCAGGGCGGCGGAACACGCTCATCCACTGGAATCAACAATAATGTCTACCGGGATTTGTTCGCCGAATTCGGAGACTTAAACACCTTCGGATTCCAGGGCCACACTTATCATGTCTTGTCACTGTGGCGGGCTGCTTGCGGCTGTGATGGTGCTTCCAAGCTCATCACCGGCGCGCAGACGACGGCTTTCTCGCCTGTAACTCCGGGGGCCGCAGTCACCGTCGCCGCCGCCAGCGTCACTTCACCAGTCGACGCCAGTGCTTCTGCTCCTGTCGCTTCCGATGCGGTCAATATGGCCGTCATCTCCACCCCAACTACCAAGGAGCCCGATCTTGACCTTCTGTATACCGTGGGAGAAGGCAACGGCCTCAACCTCTCCGAAGTGGCCGTTGACGACCTCGCTCCTCTAGCCTTTGACAAAAACGGACTCACTCGCCCGGCTAGCGGCCCCTGGAACGTCGGTCCTTTCTAGTCCTAACGCTTCTCGCCCTACCGCATAGTGCCGCGGCTGCGTCCTCCCAGGACGCAGCCGCGGATTTGTTCGCCCGTTACCAACAACTCTCGTACAGTATTCTCCCTATAGATAGACACCCGAGTACAAAGCATACTCGCCAACCTTAGTCCTCCTTTTGCGCGCTGCGGCGAGGGCAAGCGGTTTCGACTGATCGGTTTGGCCGCACAGTAAGGACAAGTCATGACACCAAGCCTACGCGACGTACTAGTCGGCCTCCCTGTTTACGTTCCAATTCGGTTCGTTTATCAATCGCTGTTCAATCGCGATGCTATTCTCCGGCGAAAAGCCCGCCGGCAGTTTTATTCCACGTTTCTTCACCAAGGAGACCTCGTTTTCGACGTCGGTGCCAATCTCGGAAACTACGCCGAAGCATTATGCGCGGTCGGCGCGACAGTGGTGGCAATCGAGCCAGATCCGCGCAATGTGAAAATTCTGAAAAGAAGGCTCCAGAGCGATCACGCTCATATCGAACCTTGTGCGCTTGGCAGAAGTGAAGGCAGTGCTGACCTCCGCATCGCTTCCGATCGCGTGGACATCAGCACCCTTTCCAAGCGATGGGCGGAAAACCAGAAGGCAGACTGGCAAGGCACGGTCCGGGTTCCCGTGCGAACTCTGGATTCCATTGCGAAGGAGTACGGTATTCCGAAATATGTGAAGGTGGACGCGGAAGGATATGATGCGGAAGTGCTGCGTGGCATGTCGTTTCGACCGGAAATCGTCAGTTTCGAGTTCCTGCCTGAGGATATGGACACAGCCCGCGAATGCATCCAACTCTTCCCGGAATGCGAGTTCAACTTTGTTATTGAGCAGCGGTCACGGTTCGAACTGAATCGGTGGGTTAGCCGCGAAGAGATTCTCCCGGCGCTCTTGGATCTTCCTAAGACAATCCTGTACGGCGATGTGTTCGCAAAGAATCTTAGCGGGCCGGTGGCGTAGCGGGTTCGATCCGGAAGCCATGGAACCAAAGCCGAGCATCTCAAAATTCTCCACAATGCTGCCCCTTGCGGTTCCGCAATCCGCTAACTTAGCACCATAGGGCATTGCGGCGAACACAGCGCATCTCAATTCTCCTTTGCTCGCTCGTCACCTGGGCAGACATTCCTGCTTCTGCCCACCTGTCCTACAAGGTTTACCCTATTACGCAAATTTTAAAATTTGCTGAAAATCTGGACCGCGCGGGAGAGAATCTCAATTGTTCGCTGAATTTGGGTAACCCCTTCCCGTCTCTAATGATGAGTTCAACGGAAATTTCTCCGCTATCGGCGGGAATGCCTGCTTCCGCCGCCCAATCAGCGCCCGTGCCACACTGGCACGACGGCGAACCGGGCGGCCACGTCGTCCAGTTCTACTCTCACGACTCTTTTCTTCTGGAATCCCTGAGCAAATTTATCGGCACCGCTTTGGTCGCTGGCGATGCCGCGGTAGTCATTGCTACTCAGTCACACCTCGATGGAGTTGCGGATCGCCTTGCCGGCCGTGCCCTAAGCGTCAGCAAAGCCGCTCGAGAAGGCCGTTATATCGCTCTCGACGCCGCCAAAACCCTCGCCAAGTTTATGCGTAACGGCCAACCCGACGCCGATGCCTTCGCCGCGACAATAGGCCCTGTCCTTGGCCGCGCCGCTGCCGCCGCCGAGAGCAAAGAATCCCGCGTCGTCGCCTTCGGAGAAATGGTCGCGCTGCTCTGGGCGGAGGGAAACGTCGATGCCGCCATCAAACTCGAGCAACTGTGGAACGATTTGGCTCGCCAACACGCCTTCTCTCTGCGTTGCGCCTATCCCATCACTGGCTTTCGCGACGAAACGCACGCCGCGCCGTTCCTAAAGATCTGTTCCGAACATTCCGCCGTAATTCCCGGAGAAAGCTACACCGGTCTCGGCACCGAACAGGACCGCTTGCGCAACATTGCCGAACTGCAGCAAAAGGCCGAGGCTCTCCAAACTGAGAAGGCGCTCCTCCAGGCTCTGCGTCAAAGCAAAGATGCCCTGGAAAAGGAAATCGCCGAGCGCCGCGACGCCCAGCGCAAGCTGCGCGATTCCGAGCTGTCCCTCCGCGAGCTTTCCGCGCATCTCCTCCGCACCCAGGACGAAGAACGCCGCCGCCTCGGCAGAGAGTTGCATGACACCGTCGGCCAATATCTCGCCGTCCTCAAAATGGGTCTTGATTCCCTCAACTCCCGCCACGAAGTACGGGGCGATATCGCCGCAAAGCAAATGGCCGATTGTCTCAAGCTCGTCGATCAATCGATCAAAGAACTGCGCACCATGTCCTATCTTCTATATCCGCCCATGCTTGAGGAAATGGGCCTCAAGACCGCAATTCTCTGGTATGTAGAAGGCTTCGCCAAGCGCAGCGGCATTGACGTTCAGCTCGATATTCCCCCTGATCTTCGCCGTCTGCCACGCGAACTGGAGCTCACCGCCTTTCGCGTCCTGCAGGAAAGCCTCACCAATGTCCACCGCCACTCCGGCAGCTCCACCGCGCTTATTCGCCTCTGCGTCGAAGACAGTTCGCTTCATCTCGAGATCAAGGATTCCGGCAAAGGGATGCCCCCAAACATTTTGGAAGCCTCCCGCGATACCCTGGGCACCATGGGCGTCGGGCTGCGCGGCATGAACGAGCGGGTGCGTCAGTTGGGCGGCACGCTTGCTGTGCTTTCTGACGGCGGTACCACCATCAAGGCCTCGCTGCCCTGTGCGGTCGAAAGCTCCTGTTCTTAGCGATTCCTAAGAGTTGACCCTGCCGTCAGCAGGTTGATGTACGCTCCGGGATCGTCGCTTTTGAAATTTCGAGCAGGTGAACACGCGATGTCCGCCAAAATTCTAATTGTCGACGACCACGATGTAGTGCGCCAGGGGCTCAGGTCTCTTCTAACCGCGCGTCCGGACTGGGAGATCTGCGGCGAAGCGGCCGCTGGCGAGGAAGCGGTTCAGGCCGTCGCCGATCTTAAGCCCGACGTCGTCATCCTCGATGTCACCATGCCCGGCATGAGCGGCCTCGAAGCCGCATCTCGCATAATCGCCCTCGGCGCTGGAACCCGCATCCTCATCTTCACCATGCATGAATCACAGCGAATGGCGCTCGATGTGCGCGAAGCCGGCGCTCACGGTTTCGTTCAAAAATCGCAAGCCGCTCGCGATCTCATTCTCGCCGTGGAACGCCTTCTCGCCGGCGGCACATTCTTCGGCGGCGAGCCCGGCGACCAGCCCGGAGTCAAGAAGTCAGACAAACCTGCTTCCGCGGCCAAAGCTGCTCCCAACTCTGGCTTCACCTTCTGCAGTGTTTTCGCTTTTGCCTGATTGCCGTTACGAGCTGCCGATAAGATATCCGGCTAGGAACACCAGGAATCCTCCTACGACCACCTGAAATGTGGCCTGCAAGAAGGGCGTATCCATGTAGCGGTGCCGAATGTAAGCGATCGCGGCCAGCTCGAAACCGACCACAATAATGGCCACCAGTGTCGCAATGTGGAAATTTCCTATCAGAAATGGCAGCGTATGACCCAACCCGCCCGCCATTGTCATGAGACCTGTTATCGCTCCCCGCAGCCAGGGCGACCCCCGACCGGTCAGCGATCCGTCGTCCGATTGGGACTCCGAGAAGCCCATAGAAATCCCCGCGCCGATCGAGGCTGCCAGCCCAACGCGAAACGCGTCCCAGCTATTGTGTGTCGCAAAAGCGGCAGCGAAAAGCGGTGCCAGGGTTGAGATCGACCCGTCCATGAGCCCCAGAAGCCCCGGCTGCACGACCTGAAGCAAAAACAATTTTTGGTGCGACGCGTCCTCCGCGGCTTTTGCACTCAGCGTAAGGTGTTTTTCCTCCAGATCGCCCGCCGTTTGCGTGTGCTTGCGCTCCTCATCCGCCAGCCTGTTCAGCAATTCTCGCGTCGAAGCATCCGTTGTCCGCGCAATCGCCTTTTGATAAAAGCGCTGCGCTTCCATCTCCATGACTTCTGCTTGCCTTCGCGCTACGTTCACGCCCAGCGGCCGCACCAACCACGTCGGGTTCCGCCGGATGAAGCCTTTCACGTTCTCTCGTCGGATCAGTGGAATGCGCTCGCCAAAGCGTTCCCGAAACATCGCCAGCAGCCGGTCGCGGTGTACTCCCTCCTCCTCGCGCATTCCCTCGAACATGTCCGCCGTGGCCGGATAAGATTCGCGTAGCGCGTCCGCAAACTCGCCGTAAATCCGCCCATCCTCTTCCTCCGACGAGATCGCCAGCGCCAGAATCTCCCGCTCCGTCAAATCCTTGAATTTTTTCAGCATCCGTCGCGTCCCTCACACATTCGAACCCGCAGCATCGCATAAACGCACATTCAAGTCATCTTGCTTTACCTCCTCACTGTGGGGGCACAACCCTGCGCCTGAGAATCTCGCAATGATTCACCAATTCCCCTGGGGAGTCTTAGCCCACGACACGAATTCGCTCAGGCAGGCAAGCGCATCTTTTTCAGCAATTCAGCAAAACGCGGGTCTTGGCGCAGGCTTTTCCGGGTAGCGCTACGGTCTTAGAAGGAACTCCGAATCGGACTCGGGATCTCGCGGGAGCGAGGGCTTAAGCGGCTTCTGGCGTCTTGCAGCCATGCGACGCCAGACCAAATCATCAAGTGCATCCTCGACGAAGTCGCAAGTTTTTCAGACAGCCTCCCACAACGCGACGACATGACGCTAGTCGTCATGAAAGTGCGCGCGGGCTGCACCATTTGACGTCCTGTCGGCGGGCTTATCTAGACAACTGGTTCGCTCTACGTTTTAAGATGGTTGTGATCGGCTTTCCTCACGATCATCGGCCGAGCTGCTCGTGGTACAAAAAATACGCATAGGCATTCTGTGCGTCGGAAGAATTCGGGAAAGCGAAATACACAGAGTCTTCCGCAGTCGCGTAATTGACGGCAGGAAACGTCCCTCTAGTAGTCCTGCGTTGTGGGCTGTCAATTTTTTGTGGAAACGGAGCGCGGCCCGCGTGAACGCGAACAGTCCACGTATCATCGTACGGTGGCATTGGCGCCACAAGATCGATCGTTCCAATATCGTCGTACGGAATGGTTGTAAGAATAGTGGTGCCGGTCATGCTCCCATCGCCGCCTGTCCACCTCTCTTGAACAGAAACGCCGGATCCGATTTCCGTGATTGCAATTTCCTTGTTTCCATCCCTACCAGCGTTCTCTGTCTGAGACATCCAAATCTTGCTCGAGGGTAACTTCACGGTTGGCAAGACAGCAGTGATCTTCGGCGCGTCTTTCTCTGCCTGCGCAATTTCTGGCTGTGCCTTGGCGATTTCAAGCTTGATGAATTGAAGTTGAGGGTGAACACGAGCCACTTGGCTGGAAAGCTTGCTCACTCGCTGCAGAGCATCCCGAATCTGGTCAAAGTATTCTTTGACGGGTGAACTCGGACCCTCACTTTCGTTATTTTCGAGCGAGGGCTCGGCGGTCGTTATCAGCCTGTCTATCCGGCCATCCAGCCGACGAAGTTGATACAGTTCTTCTAAGTCCGGGGGCTGGGTCTCCGTGAACTGGATCTCCGTGGACCGGGTCTCGGTGGGCTGCTCCGATACGGCGATCGGGCCCAATGAATTCAAGAAAGTATATTGGCCCCAGGTGTCCGGCCCGAAGAACTTCAAATACGCTTCCTCAAACTTCTGAGCAGCTTTGAGCCGCTTGAGAACGCGTCCGGCTGAAGTCTCTTCGATCAGTCCCCAACGCGAGTATTGCAACCCAGCGGTGGGGCGCGGGATGCGAACGCCCTCTCGATAGAACCAAACCTGCCATCGCATCTGTTTCGCATAAGCCGGATTGTCATTCGCGATTTCGAGAGTCTTTCCATTGAACACGTAGTAGCCATTCTTCGCGCTGTCGTCTTGCCGTTGCGTTTGCGCACAAGGGACTATCGCTAATAAACATAGACCAAGCGCAAGAGGAGAGAGCATTCGCATGTACGTGCCTCCCGCAAATAAGAAGAACACTCCCGCGTCTTTCCGTGTTCTGCTAAGGTCCTGTCGCCTTGGAGCGAATCGTAAACACCACACCCCGCTCTCGGTTAAGTTTGGAAGTCATCTGGAAATCGAGTTCCTCAAGCTGTAGGACCTGTTGCGTCCCATCCGACCCGACGTAACTGAGCTGGCCTCCCTCGATCCAATAGTTCGTTGTAACGTACCCTCGGCCGTCCTTGAGGATTAGCAACGTCGGCCTGGGTGAGTGCGACGAGCGTTCTGTCGGCGAATACGTTTCGCGGATGCTCGTATTCTCGATGTCGACTGGAGACCCAACCCACGAACGTTCCGATTCCTCCGCGGGTCTGCTCGTACCTCCATACACGACCCTCGGGAATGTGCCTGCCCTAACGGTTGAATTCACATTTGAATTTGCGCTTGAGTTCAGGCTCGAGCTGAGGCTTGAGGATGGTCTTGAAAGCTCCTGCGTTGGGGAAAGCTTCTCATTAGCGGCGACGACCGCATCCGCCGGGATGTACAGATCGTCCATAAGCCGCAGCAGAAGAGGTGTTTCGCCCTTGAGCGTGGGGCGAGGCCCGCGCGCAGGAAGGGTGATTATCTTCTCCGGCCAAAGAATCGGAATAGCCCACTCAACCGCATCGCGCCGCGCATGGCCGCGGCCCCGGATATCGCCCCCTGCATCGACCCTATAGTGCGGAACCGACACTACCTTGGCGGAAAGCGGAAATGTGCCGCCCGGCACGGTCAAGCTCACGAACTCCAGCTTGAGCCGGCCTTTGCCGAAGAAGTGTCCCGGATCGCGAAATTCCTGTAGCCGGCCAGACAGAAACGCGCCGCGTGGAAATACTGGACGGCCGAACATCGTTAACGAACGGACATGACACAGCAAGGGATCGCCGACGTGTGCCGTCCGAGACGAGAAGTTTGGCTCGTCGAGAGTACATTGCAGGAGAGTTCCAGCCGGCACGGTTAATTCCTTTGTTTGTGCTGCAGCGATAGTCGGCAGACACAACAAGAAGGTAGTCAAAATGGAAGTTCTACGCATATTCGCCTCCGCTTCAGTCGCGATTAATCAGAGAGCCCGCAAGAGGGCCGAAGGCACGCTTGGAGCAGGATCTGCGCTGAACAACGAGGTTGGGAACTGCCATTGAGTGGCTGACAGAAACGCTGAACCGAGTGAAGCATGGCACAACCCGCAGGAACGAGTCGGTTATACACCTCTGCGGCGCCGCATTCAATCCCAGAAAACGAGGAGGTGGTGTTAGTTCCTCGGCCGCGATGATCCACGGCTTAAGAGTAAATTCTGCAGAGGAGGCACGGAAGGTGCCCTTACCTGATCGGGAATTCTACGCAGAACCTTGCGGTGCGCACTGCAGGTCAAGAGTGTTCAGAGTTTTGGGGTGGGTATTTATCCTAAACCAAAAATCCCTGCGTCCGATACAGCTGCACAATATCCAGCCGGTCCTCCGCCCCAACCTTGTGTTTCCCGCCTGAACTGCAGAAGAAGACGGCGGACCCGTTGGTTTACGGGATATTCTCAGCGTCGCTGCGTTCACTTTGTGATGTTCTTGCCGAAGTTGAAGCATGGACCGATGGAGAAGCGCGTCGTCAATCGGCTATCTTTCAGGAGGTCGCTGAACAGATGGTCATAAACGAGGTCTGCCTGCACACGAAGACCGACGTGCCTTGAGAAAAGAAGGTCGGCGCCGCCGCCGAATCCATAAAATCCGGTCCAGTCCGTCTTCTGCCCGGAAGGTACCAATTGCTTTGCGATGGCGGCGGCGATCGCGTTCGTTGGATGCGGAGTTGCAACCTCGTGGATGGCTCCGATCGAAGGCCGGACAAATAGCGTTATGTGCGAAAAGTGACGATAGGCAAGCTGTGGACCGGCTGCAAAAGTTTGCGTCCGGGAATGAGCAGGCACGGATAGCGTGAACCCGGCAGGGAGCAGACCCGTCGCGGCCAGCTGCTGAAGCTGCGCAGCCAGTTGCTGCTGCAACGCGGTTGTCAGCAGGTTCGGTGTCAGCGTCAGATCACCTGCCGAGATGCTGTAATCGAAACCAAGGGAATACCAAGTCTTTGGCCTGACGCCGGCCTGGAATTGAAAACCATTTTCAAAGAGACCGACACGCGGGCTATCGAGGAATGTGTACCCGGCGAATGCGTCGTAGCGTGAAACATACGCCTGCTGGCCAAAAACAGGTGACGTCATGAGAAGCGAGACTGCAGTGAACATCAGCAGAGGCGTCCACTTCATGTGTCTTCCTTGGGGACCGGGTCCTGTTTAACGTCGGCGCGCTCTAGCAAATTGCAGGAGGTATGCCAACGTGCGGCGAACAGGGATAGTTAAATGCGAACAGGTCATGTGTAAGAGAAACCGCGCTTTAAGCAGGGAAAAGCAAGACGAAAGACCACTTGTGACTGGATCCAAGCGTCCTAGGGGCTGGACGTTTGTCCAGAAGTGTAGAAAGTCCTGACACTCTCTTAAGAGACCGCAGTCTCACAAAGCAAAGCTCAGATTTCGTTCAAGCACGCAATTGAGGGACTCTCGTTGCTGGACCTTTCCAGTACTCCACTTACGGCTACACGGTCCTCGGCTGCGTCTTCGAAGGCGCCGCTTCGCAAAATTACGTCGATTTCGTTCGCGAAAACCTTTTTTGCCCCGCCTCCACTGACCACACGCAACCCGGCGATTTCTTCGCCATCGTCCCGCATCGCACCCACTGGTATCACAGATTGGTCCAGGATCAAGGCGCGGCCAGCCGCCCTTACCGCGATCTTTTAGTCAGAGCGTCATTGCCGTGCTGTGGTCAGAAAAGTCGGTCTGGCAGTGCCCTCGATATAGGCTTGAGCCTTTTTCCAAGCGCGGTTGGCGACGACGGCGCCCAGCTGACGGCCAGCCAAATCAGCGCGAGCAAAGTGGATGCCACCATAGCGACGGGACATCCCTGCCTCGTTCGCGGCATCCGTGAACGTTTCCCATTTGAGGACGACAGGTTTCGCGGGCGTCAGGCCCGGTTCTATCTCGGAGCTGCCCTTAGGCAGCGTCACGGAGTAGCCGAAGCGGTCACCGCCGGTCCAGAGCGAGAGGATGCGAGCGGCAGCGGCACTGTAGGTACTGTGTCCCGAAACGTATTCCGGGAAGGGCGGGGTCGGAGAACTAGCCAATCGGTAAGGAGTCCACTGAGAGCCGTCCATCTCCACGGTGCCTTTGCGGGGACCGCCCCAGGCGCGAATCTTCTCGCCTCGGAACAAAACAGAAATTGCTGTGACAGGACGGACGGAATCGTAGGCGCGCTTTGCATCCCAGGCTGCGATGCCGGCGTCCAACATGGCGTTCGATAGCGCGAAAAACATTTTCACGTCGTCGTCGAGAGTGTGGTGGTCGCGCACTGAGACAACCTCAGCGAAGCGCAGCCAATGGCCAGGAGGCTGCTCGGAGT
>Ga0073928_10007591_pt1 | contig 13954 bp, 10 predicted proteins | sample PaiPotPPA55metaG_FD_76969 | JGI IMG/M metagenome (GOLD analysis project Ga0073928, IMG submission 76969) | Iron sulfur acid spring bacterial and archeal communities from Banff, Canada, to study Microbial Dark Matter (Phase II) - Paint Pots PPA... ... | reverse complement strand
GGTCGCCCTCAATATGAATGGATCGGAGTTGTTTGGCTCGCGTCTGGTGCTGGGCTACGTAGCGCCGACTCCCTGGCGCTCTGGAGATGGCGAGGTAGCGTTGAACAGGGCCGCGCGCGATCACGGAATTACCGAAGAGACCGCGAAAGCTGCTGCTGAAGGCGCACTGCAGGCGGCAACACCCCTCAGCCACAACGCCTACAAAGTTCAGCTGGCAAAAGTTGCTGTCAAACGAGTCATCATGAAAGCTGCGTCGGGGAGTGCCGCATGAGCAGACAATCACCGGTCGTGGAATCTGATCGTTTCAATACTAAGCATCCCGATCTTTGTCCAGCCTTGCGCTGGAAAGCACAATTCATTCTCACCGAAGCTGACCCTACCGTGCCGCCTTCGAATGAGGGTTTGTTCTGGTGCATGCACACGCAGACGTGCATCGGGCCAGACGGCAAGTTGGCTGAGCCTGGCAACTGCTCATCTTCTCGACGTAAATGTCACGGCACGGGAAAGTGCGGCTGAGCAGAGCACGGAACTCCAGTTCACTCCCGTATGAGATAATTTTTTGAGAGAGGGTTGAAAGAATGGCTCAGCACAATGTTTTCTGTGTCAAATTGCATAAAGAACTTCCGGGCTTGGATGAACCACCCTTTGACACGGAATTCGGAAAAAAGATTTATGACAACGTCTCCGAGGAAGCGTGGAGAGGTTGGACGGAATTCTGCAAAATGCTGTTGAACGAATATCGCCTCAATCCCGCCCGCCGCGAAGATCAGGAAGCGATTGTTAAGCAGATGGAGCAGTATTTTTTTGGTGAAGGTGCAGCCCCCCCGAAAGAGTACGTTCCACCTGCTCAGAAATAAGATCCTGTCGCGTAAGTCACGCCTACAGCGGTGGACGCGCTGTCCATCCAAAGCTAGAATTTTTCTGTTCTGGCGCTTTGTCCGAGGACGGACTACCATTTACCTGCTTCTCCGGCGAGCTCCAGCCGATAGCGATTAATCGGGGTTTAGACAACCAGAGTAAAATCCCGCGTAGCTCCTTTGGCCCGTATGATGCCTATTGCAAAATCGGAGCGGCTAGGAACGAAATTCTTCAGGCTCGAGTCAATTTTTTTTTGCATCGCGCTGGTATTTCTCTTCTGTGTTGTCTCCATCGCGGTCGCCGCACAGTCTCCACCAGCGCAAGGAACCCCGGCGCCCAGTGCGCCTGCCGCGCAGGATGACTCCGGCCAGACTGCGGCAGAAATCGTTGCGCACGACGAAGCGACTACCTTCAAAGTAAACGTCAAGCTGGTTCTGGTGCGGGTGGTGGTGCGCGACGCGCAGGGCCACGCCATCGGAAATCTGCATAAAGAAGACTTCCAACTGTTCGACAATCGCAAGCCGCAGATCATTTCTCACTTTGCCCTGGAACGGCCGGGAAGCCAGGTGGCCAAGGAGCGGCAGACTTCGAACGAGAGCAGCGTCGACAAATTGCCATCCGTGCCTGAGCGATACATCGCTTTCGTTTTCGATGATATCCATTTAACCTTTGGCGATCTCGTGCAGGCGCGTACCGCAGCCGAACATCATCTCGCAACCTTACAGCCGACCGACCGGGCAGCGATTTTCTCGACCTCCGGCCAAACCATGCTTGACTTCACGGATGATCGGGGAAGATTGCATGACACGCTACTTCGCCTGCAGCCGCGCCCCATTGCTGGAGGAGCGATTAGCGACTGTCCAAGTATTACCTATTACATGGCAGACTTGATTCAGAACAAGCACGACACGCGGGCTGAGCAAGCCGCAGTTCTCGATGCACTGGGATGTCTCGACCTGCCTATGCAGTCGCCCCAGCAAATACAGGCTGCAACACAGGAGGCGGAAGTTGCAGTTGTGGCAGGCGCTGCGCGCTCGCTTTCCATTGGGAGTCAGGAAAGCCGCGTGTCGCTGACGGTTTTAAGGGATGTGGTTCGACGGATTTCGGTGATGCCTGGGGAGCGAAGCGTGATAGTCGTGTCGCCCGGATTTCTAACCTCTGACATAGATATGGAAAAGGATTACTCGGATGTGATCGACCGCGCGCTGCACTACGAAGTGATGATTGGTGCTCTGGATGCGCGGGGACTGTACACCATCGTGCCGGGTGGCGACATCAGCAAACGAGGACCCACAAACGGATTCTCTGTAGGCGTCGAGGCTCAGTACCAAAGCGATAGCGCATTAGCAGAGGAGGACGTGTTAGCGGACCTGGCAAATGCGACGGGCGGGACTTTCTTTCATAACAACAACGATCTTGACGCAGGATTCAAGAGCGTGGCCGCTACGCCGGAATACTTCTATACCTTGGGGTTTGCGCCGCAAAATCTTAAATTGGACGGCGCCTATCACCATTTAAAGGTTACCTTAAAGGAGCCGGCAAAGCTGACCCTGACAGCCCGCCGCGGCTACTATGCTCCCAAACACGCCGCCGATCCGGCTGAACAAGCGAAGCAGGAGATCGAAGAAGCCGTCTTTTCTCAGGAAGAATTGCACGATCTTCCCGTCGAATTGCATACCCAATTTTTCAAGCCCAGCGACGAGCAGGCAAAGCTCGCCGTGCTGGCTCATGTGGACGTAAGGCGCATTCGCTACCGCAAGGTGGATGGCCGCAACACCAATGAACTGACGGTCGTTGCCGCGCTTTTCAACCGCAATGGAGTTTTTGTGCAAGGCATGCAAAAGAATCTTACGATGCGCTGGAAAGATGAAACGCTCGAGGCCAAGCTCGGTTCGGGAATCACTTTGAAAACAAATTTTGATGTGAAGCCCGGCAGTTATCTGGTTCGGCTGGTAGTGCGAGACCGGGAAGGTCAAATGATGTCCGCGGAAAACGGTGCCATCGAGATTCCGTGATGTTGAGGAGAAAAGTTATGCCATCTCGTCGCATGATTCGCTTATTCGCAACGATCTTTACGGCCATTTGTTGCCTGGCGCTGGTTGCGGGTTTGGCGCAGGCGCAACAAACGGCTGCTCAGGCGCCGGCCGGCGGCTCGCCCACCATTCACGCAGAAACCCGTCTGGTTGTTGTGGACACCGTGGTGACTGACAAGAAGGGCAATTACGTTCGCGATCTTACTGCGAAGGACTTCAAGGTTTGGGAAGACAATAAGGAACAGGCCATTAAGAATTTTTCCTTCGAAGAGGATAGTGCATCGCCGGACAAGACGGAGAAGCGGTATCTGGTTCTGTTCTTTGACAACTCGACCATGGATGTTAGCGATCAGATGAGCGCCCGCCAGGCCGCTGCCAAGTTTATCGATGCTAATGCCAGTCCCAACCGGTTAATCGCAATTGTCGATTTCGGCGGAGCCGTACGCATTGCCCAGAATTTTACGGCGGACGCGGCGCGGCTGAAACAAATTGTCGCTGGACTGAAATTCTCGGCAGTTTCGCCGAATGCACCGCCGGTAGAAGTCGCTTCTCTCGGGCCGTCGCCAATTGGTGCGCCAACTTTCGGCATGCCTCAACTGAGCAATGCGGAAGCTGATTTTGGGGCACGCAGTGTGATGCTGGCGCTTCGCAGTTTGGCGAAGAGTCTCGGCAGCGTACCCGGACGAAAGACGCTGGTAATGCTGACTTCCGGTTTTCCTATCACGCCAGAAATTCAATCGGAGCTAACGGCGGTGATCGCCGTTTGCAATCGCTACAATGTTGCGATTTATCCGTTGGACGTTCGCGGTCTGGTCGCGCCGGGAAACGCGGCGTCTCCGCAGGGCTGGCTTATGCAACCTCAAGTGCATCCGCGATTAGGGGAATCCGGATCCGCACAGTTTGGATCCGCGACGTTTTCGTACACGGGAACATGGAATCCGAACTATCCACTTGAGCTGGCCTACTTTGATCCCGGACAACATGGCGGTGGTGGAGGCGGTGGTCACGGTGGAGGAAGCGGCAGCGGTGGTGGCCACGGCACGACTGGGAGCCCGACTGCCGGAGGGACGCGTAGTACTGGAAGCAATAGTGCCGGAGTAATGAGCCCCAGCCAAATGTACGGAGCCAGGCAATACAGTCAGCCCAGATTGATCGTTCCCCAAATTCCGGATGTCGCCACCAACCAGCAAATCCTGTACGAGCTGGCACAAGGTACGGGTGGTTTCGTCATTGCTAATTCCAATGATCTTCTTGGCGGCATGCAGAGGATTGCTGACGATCAATCTCAGTATTACGTCCTCAGCTATTCACCTCCCGAATCGCCCGAGGGCAGTTGTCACACCTTGCGTGTGAAAGTTGAGCGCGGTGGCACCCAGGTCCGTGCCCGTAGTGGATACTGCAACGTGAGACCCAAGGATCTGCTTGCGGGAAACCCAATCGAAAAAGAGATGGAGACTCGAGTATCTGGCGAGATGGCCGGAAACGTTACCGGCTCGATGGAGGCTCCATACTTTTACACTTCGCCGAATACGGCGCGAGTGAACCTGGCGATCGGTATTCCATCGAACGCTTTGAAGTTTGAAAAGGTTAAAGGCAAACAGCATTCGGCGGTTAATGTGCTCGGCATCGCCTACAAGCCAGATGGCATAATTGCCGCACGCTTCAGCGATACTGTGAATTTCGATTTCGAAGACAAAAAAGAATTGGAACAATTTCAGAAGCAACCATACAACTATGAAAACCAGTTTGATGTTGCTTCCGGACAGTACACGCTGAAAGTAGTTTTCAGCTCGGGGAACGAAAGTTTTGGCAAGCTGCAACTGCCGCTAGCCGTTGATGCATATGATGGCAAGCAATTCAGCTTGAGCGGTGTGGCGCTCAGCAATCAGATGCAACGGGTCGCTGATTTGTCGACAGGCCTCGATTCCGAATTGCTTGGAGACCGGACGCCCCTGGTGGTGCAAGGGGTTCAGGTCGTTCCCTCCGCATCAAACCGCTTCAAGAAAACCGACAATGTGGGTATTTATGCGGAGCTATACGCGCCGCTTCTAACCGGTCCCAAACCTCCGCTGGTTGGCGTGGAGCTCATAGTCATGGATCGCAAGACGGGAGAGAAAAAAGTGGATGTGGCTGCCCGGCCTGCGACCCAAGCGGGAAGCGCAATCGTTCCGATGGGAATTAAGGTACCAGTGGCGACACTCAATCCTGGTTCTTATCGTGTCGAATTGCGAGCCTTGGACTCGGTAGGGAACTCGGTCAAGCCACGCACAGCGGACTTTGAACTGGAGTAGAGCAATGTAGGTGCGGGCGTCATCGCCCGTGCAATGGACACGTAATCACTCATTTCTATCATCCCGAGCAAGGCGAGGGATCTAGGTTCTTGCCGGCGCCAGGAATGACCGCATCGCCGGCAACTCCTAGATCCCTCGCTTTGCTCGAGGTAACAGAAATTCGGACGCCTCGTCCGGGGATAAGAGCCAAGTGTTCACCATTGGTTTTCGTCGCGGGCTTTCAATAATGCGTAAAGTTCCCGGACGAGGCGTCAGGACGTATTGATCGCCAGCACCCCCGCTTGCCGCAGCGTCACTGCGGCCTGTAGCATAGAGACTGTCTTCTTTTCCTCAGCGTTTCGTAATCCCAGGAGGCTTTTATGCCAACCGATCTCTTAACCGGACCGAGCATTATCGGCACCGCGACCCGGACCAAGGTTTACAAGAATTTTATCGACGGCGAATGGGTCGAAGCTTCGACCGGACAGACTTTTGAGGATCGCAATCCCGCCGACACGCGCGATGTGGTCGGAATTTTCCAAAGGTCTGGCAAGGAGGACGTCGACAACGCCGTCGCGGCCGCCAAGCAAGCCTTCGCCAAATGGCGACTGATCCCGGCGCCTCGGCGTGCTGAAATCATTTATCGCGCTGCCGAGATGCTGATGGAGCGCAAGGAAGACTTCGCCCGCGACATGACCCGCGAAATGGGCAAGATCCTAAAAGAAACTCGCGGCGACGTGCAGGAGGCCGTGGACACCGCATATTACATGGCAGGCGAAGGCCGTCGCATGTTTGGGCCGACCACGCCTTCGGAGCTGCCGAACAAGTTCGCGATGGCTATGCGCCAGCCGATCGGCGTTTGTGGAATGATTACGCCTTGGAACTTTCCCATGGCGATTCCGTCGTGGAAGCTTTTGCCAGCGCTGGTGTGTGGAAATACTTGCGTGATCAAGCCGGCGCAGGACACTCCGCTGTCGACTTTCAACCTGGTTCGCGTGCTTTACGATGCCGGCTTGCCGAAGGGCGTAATTAACATCGTTACGGGATTCGGCTCCGAGGTGGGCACACCGCTCACCGAACATGCAGATGTACGCGCGATATCTTTGACCGGTTCGAGCGCGGTAGGGCGCATCGTGGGTACGACTGCGGCTAAGAGCTTTAAGCGTTGTTCGCTCGAACTCGGCGGCAAAAATCCCATGATCGTACTTGAGGACGCCAATCTCGATCTGGCGATTGAAGGCGGACTGTGGGGCGGCTTCGGAACTACCGGCCAGCGCTGCACCGCGACCAGCCGAATTATTGTGCAGAAAGGCATCTACGCAGAGTTTGTGGAGCGCTACGTCGACCGCGCCAAGCGGCTGAAAGTCGGCAATGGGCTGGATGAAACTATCGAGATGGGTCCAGCTATCAACGAGGGCCAACTGAAGACCGACCTCAGTTATGTTGATATCGGAAAGGATGAGGGCGCTCGCTTGAAGTGCGGCGGCAACATTCTCGATAAAGGCGTTTATCAGCATGGCTATTTCATGGAGCCGACTGTTTTCGCCGACGTTGACCCCAAGATGCGCATCGCGCAAGAGGAAATTTTTGGGCCGGTGGTTTCAATCATCCCCTGCGATGGTCTTGAAGACGCGATCGAGATTGCGAACGGCGTCCAATACGGACTGTCTTCCGCGCTCTACACGAAAGATGTGAATAGAGCGTTCGTCGCCATGCGTGACCTGGACGCTGGAATTACCTACATCAACGCGCCGACTATTGGCGCGGAAGTGCATCTGCCATTCGGCGGAGTGAAGTCTACGGGGAATGGTCATCGCGAAGGCGGCGTAGGCGCGATCGACTTCTACAGCGAGTGGAAGTCGGTCTACGTGGATTATTCCGATCGGTTGCAGAAGGCGCAGATTGATCGTGTGGAGTAAAGGATTTTAATTTTCACCACCGAGTCACAGAGCCACAGAGAGAGCGTTGGCAAGGTGCGCCTGTTGGAGCTTTGATTTTTGTTGCTGTATCTTCTCTGTGACTCCGTGTCTCTGTGGTGCAGATTTCTGGAGCCGTTGATGCCCATTACGCAAAGCCGTGAAATCGCCGCTGCTTCTCGCCTCGACAACGTCCGTTATGCCATTCGCGATCTGGTCTCCGTCGCCAATGAGATTACGGCGCAAGGCCACAAGGTCATCCCGCTGAACATTGGCGATCCCAACGTCTTCGACTTCCGCACTCCACCTCATTTGATCGAGGCGGTGTACCAGGCGATGCGCGATAACAAGAACGGCTACGCGCCATCGCCGGGAATCAAGCCAGCGCTTGACGCGATTCGCGGCGAGGCTGCGCGCAAGGGAATTACCTCAGTGCAGGACGTTTTCGTGACCAACGGAGTAAGCGAAACCGTGGACGCCTGTCTGACCGCCTTGCTGAATCCCGGGGACGATCTGCTGACGCCTTGTCCGGATTATCCGCTGTACTCGGCGTTGCTAACCAAGCTTGGCATTCGGCTGAATACCTATTATCTCAACGAGGAAGATGGTTGGCAGCCTGAACTCGACGACATAAGGAAGAAAATCACGCCGCGCACGCGCGGAATTGTGCTCATCAATCCCAACAATCCCACAGGCTCGGTGTGCACGCGGGCTATGCTGGAGCAGATCGCTGAATTCGCACGGCAACACAACCTGCTGATTTTTTCCGACGAGATTTACGACAAGCTCATTCTCGACGGTGGTCAAACAAAAGATGACGAGTGCATCTCGATGGCCGCGGTCGCGCCCGATGTGCCGGTGGTAACGTTTGGCGGACTATCTAAGAATTACCTTGTGCCCGGCTGGCGCATCGGATGGGGCATCGTGAGCGGCGAAGCGGCAACCGTGAAGAATTACAACGAGGGTATCCAGCGCCTGCTGCGGGCGCGTTTGTGCGCGAATCATCCCGAACAATACGCGATCAAGGCGGCGCTCGAGGGTCCGCAGGATCATTTGATCGAAGTCCGCAAGAAGCTGCGCAGCCGTCGTGATCTTACCGTGCAGTGGTGCAACTCGACTCCGCGCGTCAGTTGCGTCTCGCCACGCGGAGCGTTCTATGCGTATCCTCGAATCGATATTCCTGAAGGCGACGATGTTTTTGTGAAGGAGCTCATTCTGCAGAAGCACGTCATGGTCGTCCACGGCTCAGGCTTCGGCCAGAAGCCTGGAACTAAGCATTTTCGAATCGTTTTCCTGCCGGATGAGCAGACATTATCGAAGGCCTATGCGGCGATTGGCGACTTCATCAGCAGCCGATATCGTTAGCGTGCTCTTCAAAATAGCGTCCACCATTAAAAAACGGCCCCAGAGCTCAAGCGAACTCCGGGGCCAACGGCTAGAACAGATTTGCAGCTACGCACGCTTACAGAGCAAGCCACTTTTAGTATTCGATCTGGACGGCGGTGAAAATAACCCCGTCATTGTCAGGCACCGTGACCACGACATAATATTGGTTTTTCGCGTTGTTGATACCTGCATCCTTGATTTTAGTGGTCTGAAAACACTGCGTCTTGTTAGAGGCGCCGCTGCTTTGAATGGTCGCCATAGTTTCCGCTGAGGGGAAGCCGCTTGCTGCCGTCAGAGGGGTTCTTTCGAGCGTTGCTGTGATTGAGGACCCAACCTCGTTGAAGTTTCCGCACAGTCGAAGGGCAGTCACGATTGCTCCTTGCGGTAGAGATACGTTGGCTGCCCATGTCCCTTGCGCGTTGAGCATAGCACCGAGGGCAGGGTCGAATTCGGCATCAGGGCAGGTCCCAGTCGCTACCTGGTTAGAACAAATGAACGCCGCTCCTGAGAGATTCAACCTCGGGGCGGGTGCGGGTGCGGTTTGATTGATCGTCTGTGCAAAGGCCGGTGGAGCCGGTGACAGAAGCAGCGACAAGAATCCAACTAACATACTCGCGATCCGGTACTTCATGGAATATCTCCTTTATGAAAATTTACGAACTTTGGTTTCGACCGCCATCTATTTCGCCGCAACCAGCGCCGGCTGAGTGGCAGCAACTTGCGTCTGCACCTTCTGCAGGGTCTGATGCGTAGTTCGAAGCTCAGACTTCAGATCACGAATGGCTGCTGCTTGCGTGCGCAGAAGCGTTTGCTGCTGCCGAATCTCCCGCTGCTGTTGCTTGGTTGCTTCGATTAACAGCGCGGTGAGCCGGCTGTAGTCCACGCCGCGGGCGTCTTTTCCGTTCTCCTCGTAACTCACCACTTCCGGCACGACTGCTCCGACTTCCTCGGCAATGACGCCGATCTCGTGCCTGCCGGAATCCTTCAAATCGTAAGAAACGCCCTGCAGCCGCTCGACCATGCCAAGCGCATTGTGCAGCGGCTGGATGTTGGTCTTCCAACGCCGCGAACTATACGTCGTCCAGCCATCGGCGATGGAGGGACCAAAGCCTTGGGCCAAGGTTAGGAGGTTGGTAGGGCTGGTAGTTCCGATTCCGACCATGGTGGTGGCTTTGGCGCCATTCACCCCCGCAACGCTGCCCAAAACTAGGGAGTTGCTCGCGCTAACCATGGCATGGGCGCCGATCGCGGTAGCGTTGTGCAGTTTGTGGCCTGACGCGGTGCAATCGATGCCTATGCACGTGAGATCGTTTCCCGTGGTGTTGGAGCGGAGCGCGTTCGTGCCGACGCCGGTGTTCCCGCTGCCCGAGGTATTGTCTTGGAGTGCGAAGATGCCGACGGCGACGTTGTTATTGCCGTCGGTGTTGTCGCCGAGCGCGGCAGGGCCGTCAGCGACGTTGTCTACGCCCGTCGTATTGGCGGCGAGCGCGGCTTGCCCGGTGGCGGTGTTGCGATTGCCCGTGGTATTGGCCTCAAGGGCGCCTTCGCCGATGGCGACGTTGAGTCCGCCGGTGGTGTTGGCCCCAAGCGCGCCGAAGCCGATGGCGGTGTTGTCTTGGCCCGTCATCGTGGAGTTGCCTGCGAAGCCCAGCAACGCGTCCGCATTCGCGGAGGATCCGAAGGCAAACGGAGTGCCTGAAATATCGAAGCTGGTCGTGGCGCTGATCACTCCGCCGGTGACGTTTGAACTCGCGGTGACGTTTGCGCCCGAAACGTTTCCAGTCGCCGCGACGTTTCCGCCCGCGCTAACGTTCGTGGTTACGGTCTCGCTGCCGGCCACGCTAATGGTCGACCCGGATTGCTTGATGATTGAGTCGTGTACCTTCGCGGCGCCGCCATTGCTGGCAAATACGGGGATGCTACCTTTCTTGCAGGCCGTGCCTGAAGAGCAGGAGATGGTGTTGGCCGTTGGGGCCTGAGCCAATGCAGGAAGAGAAACGCAGACAACCAGCAAAATCACAGAGACAACGCTAATGCGAAACATATAATCTCCTTTCTAATCCCCTTCAAAGTTAGTAACGGTATCCCGGTCTATCCACTCGTGATTGAAATTGGAGTCCGACGTGCGGTAACTAAGAATCAAATTTCCCGGCTCTAAAGAAAATCGCTGCAATAAAGACATGTTTGTCGGCAAAACGTCAATACTCCAGTGATGCTCTGTATATGCTCAGACAAATTCCTTAGAATCAGTAATTTGAAGCATTTAATTTCCTTCTTTTCCGTGCCCGATATTGGTGCTAAACTCTCCGGCAATCTTGCTGCACTGGGGTTCTCTGCCGTGCCCGCCTCTGGCAGATTGGCTCGATCACTAATTCGGTTCGGAGTTTTTGAGATTGATCCTGCCACGAATGAAGTCCGAAAGGAGGGCATCAAGGTAAAACTGCAGGAACAACCATTCCAAGTACTCCTCGCTCTAGTCGAACATCCGCAGCAACTCGTCACACGAAGTGAACTGAAGCGTCGCCTATGGCCAGCAGATACGTACGTGGATTTCGACCAAGGATTGAACCGTGCCGTTGCGAAGCTGCGTGATGCCCTCGACGATACCGCCGAGCAGCCGGTCTACATTCAAACAATTGCTCGCAAAGGGTATCGCTTCCTGGCACCTGTCGAGAAACTAGAAATACCCGGTGGCCAAAACACCCGCACCCTCCGAGGGAGGGTTTGGGCGGTTGCAGGCGCAACCGGGCTGTTAATCATTGTGCTTGCGGTTCTGTTATTGCGGTTTGGAGAGTCGAACGCGCGTGCGCAGACAAAAATTCGCTCCATAGCAGTGCTGCCATTCGAAAATATTTCCGGCGAACCGCAGCAAGAGTTCCTGGCCGACGGCATCACCGATGCGCTCATCACCGAGTTGGCTCAAATGAGGGGAGTCTCAGTACTGTCCCGAAGTTCGGTGATGAGCTACAAGATGCGGCAGGTATCGTTGCCTGAAATTGCCCGCGCCCTGAAGGTAGATGCGGTTGTCGAGGGCACGGCTCTACGTTCTGATGATACGGTGCGGATCACCGTACAACTTGTTAGTACCTTGACCGGTCAGCATTTGTGGGCACAAACTTACGAACAATCGTTCAATAGCATCATTGCGTTGCAAGACAACATTGCAAAGGACGTTGCGGAGCAGATCCACGCCGATCTCCAACTGGGGCACGCTTCAAACCTCGAAACGAACGGGATCGCGTATGAAGCGTATCTGCGAGGCCGTTCGTATACTTTTGCGGGGTTCGATACTCCGCAAACTTTAAGACGAGCACAGAACTATTTCGAACAGGCCATTCAGGCGGATCCCAATTTTGCTCCGGCGTATGCCGGGCTGGCAAACTCCTATGTGCTCCTCAGCGAGTTTCGATGGGTGTCTCCCAACGATGCCTATCATCCCGCCAGAGAAGCCATACAGAAAGCTTTGCAATTGAACCCCGCGATTGGAGAAGCCCACACAGCATTAGGTTGGCTCAGCTGGCGACATGACTGGAATTGGCAAACGGCGGAAAAAGAGTACCGGTACGGATGTGAGCTCAGTCCCAATGATGTCGATGCCCATCAAGCATTGACCTGGTTCTTGGCTTGGCTTGGCCGCACTGCCGAAGCTATGGCCCAGATTGCAAGAATCCGCCAAATTGATCCCGCACAAGCTTTACCTCTGGATGAGGCCGGCATCTACTATCACCAGCGCAATTACAAGTCCCTGGTCGACGTAGGCGAAAAGTCTGTAGCATTGCGGCCGGACTTTTGGGTCAGCCATTACTTTCTGGGAGTCGGTTATGAGGGTTCGGGGCAGCTGGCGGCAGCCATTGCGGAGTACAAGAAGGCCGTCGAAATGTCACAAGGAGACACCGATCCTACCGCTCAACTTGCGCATGGCTACGCTGTTGCAGGGCAAAGAGCGGCCGCCGAACAAATATTAGATCGCATGCAGGAAGACGCGCAAACCAGATACGTCTCACCTTACATGATTGCAACCATATACGCCGGGTTAGATGAAAAAGACAAGGCTTTTTACTTTCTAGAAAAAGCCTATGCTGAGAGATCCACTGACCTCCCTTATTTCTTGAAGGCCGATCTCAGACTCGACCAGATCCGCTCCGACCCGCGATTGCAGGATCTCTTTCGGCGTATGAGCTTATCCTATTGAGTGGCTAGAGTCGTGCGTCGATTAGATATGTAAGATCTAGATAAACCCGATCTGGTCAGCTCGACACTAAGTAGCAGCGACACACCCAAGAATTCGGCACCATGATGTATTTGCCATCGGGCACCAAGTCAAGGCGTGCCCTTTCAATACTCCCGCCGCCTAGTTTTTTTCCGCAACCGCATATACTGACGTGATGAAAGCTGGAGCGAATCTCTGTCTGGCAGCAGGACTTTTGTACGCCGCGTTATTGCACGCCCAGGAGCTTGCGAAATGGGAGATCGGGCGTTTCCTACGGCCGGTAAAAGGTAATCCCGTAATCGCTCCGCGCGCGGGCTCAACTTTTATCGATCCCATCTCGAAGCGTCCGGTGCATTGGGAAGTGCTACACACTTTCAATCCGGCGGCCATCGTGCGCGATGGCAAGGTGTACGTGCTTTACCGCGCCGAGGACGACTCTGGCGCTATGCAGATTGGCGGTCACACGTCGCGACTCGGCCTCGCCGAGAGCGCGGATGGAATCACGTTTGTGCGGCGCGCTGCGCCGGTGCTTTATCCGGCTGACGATGCGCCGCAGGCGCGGGAGTGGCCCTAGAAGCATCGCATTTCAAATTCAGAAAGAGATCGCACCGCCTCGGCCGCATCAACTGGCGGCCTCCTCCGCCGTCAGTCCACAGGCTCGCGAGAACCATTTAAAAGGCCGTTACTTCTGGAATCTGCGTAGCGAAACCGGCTATCTGAAAGCCATTGACTACTTCCAGGCGGCGATGACCGAAGACCCGCAGTATGCGGAGGCGTATGCCGGCTCAGCCGACGCTTATGCCCTGCCGGGATCGATACCAAACGCAAAGATGCCACGCGAAACCGCAATGCCCAAAGCCAAAGAAATGGCGCTTATGGCATTGAAGCTCGATGGTTCGCTGGCAGATGCCCACACTTCGCTGGCCTTTGTTGAAATGCATTACGACTGGAAATTTCAAGAGGCTGAACAGGAATTCAAGCGTGCCAATGAACTAGATCCGAACTATTCGATTGCTCATCACTGGTATGCATTCGATCTGGCGGCGATAGGACGCATGGATGAAGCCGTGGCGGAGGCGAGGCGGGCGCGGCAGACTGATCCACTTTCGGCAATCATCAATACCGATGTAGCGGAAATCTTATACTGGGCGCGCCGCTACGACGAGGCGATTGAACAAGCCCGTGCAGCCGTTGAAATGGATCCTAACTTTGCCCACGCGCACCGCGTGCTGGAACGTATCTACGATCAAAAGCAGATGTTCCCCGAGGCCATTGCCGAAG
>Ga0073928_10007590_pt1 | contig 13956 bp, 9 predicted proteins | sample PaiPotPPA55metaG_FD_76969 | JGI IMG/M metagenome (GOLD analysis project Ga0073928, IMG submission 76969) | Iron sulfur acid spring bacterial and archeal communities from Banff, Canada, to study Microbial Dark Matter (Phase II) - Paint Pots PPA... ... | reverse complement strand
TGCGGTGGAAGCGGCGGAATTACTGCGCATGCTGGCGGAAGGCCGCGAAGGGCTGGCGTTTGCGGAGCCCTCGGGATTGCGCGCGGCGGCGGAAGATGCGCTGGCGACGATTGAAAACCGGCCGTCCTCGACGCGGGCACGCGCGGCGTTTGAAGCGGCCCCGCAGACCAATGGCAGCTATGTTGTGCCCCGAAGGTATGTGCGCGTGCCTCTGGAATCGCCGTTGCGGGCGCAGATTGACGGCTCGCAGGCAGGCCTTGCCCGCGTGAAAACCATCAGCCTGGGCGGGGCGTATCTGGAATCCCCGAAGAAACTTGCCGTGGGGGATTCCATCAAGCTGGAAGTCCGCTCGGGGCTGCGCAGGATTCACTTTACCGCCGTGGTGCGTAATGTTGGACCAGACGGCGGCGGCGTCGAGTTTGTACACATGAAGGACGAAGACCGGGAAAAACTGCGCAAGCTGGTGCAACGCCACTTGCAGTTCTAGCTCTGGGATTTTTGTGCGGAAAGCGAAGTGTTATAGCGGCTTAGCGGTCGGCCCCCTCCCCTTTTTTCGTAAGTGTTCATTCTAAAAAACTTAAAGTCTATTGTTTTTATAGGTTTATGCAAGTGTTCATTCTAAAGAACTTAGTTGCGCCGGTTTGCACTAGAATTGTGCAGTGCTCGTAAGTGTTGCAAACAAAAGGCTTATTGGGCCTCGCGTACGAGTCACAGAAAAAAGCGGCAGCAGGGCTGCCGCACTCCAAATCGCCACTTTAGCAATATCATGCGAGACTCAGTAGTTCGATTTGGTGGATGCTGAAAAGAAAAAACGCCAGCAAGATGCTGGCGCTACCCGGACGGGACGCAATAGTATCCAGGAGCTACTATATGCTAGGAGTAAGAGTTCGTCAAGGGGAAAATGGGGAGGACATTCCTCATTTTTTTAGGGTTGGCAGACGAATAGGAGTTCGAGTTGCGAGCTGTGGGGTGGGCTGGCGGCCGGGGGAGGAGGGCTGCAACGGGAGAGGACGTTGCGGATGCTGTCGGCTAGCGCGTAGAAGCGGAACGGCGGGATGCCGAAGAAGCGCTGGGAAATAATCAGGAGTTTCTCGCACAAGATTTTCAGTTTCAGTTTTTGTCCCAAAAACGCCGTGGCGAAGTACGCCGCTGAGGTCATCAGCAAAACCAGGTTTTTCAGCCGCTGGTAGCGCATAACCCGAATGTCTTCCAGTTGATAGCTTTGTTTGATGAAGCGGAAAGTTTCCTCAATTTTCCACCGTGTCAGGTAGATTTGCGCGATCCACCATAGCGATTGCGAGTCCCGCACTCGGCCGACGTTGGTCAGCAGCAGGAGCGGCTCTTGCCCGAAGCCGGCGACCACCACCAAGAGCAGCGGTTCCTCGCGGCCTGGCAGGCGGAACGGTTCCGCGCCGTAGCGCAGTTGGTAGATTTTCTCCTGGCCGTTCTCGATCTTGATGATTTGGGCTTGATAGCGGAGCCGACAGCGGGCTCCCAGATGGTGCAGGGTCACGCGATGGTGCCGCCGGTCGAGCACCATGCGCTGTCCGGTGGAGCGAATGACAAAGCGTGCTCCCCGCTCCAGCAGCGGCTCCAGGAGCTTTCGTCGGTCTCCGCCGCGGTCGATGGCCCAGATGCCGCGCCCCGTGGTGTGCGCGCGGAGTTGATCGATGGCGGAGAGCAGTTCGTCGTTCTCGCTGAGGAAATCCTGGGCGCGCACGGAGAAAAGTTGTTGATACAGAGGCGTAAGTTCGCTGCCCTGGACTTCGGCGCCGATGACGCTGCACAGCCAGTACCCTCGGTGTACTTCTCCAGCGCTGCCATCCCAGACCTGATCGAGAAATTCCATCTTGCGGGCGTATTCCTTGCGCACATCGCTGAGATCCAGGCACAACACGGTGTTGCTCTCCACGCGGCGGCTGCCGAGCCGCAGCAGTCCTTGGCGGAGATGCGTTTCCAATTCTTCGGCTTGCAGATTGCGCGAGAGACGGTCTTCGGTCTTGAGCAGAGGAATTTCTTCTTGCAGACGGCGCGCGATGTTGCTCAACTTCACGTCCTGACTGGCCTGAATGCCGAACAGCATCTCGGCAACAAAGTTTCGCAACGGTTTGCTGAGACCGGCGGCCAGTTCGGCAGTAAAACGGGTGAGTTGGGCTTTCAGGCGGGAACGAATTTTGCTATGTTGCACGGGGGACACCTCCATGGCAGGTCAGGATTTTTTGGCGAAAACCCTTCTACCACGGATTCCGTCCCCTCCCACTTCTGCAAAACGATAAACCCCTGCTCCTCCATTACTTGCCCAGGATCGCGAAGAAAAAATCAGGAAGGTCCTGGAAAATGGGTAGTGTCCTAATTTGATGGGTGGAAGCTCTTGTTGCATAAAGGAGAGCAACAGAGAGGTCTATGGGCGCAAAAGAGAAAATGACCTCGATTGGCAAGCCAGTGCCGGAGTTGCCGGTCGCTGATGTCGAACGCACACAACAGCATTACAGAGATGCACTGGGCTTTGAGATTGGATGGCTTTACCCAGGAAAAGAGATTGGGGCGGTGTCACGCGGTGATGTGGCGATATTCTTTCGGAAGAGAACTCCGCCATTTGAGCCTGCGATTCATTGGGTGTTCGCCGAAGATATCGATGCGTCGTATCAGGAACTGAAGGCGTTAGGTGCGGACATCGTGGAACCCCTGGAAAAAAAGCCCTGGGGATTACGGCAGTTCACGGTAAAGGATCTGGACGGGAATCTCTTCTATTTCCACCATGACTAACAAACAAGGCTGGATGCGAAACGTTGACGCCGGATCTCTTGAGCGGCGCGGCCATCGGCACTGTCAATCTGGCCGAAGTGCACGGCAAGCTTGTCGGCCGAGGCCTCAGCCCTGACGATGCGTGGGAGGCTGCACTGGGGCCCATCCGGGAAGCCGTTCCCTTCACCGCTGAGCACGCCAGGCTGGTGGGCGATCTGGTCGCGCAAACCCGTCCGCTTGGTTTGTCCTTGGGTGACCGGGCTTGTTTGGCGCTGGGTCTTGCTTTGAAGGCTCCCGTATATACGGCCGACAAGTCATGGAAGAAGTTGAAAGTCGGCGCGCGCATCCAGGTCATCCGCTGACAGGTCATTCTGTCAGGAAGGGGCTGATGGTCCATCCGCCGGCCCGTCTGTCCCCCCTTTCCCCCGGGTCCCGAAAACGCCATCCAATCAGCTAGGGCCGTCCTAGTTCAGCATGGCGAACCAAAAGCGAATCCGCTATACTTCCAAAATGGGAAAGCAACGCGGTTGTTTGCGCACAAATGATTGCCGCAACAGGCCTAAGACGAAGACCCGGTAAGGGATATCTAAATCGGACGAAGTTTGGAGGTTGGAGTGCAATTCCATTTCGTGTAACATCCTGCAACGAGCGGGAAAGTCTGGGGGAGCGGAATGCCAGGAAGTGCTTCGCCTATTTATTTGGACGAACTTCAGATTGACCTATTCGAAGAAAACAAAAGACGCAACGGATTGGAGTTCCGGAAAAGACAATCCAGCGGAAAAAGAGTAATCGCCTTTGGCTGGTACGGCGGCAAGTACAGCCATTTGGATTGGCTGCTTCCGCTGCTGCCTGATTGCCACCATTATTGCGAACCTTATGCCGGTTCTGCGGCAGTCCTTCTTAATCGACAGCCTTCTCCTGTAGAAACTTATAATGACATAGACGGTGAGGTCGCTACTTTTTTTCGAGTATTGCGAAATGAGAGCGATCGCCTGGTCAAAGCAATAGCTTTTACTCCTTTTTCGCGCGAAGAATTCCTTATAGCTTGCCTCACGAATGGAGAGAAAATTTCTGACATTGAGCGAGCGCGCCGATTCTTTATCAGGGCGCGACAAGTGCGAACTGGCCTCGCTCAAACCGCGAGCGTAGGCAGGTGGGCCAATTGCAAGAACACGACGCGCGCAGGAATGTCCGGAGTCGTTTCCCGTTGGCTGGGCAGCGTGGAGTCCCTACCTGAGATTGCGGAGCGATTGTTGCGGGTTCAAATAGAAAATCGCCCGGCCACGGAGGTAATCCAGCTCTACGATGATAAGGGAACCTTAATCTATTGCGACCCGCCCTATCTCCACGATACGCGCGGGGATGACAGCGCCTACGGTTTCGAGATGGAGGAAGGCGAGCACGTTGAGCTGGCAAAAGTGGTTCAGCGTTGCAAGGGAAAGGTGGCGATCTCTGGTTACCGTAATCTCCTGATGGACAAGCTCTACAAGGGTTGGCGGCGCTTCGACGCTCCATTGAAACAATGTCACTCGATCAAAAAGACCCGGCAAGAGTGTCTCTGGGTGAATTACTGACCGGCCCGTCCGATGCCACCGCGCAAAAGAAAAGGGCGTCCTGTTGATATAGAGACCGCTAAGGCGTTGTTGTCCGAAACATTCGAACGTGCAGAATCCGATCACCGGGATGGCGCGCCGGTTACCCTTCCGACGGCGATTGTCGAAGCGACCGAAAGATTATTTTTATCCGAGACTCAGGCATACCGAGACGCGCTTCCAAGCTGCGCCATTGCTCGCATTATTGACCCCGAAATCGACATTCGGATGCCAGCAACGGAATACGGAGAAAACGCCTTTAGCGGTCGGAGCTTGGCCGAAAAAGTCGTAATCCCGTTCCTGCGTGATCGCTCCGTCCCGACCTCCGCATCCCCTTTTCTTTCAGCCCTCAGAGGTGGAGCGAAGTTCATGAAAGGAGGCGAACCGCGAATACAACGGGACAAAGAGGGCTTTGCTGCGTTGGTCCAGATTGTCGATTATCTGCGCGAACTTGATGTAGATAGTGTGAAGAATTATTTGCGTTTTCTTTTACGGCGCTTCATTGTGCTGAGAGAATCCCATAACATCACGCTCAAGCGAATCTCGAAACCGAACCTAGAACAGCTAAGCCATTTAATCGAGGCTATGTTGACCGTCAAGAGCGGTGGCCGCATCCCGGCCCTGCTCGCCACGGCGATGTTCCTAACCATAAGCGAATGTCACGCTCTTGGGTGGGAAGTTGAGTTTCAGGGAATCAATGTCGCCGACAAGGCTTCAGGTGCAGCGGGAGACATTACGATCCGCAAAGACGGGGCGCTCATCCTCGGCGTTGAAGTGACTGAGCGCCCGATTGACCAAGCCCGAGTGACGCTAACTTTCAACCAAAAGGTGTCGCCGAGCGGTCTAGTCGATTACCTGTTCATCACGACTGCGAGGCCGGAAGAAGGCGCTCGTGCCGCAGCACGGCGATATACCAGCGTGGGCCATGAGATGAATTTCGTCCCTCTGGCAGGATGGCTCGTTCACAACCTGGCTACGGTCGGGCCGGTATGTCGTTCCTTGTTTCAAGCCAATATGATCGAACTGCTCGGTGCCGAAGGAGTGCCAGCCGAAATCCGGGTCGCTTGGAATGACAAGATGGATGAAGCCATTGGAGTTAAACCGGCTGCAATGATATAGCGTAGTAGGCTCAGGCACTTAGCGCATAAGTTTTGGTTGAACTCGGCGGAACGTTGAAGTAAAAGCTGAGTATCCAATCGAGTGGCCTTATTCGGCGGGACACCCCGCCGCCGCTAGGGGTAGCGGACGATTGAATGGCTTCCATCAGATTGAATGGGTTCCATTGGGAGGATTGAGATGCGGCGACGTCATGGTGTGTTTGCGTGGATCACGCTGTGCATGTTGGTGCTGGGCTGCGCCGGGATTGCAAAGGCGCAAGTAAATACGGCGACGCTTTCGGGGACGGTGACCGACCCGCAAGGGCTCGCCGTCGGTGGCGCGAAGCTGACGATTACCAATGCCGGGACCGGGGCTGAACGCACCGCGATGTCGGATGATGCGGGGCGGTATAAGGTCGTGGGATTGCCTCCAGGAAGGTACAAAGTGAGCGTCGATGGCGGGGCGAGTTTTGCGACTTATGAGAACGATTCCGTGGTGCTGACTGTCGGCGAGGACGCGACCCTCGACACGCGGCTGGATTTGAAGGGCGTGCAGCAAACCGTCATGGTGACGACGGAGACTGCGCAGATCGAGACTACGAAGACGGAAGTCTCGCAGACCGTCGGACAGCTGCGCATCGATAACCTGCCAATCAACGGGCGGAATTACATCAACTTTACTTTGACGAATTCGCAGGTGAATCGCGACGTGGCGCCAACGATTGGGCCGGCGCCAACGAGCGGGCTGAACTTTGGCGGGCAGCGGGCGCGTTCGAATGAAGTGAGTGTGGACGGCGCGGATGCCGTCGATAACTCGATTAATGGAATACGAGCGACCGTTTCGCAGGAAGCAGTGCAAGAGTTTCAGCTGATTTTGGGGGACTACAACGCGGAATATGGGCGGGCGACGGGCGGCGTGGTCAACATTGTGACCAAGAGCGGCGGGAATGATATCCATGGCGATGTGTTCGGTTACTTGCGGAACAAAGCGTTTCAGGCGCGGAATGCGTTTTCGGGGCAAGTGGACCCGACAACAGGGACGCTCGACCCTATCAAACAAGCGTACACGCGCGTGCAGGCGGGGCTGACGCTGGGCGGGGCGTTGAAGAAGGACAAGACGTTTTACTTTTTTTCTTATGAGGACACGCTGCGAGAAGAGACGGGGTTCTCGAGTATTGGGCAGGGCGCGACGGGGACCGGACCGTGGGGAATGGTCAACGTGCCGTTGCCCACGCCGGGCGGCGTAGTGAATGTGCAATTGACGCCCTCGCAGGCGGCTTCGGTGCAAACTCTGCTGAACAGCGGAATTCCTCCTTACCAGAAACTTGCAGTTTCCTATGGGCTGCTGCTCGGTTCGGCATCGAGCGTGGCGCTGAATCGACTGGATTTTGGGGCGGTGGCGACGAATTTTGGGTTGAACCCGGGACCTGGAGGGAATTTTCCTGTACCTGTGACCTGCCCAGTGGGCTTCACGATTGGAAATGTGGTGTGCCCTAAGGCGTCGCCGTTCGGGCCCACCTTTAATTATGCGTTCGGCATGGTGCCGCTCCCTACTTCGTATAAGGCGTTGAATAGCTTGCGAGGAAACTTTCCAGTGACGGAAAAGACGAGCCTGTGGTCGTTGCGTCTGGACCAGAAATGGAACAATCAGAACAGCTCGTTTTTGCGCGTCGGAGTATCACCCTCGTTGGTGACGGGGATCGAGTCCACGGCGCAGAACCAGACGTTTGGAGAAAACGCGGGATCGCGCACGGGTCTGAACCAGTCGCGAGACCTCGACTTCGTGTTCCAGCACGACACTATTCTGAGCGCGACGGGGTTCAACGAATTCCGAGCACAGATAGCGCGGCGCGGTTTGCATTTCGGATTCTCCGAGCTTCCGGGCGGATCCGATATCGGCGTAAACATTCCGGGTTTCGCATATTTCGGGCGCGAGCCGTACTCGACCGTGGACCGCATCGAGCGGCGGTTTGAATTTACCGATCACGTGAGCCTGATTCGGGGGAATCACACGTTTAAGATGGGCGGGGACTACAACCTCATTCAGCTGCGATCCGGCAAAGCACAGATTTTCGAGCTGGATTATGGAGGCGTCGTAAACTTTGGCGGCTTGGCCGCCTCCACGGTGAGCGGCGGCGCTTTTCCGGATTCCGTGAAGCTGCCAAGTGGCCAGACCGTTCCGTTGTTCGGGACAACCGGATTGCAGTCGTACGGATTGGGGATACCGAATACCTACATTCAAGGCATTGGGCAATCGAACCAGCCGTTCGACAATGTTCCGATCGGCCTCTTTTTTCAAGACAGCTGGCGCGCAAATAAGCACGTAACCGTTAACTATGGACTCCGGTACGACGTGGAAATTACGCCGCTGTTTTCGCCTTTGAACGCGTTCAACGGCGCCGCGGAAAAAGCGCTGGGCGTGGTGGAAGGAATTCCGCGCGATTATCACAATGTGGCTCCGCGACTGGGGATCGCGTGGGACCCGAAGGGCGACGGGAAGACCGTGATCCGCGCCGGATTCGGCTTGTTCTACGACCATCCGTTGCTGGCCATCGCATTTGACTCGGCGACCGCAGATGGCGGCCGGTCGGTGCAGCTGATCACTGCGGGAGGAGGGTCCTCCGCTTGCGGAGTTCTTCCGGCAGCGTCGGCGCCGCCGGGGTATCCATTGTGTGGTTCGGACATCAGGGGCAACGCGCTGGATGGTCCGACCAACCTGAACGGCTCGACTATTTTCCAGGGAGCGCTGAATTCGCTGCCGAACATGTTCTACCTGCCGAATCAACAAAGATTTGATCCGCTCGCTTCTGGTTCGTTGTTCGCGAATCAGAATTATTTGGCCGCGGGATTCCCGCTGCCAATATTGCCGTTCGTGTTGCCGGTGGCGAGGAATTTCCAATTCGGCGTGGCGCAACAAGGCAATCTGACGATTGAACGGCAAATCACCGGGTCGTGGAAAATCAGCGTCGGCTACCAGTACACCAAGGGCCAGCATCTCAATCGACCTGTGGACGTCAACTCGACCGATCCGCAGTTGCTCACACAAAATTATGCGGATTGCGTGGCTTCCGGCTTAACCACCTGCAGTTCGACGCCGGTGGGCATCAGTGTGCCTGCGGGGCAAGTGACAACCGCAAACGGGTGCACTTTTACGCCCACGGTTCCGAGCCTCGTCGGAACGCTGAGCGGCTGCCCTGGACCACTTGCGGGATTGAACGGCACACCCGTGGCAACCGCAGCGGCGTTTAACTTCTTCCGTCCGTCCGGGCCTAATCCATCCTTTGCGGGCCCCGGCGCGGCGCAATATCCGCTTCTGGTTGGGGTTGCGGGAGCTTCCTGTTTTCCAGCCGGTTTCTTCGGGGCGAGTGCGCCTAAGAAATGTTACCCGACAGGGTTCGGAGTTCCGGTGGCGTTCAATAGCGTGGACGCACAGCTCTCCGACGGGAATTCGATGTATAACGGGTTGACGGCGAGCGTGCAGAAGCGTTTTTCGAATGCGTTTGAGCTGCTATCCAGCTACACATGGTCGCACACGATTGACGATTCTACCGACTTGCAGTCCCCTCTTGAGCCGCAGGACAGCCGCTTTCCGTTCTTGGAACGTAGCAATTCGGACTTCGACCAACGGCATCGGTGGGTGACTAGCGCGGTTTTCCAATCGCCGACGGCGAAGAGCGGCGATGGCGCGTGGAAGCACTTCATCGGAGATTTCACTTTGTCGCCGATCATTGAAGTTTCTTCGGGACGTCCCTACACGATTATTACCGGGACGGACTACCGGCTGGACCTGGGTGCTTCGAACGGGCGGCCTTCTCTTGGCCCTTCGGGCGCGGGAACAACGTCGTCCTTCATTCCGGGCAAGACGTTTGTGGTGCCGACGGACTGCCTGACAAACGGGGGGCAAGCTTTCAGCGTGCCGGGAATCACGCCGCCGTTCGGATGCGATGGCAATCTTGGGCGCAATGCGTTCGTTACGCCGGGATTCTTTCAGATTGATTTGCGGCTTTCGCGACGGTTTAACCTCGGAGAGCGTTTGAAGTTCGATGTGATTGCGGACGGCTTTAACCTTACGAACCGGCTCAATGTGGCCGCGGTGAACCAACTGTGCGATCCGGGAGCTGGATCGACTTGCAGCGCGGGGCAGCCTACGGCGGCGTACGATGCGCGGCAGTTTCAGTTTGCGCTGAAAATGAGCTGGTAGGAGAGATACCGCAGAATAGTTGAGGCCGTAAGCTCAAGTGAAAGAGGGTCTCCGGAGTGGGGGCCCTTTTTTTTATGAGCAGACTTTTATTTTTCGCCTTCGACCTCTTCGACGCCTTCGAAAAGCGATAGGTTCAATGCGCGCAAGGCAGTTTCGGTGGGTTCTACTGAGGGCAATTCGGCTGCGTGGCTTCCCTTTTCTCTCAGCTTTCGAACGGACGGGAGCACACGCCCCTCCAAGGTGCCAACGGCGTTGTTGAATGACTTATTTGCCCGCTCCAGGCCGCTCCGTACGTCAACGAAGTGTTCAAGAAACTTCACGATGCGTTCGTATAGGTCTCTGCCGATGTCGCTGATCTCCTGCGCATTCTCTGCGATCTGCTCCTGCCGCCACCCGTAGGCTACCGCTCTGAGCAGAGCGATCAAATTCGTGGGACTCGCTAGTACTACCCTTCTCTCCATGGCATCCTCGAGAAGAGTCGGGTCACTCTCCAATGCTGCACTGAAAAACGATTCGCCGGGCACGAACATCACCACGAATTGCGGGGCTCGATCAAAGCGCTTCCAGTACTCTTTCGAGGAAAGCTGAGATACATGGTCTCGTACGAGACGCACATGATCCGCGAGTCCAGCTTGACGCTCTGCCTCCGTTTGGGCGGCTGCCACCCTTAGAAATCCATGCAAGGGAACCTTGGCATCGACGATGACGTTTGCATTTCCGGGGAGGTGCACGACAAGGTCGGGACGAAGGCGTTTCTCCTCGCCATCTCCAGGTACTGACACTTGCTCATCAAAATCACAATGCAGTGACATTCCCGCTAGCTCCACGGATCGCCTTAGCGTCAACTCTCCCCAGCGCCCTCGCACATGAGGCTGCCTAAGCGTGTTGACCAGCGTCCCCGTTTCCTTTTGAAGGTCGCGGTTCGATTGGGCTAGGGTTTGCACTTGCGTTCGAAGCTCCCCATAAGCCGATTGACGATTCGATTCGAGCTCTCGGAGATGGGTTTGCATTTCCGTGAGCCGCTGCTGAAGGGGATCGACCATTCCTTTGATCGATTCCTGCCTCTGCGCGAGATCGCCCGAGGCTTGCTTTTGCAGCGTGCTCAACCGTTCCTGAGCGAGCTGGAGAAACTGCTCGCTCGAATTTTGCAGGACCTTCCCTGCAAGCGAATCGAAAGCTTCCCGCAATTTGCTTTCGGCTTCGCTCAAGAGAGTCTTCTGCTCCTCGAGATTCGCTCGCTCATTCTTCCGGTCAGCTTCTGCCTTGGTGCGGAGAGCCTGCTCGGCAGTGAGGTCCTTGCGCAACTTGTCCAGGTCGCCGCGAGACATATCGAGTTGTTTGCGAGTTTCGTCGAGCTGAGCAGAGACGGCTGCAGCTTCCGATTGGAGGCGATTCGCGCGCGCTGAAGCGAGCAGCCAGCCCAAGAGGACACCGACTCCGAGGGCGATGCTAGCGCAGACAACGAGCGACAAGATCATAAGCGTCTCCGGGTTGCCTTACCTACTACAAACAAGAAATGTAACACAGGGTTGGGGAGAAGACTGCGGGTGGATGGCCCCTCGATCGAAAGGTGGTATGAGATCCGTTATTGGGAAGGGATGCGGGGAGAGAGCAAACGAATCGAAATCAGAAAGCTGCCGTGTTTACGGCCAACGACTTCGAAGTGCGCCAGATTTTCTAAGCCGCCGGAACTGGACGCTCGCACGGGATTGCCTCCCGTAAGGTCAGCTATATCTGGCGCCAAATTTCTGGCTTCCAACCCTACTTTGGTAATTGTTCCGCGCACCCGGACAGTGAGTTGGCGATGTACGCCGGGAGTGAGCGGCGACGAATCCGCTTCCAAGGTGAGCGCTACGAAGACGACCTCGAGAGGTGGCCCATTCCGTTTTGCGCAGGAAATATCGACGGAAGCGCGGCCAGGCTGCAAATCCGCCGGGGGGAGTACCACCAGAGATGTCGGTGAGGACGCAAGCACGAAGGCGGGATCGCCCGAGACGGTGATTTGATTCGCGTCGGCGTCTCCACAAAAACCACGGCCAGCGATTTCGAACCGGTCTGTGATGGAAGCGATTTTGGCGATCGACTCTACCTGAATCGCACTCGCAACCGTTTCGCCCGGCGGCAAAATCGTCACGGGGACTCGCCCTTCGTGACCGGCAATCGATCCGAAGATGACGCCAGGAGTGAGTGGAGCGACGAACAGTGCACGACCGGTTGCATCCGTGGTGAGGCGGTCGCCATTCGAAAAGGTGACGACCGCGCTGGGAGTCAGCCTGCCGTTCACGTCCAGGACTGCAAGAGTGGCTCGGTCTCCCGACACCATGGTTCGCGGCAGCAGCAATATCCGCCCCGCTGAAGGCGGCGGCGATTTTTGCGCGTACGTCGCGTCAAAGAATGAAACGAAAGCCGCCGCAAGGCAAAGGCATCGCAGAACGAGTAGAGACGACGGACGGCAAAAAAGCATGCTGAGATTGTAGTCGAGAGGCGGCGCGCGGAGGAAGCCGCGGAGCGTTTTTCAGAGGTGCAAGGGCTGGAGGGCAGTGAACCTTCTCAGCGGCTCGCCGTGACCGGCGCTTCGTCTGGGGAATAGATGAGGACGGTGCGGCCGGGAACGCCCGCAGCTAATCGTCGCAATTTATAAACGTACGGACGCGGCCCAGATCCTCGAAAGCATTCTTCCAGCCGGTAATAACGGTCTTCATAGCGAACAACGCGGGGCGCAGTCCAGTCCGGTTTTGCGCGCCAAGCGCGGATTTCCAGAATTTCCTCTGCTGTGTTTTTTTGAGTGCAATGTTCGTCGGGAACCTGCGAAAGCCGAGCGCTCCCAACTTTTTCGCGCACCGTGTCGACATACGAGGAGACGTGGCTCTGCGAAAACTTTACGGTTCCCAGGGGCTCCGGCTCTCCGCTTCGAAAAATCTTCGAATAGATTTTCTCCAGCAAATAGAGAGGGAAAACGCCCAGGACGGAATCCGTAAGCGCCGCGCACAAGCGCGCCATGCCTTCAATCCCGAAAAAAGCGATGGTCCACGTCAATGGGTGAGTGGCCCAAATTAACAGCGCGGCGAAACCAATTTCGTGATCAGTGATTCCAGTCGGGACACTCTTGGCAAGCGTGTTATCCAGCGCGCGAGAAACCCAGGTCGTCACGGAATACGAATACCAATAAAGGAGACCACCGAGAGCGATGGCGGATTCCGCCAGCCCGCTGAGGATGGCCGAGGAATGCCAGTGCACGGCATCGTAGAAAGGCAGCGCTTTGCGCCAGCGGCTTGGAAGGAGCGAAAGAAATGGCCCAAGAAGAAAGATCCACATATGCTGCCCCGCATTGATTGTAAGAGAGTCGAAAGCATTACGAGCAATCTGAGCGAGCGAGACATCCCAAAGAGTCATCCTTACAACACTCTTCGGCGTCTACTGCACCGGTTTTGAAACAAGCCGGTAGACTTGGGCATCAAGGAAAAGCCGGAACAGCTCGGGATCAATCTCCTCATCGCGGACACAAAGCTGGAGGATGTCCAGCGCGCGGTCGGTCGGGACGGCTTTCTTATACGGACGGTCGGATGCCGAGAGCGCGTCGAAAATGTCGCAGATGGTCATCATCTTGGCTTGCACAGGAATCGCGGGAGCCGTCAGGCCATCCGGATAGCCTCGACCGTTGAGTTTTTCATGGTGAGCGCGGGCAATCTCCGGAATGGCGCGGTATTCGGGTGTCCACGGAATTTGCGCCAGAAAATTGAAGCTGTGCGCGACATGTGATTCGATCTGCCGCCGCTCATTCGAATCGAGAGTCCCGCGCGGTATCGACAGGTATCGGACTTCCTCGGAAGTTAGGTAGGGGCGCTCGGCGCCGCGCGGGTCGCGGTAGGTTTTCTGAGAGATTTCTGTAAGCAATTCGAACTCGCTCGAGGGCAGGATCGTCGGCTCGTTCACGCGTGTGATGAATTCGACATAGCGGTCCAGGTCGGCGAGAAGGCGGCTGGCCTCGCCGTCGAGCAACTTCAAGCGCGCACGTGCTTCCGCTTCCTTGCGAACGTGTCCGAGCAGGAGTTCGACTTTTTGTCCGGCGATGCGCGCTTCGATGTCGCGCCGAATGTAGTCGAAACGATCCAACAAACGAGAAAGCTGAAGGGGATAGAGTTTTTTGGCTTTCACGAGAACTTCTTCACGCACACAGACCTTGCCAAAATCGTGAAGCAACGCCGCATAGCGTAGTTCCTTCATCTGCTCCCGCGAAAAACGCAAATCCGCGTACGGTCCCCGCGGCTCGCGATCCACCGCTTCGGCCAGAGCAAGTGTCATCTCACAAACGCGCTGAGAG
>Ga0073928_10007589_pt1 | contig 13956 bp, 9 predicted proteins | sample PaiPotPPA55metaG_FD_76969 | JGI IMG/M metagenome (GOLD analysis project Ga0073928, IMG submission 76969) | Iron sulfur acid spring bacterial and archeal communities from Banff, Canada, to study Microbial Dark Matter (Phase II) - Paint Pots PPA... ... | reverse complement strand
TGAAATTAGATTGGTCTATTGGGGAATAAACCTGATCCAGTTTGACTCAGGAGCATCGCTCCACGCTAGTTCCCTACAGGGCGGTGTGGGATTACGAGGCTGCCGCGAAGCGGTTTAGTTCACAGTGGTTGATGGATAAGGGAAGATTGTGTGGAGAGAAGCGGTGACTGCCGCAGGTATGCCGATCTGCGGGAGCGAACGGGCCGACACCCTGGCGGGCGAGATGGACGGGCCGGCCAGGGTGCGGCGCGCCGGTCAGATAACTGCGCTGGAATAACAGTTAATTTCGCAGTTCAGGCTGACTTCTTCGAAATCCGGTTCGATCCACATGGTTGTTTTCCTTTCTGTTCGTTCGTATCATTCGACTGTGAAGACTCCCGTCGACGTGGAGCTGCCGTTGGGCGTTGTCACCGTGATGGGGCCGGTGGTAGCGCCGGCGGGCACGGTGACGGAGACGTAATTCGCGCTGATATTGCTAAAAGTCGTAGCGGGGGTGCCGTTGAAGCTGACGGCGACGGCGCCGAGGAGGAATTTGCCGTTGACGATGACGGTTGCGCCGGTCGCGCCGGCGGTGGGGACGACGCCGGTGACTTTGGGCTGGGGAGGCGGCAAGCCCAGATCCCAAACCCAGGCGACGCCCCCGCCGCCCGGGCCGTTGTCAAGTGTCGTGCCATAGAATTTGCCGTCACTCCCTACCGTCAGCCGGCAGGGGCAGTCGCCTACCGTGCCGCCGTTAAGGACTTGCATGGTTTGGAACTGCCCTGCTGGCGTGATGCGGAATAGGGAGCTTGCCCCACCCAACGTGGCGATGCCTTGCGCAGCGCCGTACAGATTGCCGTCGGTCCCCTGGACGAGAAATTCGGGAACGCCGTTTGCATAATTCGGGAATTGGTAAAGCGTCTTGAGCGTTCCGCTGAGGGACAGCTCAAAAATGGCTCCGGCGCTATTCTTGCCCCCGAGCGCCGCCGTGCCGTATAGCTTGCCGTTGTCAGCCTGGAGGAGGGTCTCTGGGTAGGTTCCGGGAGGATAGGCCGGGCCGGGCCGGCCGTCGGGGTAGCTGGCGAGAATCTTGAGGTTGCCGCCCGGCGCGATGCGGTAGACCATGCCCTGGGTTATGGCTGCGCTGCTTGATCTTACGCCTGAAATGCCATAGAAGTTACCGTCCGAGCCGAGGATTGGTAGTGCAAAAGGAACACCCTCCTGGGCAGTGAAGTTGTGGATGACACTCATCGCCCCTCCCAGTGTCATCCGGAAGAAAGCGTTGTTCCCGTAGTAGTTCCACTGGGTTCCGTACAGTTCGCCGTTCGGCAACTGGATTGAGAGGTAGGAAACCACCGGGAGGGTGAGTGGATAGGCCTGAAAGCCGCCAGTCAAGCCGAAGCTAAAATTGGACTGCGTGTTGGGATGTATGGACTGTTGGTACCCGTAGACCCGCCCGTTGACAGCCTGCACGAGGGGCTGAGTGGGAACGAGGCCGGCGGGGAAAGTGTAGAGCGAAGTCACGGCGCCTTGCCGGGTCAGCAGGTAGGCGGAGGGATTGCCGTGGATGCCAACTGTGGCGAACGTGCCAGGAGAGGTTTCAACGAGCTGGCCAGGCCCCTCGTAGCTGGCCCCGCTCGTGGCACTATAGACGGTAATCGTGCTACCACTGGTTTTGGGTGCGCTCCCGGCCTGGAGCAAGCCGAGGCCGGCCACGCAAGATAGGAAAGCGAGAGCGCCTACGGATGCACAGAATTGTATTCCCATAAATCCACCTGCCGCCGAAATTAGCTGCTTGGATAGAAGACCAATACGCCTTTGTTGTAGGTGGGGACGTAAAGGTAGCCGTTGACCACGGTAGGCAGGGCGAAGATCGAACCCAGGAAAGTGATTTGGCTGCCGCTGCTCCACTCCAGGGTCATGCTGAAGGCAGTGCTGCTGGTGGGGGGAATAGTCAGCGCATACGCCCTGACTGCGCCCTTGAAAGAATCAGGGGCGGATGCCGGATCGGTATAGGAGGTCGCCTTTTTCGGCTGGACGATGGCCCACAGCACCGCGCTCGACAGATTGGAGCCGTTGGCGCTCAGGACCATGCTTCCGCCGGGGAATCCAGAGGGCGTGTATTCGTCGGTGTAGCCGTAGAACGGCGCGCAGGAGAATGTAGTGCCGTTGTAGTAGCACCAATCCACGTCCTCCAGCCACGGCCAGAGGAATAGCCAGCCGGCCGTGCTTGAGTCTTTCTTCCAGTACACCTGACTGCTAATGGACTCACATTGGGGTTGGCCGGTCGCGCCCTGGCCTTGCCCGCCACCCCAGCAAGGCGCCGCGTACGAACCGCTGAGCGGGGCAGTGAAGGAGCCGGCGAATTCACAGGTACCGCCGCAATCCTGCTGGTTCCAGCCCGGAAGGGTCGGGAGGGACAACAGGTATCCTTGGCCCGTCTTGTCGAATATTCCCGCCAACGCTTGGGGGGGGATGCGTCTTGTCATGGGTAGACTCCTCTATCGTGCGGGCCGCACGGCTTGTTATGTCCGGATTCCCGATTTCCCGGTGCGTGCGACCGTGGAACTGATTTTAGAATAATGTAGGGAAGATTGCAAGCGCTTTTTCGCCAGCTTTTTCGCCTTCCCCAATGTTCACTTTAGCGGAAGGGTACCGGTCGAGGGTCTGGGGCGGATGGCGGATCGTCGTTGTAATCGGTCTTGCAGCGGAAACCCCGGGAATTTTCGTGGCATTCGTGCAGGATCTTCGCCTGTCTCTGGGATGGCGGTGACCACCGGCATTGCGTGTGGTCTATCGACTAGGAAAGTCATGTCAGTTTTCCCGGGAATGCTCCGATTAGCGCTAAACTTGTTGGGGGCAAGCCGGCCTTCCGGAATGGGATCGCCGCGCTGTTGGCGACGCAGCCGGATATGAGGCGATTCAAGTTTGGGGTTAGAACAGCAGCTTGAGGGCGAGTTGGATGGAGCGGGGGCCACCGATTTGATACAGGGGATTCAGGCCTCCGCCGGAGCCGCCGGTGCCCAGCGAGGATGCCAGCGTCTGAGTCGATATTCCGAATTGCGGGGAGCTGAGATAGTTGATGGGATTTCCGAAATTGGGATGATTGAAGATATTGAAGAAGTCGGCGCGGGCTTGCAGGGAATAGCGCTCGTAGATCCGGAACTGGCGGCGTAGCGTGAAATCGACTTGGGCGGCGTTGAATCCGCCGAGGACATTGCGCCCCAGATCGCCTTGCACCGCCCCCGTCGGGCTGCTGAAGGCCGCTGCATTGATTCTGGTTCCGCCCGCGTCGTCGGCATCGGCAAGGTAGAGCGGCACGGCTGGAACGAGATCCGGCCGCTGGGCGCTGTATTGACCGAAGCCAACGCCGGAAGGGAAGGGATCAACGCCGGTGACCACGTTGACAGGCAGCGAAGTTCGCGCGTAAATGATCGAGTCAGTCGACCAGTTTCCAAACAAGGTTCTCAGGATTCCGCTGCCCGGCGCGGGAATATTATAGGAGAGCGCAGCAGAGAAGGTATGGCGGATATCGTAATCGGAAGAGCCGCGCTCCTGAGAGGCGGGTGAGTCGGCGAGGGGCACAATTGCAAAATAGGCGTCGGAGGAGACGTTATCGATGGCGTGCGCATAGGTATAAGAGAGCAGCGCCTGCAGGCGACGTGCGAAGCGATGGCGGTATTGGGCCTGCAAAGCCTGATAGCTGGAGTTGGCGCCATTGCTGATCAAGTCAAACTCGCCAGTGAAACTGGGATTCGGTGCGTTGTAGATATCCTGGCGGGTGAGCTGGCGGCCGGCCGCGCCGAGGTAAGTCAGTGTGAGGACGTCGGACCTGCCCAAGGTTCTTTCCACTGCGGCGTTCCACTCATAGGTTCTCGGCAAGACGTGATGGGGGTTCACCACGGCAAGGTAGGGAATAGGCGGTGCCGTCGTAAAAGGCGGCGGAGCGGCATTGGCGGGGCTGAGCGGGAATGACGTATGCATAACCAGCCTTTCCTGGGCATAGGGGAAGGCGCTGACACCATTTGCCACGTCGGAGTATCCAAGATCGTAGAAGATTCCGGCGCCGGCGCGGACTACCCAATTCGGAGACGGCTGCCAGGCTACGCCGAGGCGCGGGGCAAAATCGTCTTTTTGCGGTTTCCACAAGGGCGTGCCGGGGGGGGCGAGGGCGAGGGTTGTCAGGTTATCGGCACCAGTCACGGTAAACGGCAAAGTGCCATTCGGCGAAGTGGGCGCCTGGTTGTACTCCCAACGCATGCCGTACGTCACCGTCAGGGTACGGGTGACTTTCCAGGTATCCTGGGCGAAGAGGCTCCAGTTCTGGAAGGCCAGCACAGAGGGGAACCTCGATATCACGTACGCCAAAGGCACCACGTTGGCGATAGCGTTTGACAATGAACTGAAGATATATTGCTGCGCATAGGGCTCAACATTGCTTGTCGGGCTAAGCCGGCGATAGTCTATCCCGAATTTCATCTGGTGAGCGCCGACGATATAAGAAGCGTTGTCCGTCACGTTAATTTGGCGTTGCAGGTTATTTCCCAGTTCGCCATCGAGCCAGCGGAGTCCATATGGGTTGAAGTCGGCAAAAAATGCAAAGTCAGCGTTCTGCGGAGAATAGCCCGAGGGAAACAGCACCGAGTCGGGAGGTGGCACACCGCCTCCGAAATTGTCGAGCGTCTGAAAGCTATGGGCCCGGCTCCGGCTGTAGTTGAAGTGGATCTCGTTGGTCAGGCGCGGGGTAATCGCCTGGTTACTTCCCAGGGTCAGGCTCTGCGTCCGGTACTTAGTCCGCAGCAAGGTGTTATAGTTCGTCTGGTTCGTGCTGGAGCTGCGAAAATCGCCGCTCGAAGGGGCGTTGCTGTATCTCCCGAAAAGCGTGATCTTCGTCGAGAGCAGATAATCGATCCGGATGCCGTAAGAATCGAGCGCGGAGGGATCGGAATAGCCTTCCGTAAACGCCGCCGTGCCGTTACCCAGGTCAGGGCCGTTCGGCACCGGGAAAGCGTTGAGCAAGGGCTGGACGGCCGCGGCGGCGCTGTGGCGCGCGGCGATGGTCGGTTCGTAGCCGTTGGCGACCCGCGGCTGCTCGACACGCAACCCCTCATAGGAGCCGAAGAAGAACAGCTTGTCTTTCTTGATTGGGCCGCCCAGCACGCCGCCGAAATCGTTCTGCCGGAGTGCGGGCTTGGCCAGACCGCTGGCACTGGCGAACCAATCGTTGGCATCCAGCTTGTCGTTGCGGAAGTACTCGAAGGCCGTGCCGTGAAAGGCGTTGGCGCCGGACTTGGTGACCACCGATATTTGCGCGCCGGGTGTGCGGCCGTACTCCGGTGCAAAAGTGGAAGTCTGAATCCGGAATTCTTCGAGCGCGTCGAGCGATACCAGGTTGCTGGTGCCTCCGAAAGCACTGGTGGCGGGAATCTGGCCGGCGCCGCCTTGTCCGAGATTGGCCCCAAAGCCGGCGGTCCCCAGGTTGGCGCTCACGCCGTCCACCAGAAAGTAGTTGGCGTCGGGACGCTGGCCGTTGATACTGAATTGGCCTTGCTCGAAGTAGTTGGAGGGCACCAGCACCACTCCCGGCGCCAGATCAATGAGGGAGCTAAAGCTGCGCCCGTTCAAAGGCAGGTTCTCGACGAAACGATTGCCGATGACCGTACTCACGGAAGCATCCGCGGTGTTCACCAGCGGCGCGCTGCCTTCGACCGAGACGGTTTCCGCGTTGCTGCCGATGGCCAGCGTGAAATCGAGGCGCGCCTTTTGATCCACTTCGAGCGCGACGCCATTCTGGCGGGTGGTTTTGAAACCGTTGGCTTCGATGGTGATGTTGTAACGCCCTGGCAGCAACGCCGGCACGCTATATTCGCCTTGCTGATTGGAGGAGACCGTGCGGACGGCGCCAGTAGTGGCGCTCTCGACCAGTACCTTTGCGGCGGGGACCGCGAGGCCGGAAGGATCGCTGAGGATGCCGGAGAGTTCGGCGTTTTGCGCGAGTGAGGCCGCAGGAAACAGCACGACGGCAAGGAACATCATACGATTACGGGCCGGGTTCGCGCATGAGCACAATTTCAGCATCGATTTCAGACCCCTCTGGCTATGATAGGTAAAGATGCTGACCGAGGGTTTAAGTATTGGCACGTCAGGGCGCTCGATGTGAAGCTCAATACAGTTGTCGAAAGGTTAGCGGGCTTCCTGCTGGCGTGCTCGGGTGCGCTGGCATTGAATCCGGCGCTGGACATCAGCCAGTACGCGCACACGGCGTGGCGGGTGCGGGAGGGCTTTGGCAAAGGCGCGATCCAGGGAATTGCGCAGACACCTGACGGCTATCTGTGGCTGGGGACGGAATTCGGCTTGTTGCGGTTCGATGGCGTCCGGGCGACTACCTGGCAGCCGCCGCCCGGTGAGGAACTCCGCAGCACCAATATATACAGCCTGCTCGTGACGCGTGACGGACGCCTTTGGATAGGGACCGTGGCTGGGCTGGCGAGTTGGAAGGATGGCCGGCTAACTCAGTACCCGGAGCTTGCGGGGCAGGCGGTCGGTACGCTCTTTGAAGGTAATCACGGAACGGTATGGGCTGGTGGGACCGGGGCAACCAACGGGAGGCTCTGCGCAATTCAGAATGGGTCCGTCCGCTGCGACGGAGACGACGGCGTCTTTAGCCGGGTCGATTCGGGTACGGAGCTCGAGCTGACGGTTCCCGCGCCGGTTGCTTATAGGAAATCGCCGCGCGCGCGGCGCTGGATGTTTTGGGGGAGAGAGAAAGCGTGAGCGCGGGCCGGGGAAAGCTCGGGCTGACGGCGATGCTGCTGGTGTGCCCCGGTGCCTTCGCGTTGAATCCGGCACTGGACATCAGCCAGTACGCGCACACGGCGTGGCGGGTGCGCGAAGGCTTTGCCAAAGGCGTTGTCTGGAGCGTAGCGCAGACACCGGACGGGTATCTCTGGCTCGGGACGGAGTTCGGGCTGCTGCGCTTCGATGGTGTTCGAGCCGTGCAGTGGACGCCACCTGGTGAAGATCTCCCCAGCGACCTCATTAGTAGATTGCTGGTGACGCGCGATGGGCGGCTTTGGATTGGCACTAAGGCGGGGCTTCGAAGTTGGAAAGACGGCAGGCTGACTCACTATCCGGCGCTAGAAGGACAGGGCATTATTTCCCTGATCGAGGATCGTCAAGGCTCGGTATGGGCGGGCACGTTTGCGGTTCCCACCGGGAGGATCTGCGCGATACACAATGGACGCGTCCATTGCGATGGAGAGGACGGCAGCTTGGGGATCGGCGTGTTCTCCTTATATGAGGACCGGGGGGATCTGTGGGCAGGCGCAGCAACGGGGCTGTGGCGCTGGAGTCCCGGTGCGCCAAAGCGCTATGCGGTACCAGGCGTACCCGAGATCCAAGACCTGCTCGAAGGTGATAACGGTAGACTCTGGATCGCGCGGGGCGGCGGAATCGCGCAGTTAGTGGACGATAGAGCCGAACCCTATGCGGTGCAGGTTAGTGGGCCGTTCAATCCCTACAAGTTTCTCCGGGACCAAGAAGGCGGGCTGTGGATCGCCACCATGGGCGGGGGTCTGGTGCATCTTCATCAGGGAAGGACCGACGTATTCGGATCCGCGGACGGCCTCTCGAGTGATTACGTCCTTGGCCTGTTCGAAGATCGGGAGGGGAACATCTGGGCTGCCACCAAGGATGGCCTGGATCGGTTCCGCGACTATGTGGTTCCCACGATTTCTTTCCGGCAGGGTTTATCGGGTAAGTTTGTTGGTTCGGTTTTGGTGGCCAGAGACGGCAGCGTTTGGCTTAGCACCCCGGATGGCTTGGACCGATGGGATAACGGGCAAATCACGATTTACCGCAAACGAATCCGCGGCTCTCACACGCCCGCGGCTGCGAAGCCTGGTGTCCGCGAGGTGGACGCAGACGGGCTGCCGGATAATGAAATCAAGTCGCTCTATCAAGACAGCCAGGGGCGAATTTGGGTTACAACAGGCCGCGGGGTGGCGTATTTTGAGGACGGCCGGTTCGTTCCCGTAAGCGCGGCGCCGACTGCCGTCTACAACATCGTGGAGGTAAAGGCGGGGGATCTTTGGATCAACGATTACTATCGCGGCCTGGTGCACGTGGTGAACGGGGCATTAGTCGAACAGATTTCCTGGGCCGACGTGGGACGCAAGGATACCGCTCGGGGTCTGGTAGCCGATCCTGTGGACGGCGGGCTGTGGCTCGGATTCTTTCGCGGTGGTTTGGCGTATTTCAAGGATGGCCGGGTGCGCGCATGGTACGCCGCGGCCGAGGGGTTGGGCAAGGGCATGGCCGGTCATCTTCGATTCGACAGGGAAGGGGCGCTCTGGGCCGCGACGGAGGGCGGCCTGAGCCGGCTGAAAAACGGCCGCATCACTACTCTGACGAGCAAGAACGGATTGCCCTGCGATGCGGTCCAGTGGACGGTGGAGGATGACGCTCAATCGGTCTGGCTGAACACGGCTTGCGGCCTGCTGCGGGTTGCGCGCAGCGACTTGGAGGCGTGGGTCGCTGATTCGCATCACATGGTAAGCGCCAGGGTTTTCGGAAGCTCCGACGGAGTGCGGAGCAATGCGGCTGGGGGTGGTTATAGCCCAAGGGTCGCCAAATCCGCCGACGGGAAACTGTGGTTCGTGACATACGATGGCGCGAGTGTCATCGATCCGCGGCATCTTCTTACCAACAAACTTCCGCCGCCGGTGCACATCGAGCAGATCACCGCCGACCGCAAGACGTACGCGGCGTCCGGTGGAGGCGCGCCCTTGCGCCTGCCGCCGCTGGTGCGCGATCTGGAGATCGATTACACCGCCCTGAGCTTGGTCGCGCCGGAGAAGGTGCGGTTCCGCTACAAGCTGGAAGGCCGCGATAGCGATTGGCGCGACGACGTGGGCAATAGCCGCCGCGCAGTCTACAGCGATCTGGCGCCGCGTAGCTACCGCTTCCGCGTGATGGCGTCGAATAACAGCGGGGTGTGGAACGAGGCCGGCGCATCGTTCGATTTCGCAGTTGCGCCGGCTTATTACCAGACCGGATGGTTCCAGGCAGCATGCGCGGCGGCGTTTCTGGCAGTGCTGGTGGCGATCTATCAATGGCGGCTGCGGCAAGTAGCGCGGCACTACAAGATTCGCATGGAAGCGCGCGTCGACGAGCGGACGCGCATCGCGCGAGATTTGCACGACACCCTGCTGCAGAGCTTTCAGGGCGTGTTGATGAAGTTCTCCATGGTGAAATACATGATCCGCGATCGGCCCGCTGAAGCGGAGGACACGCTCGACCGCGCCGTCGAGCAGGCCCGGCAGGCGATTACGGAGGGGCGCGACGCGGTGCAGGCGATACGGTCGTCCACTGTGGTGGCCAATGACCTGGCGCGGGCGATCAGCACGCTTGGAGAAGGGCTGGCCGGCGCCGGCGAACATTGTCCCAAGTTCAGCGTGGAAGTGGAAGGCGGGCCGCGGAATCTTCCGCCGATCCTGCGCGACGAAGTTTACCAGATTGCGTGCGAGGCGCTGCGCAATGCGTTCCGGCACTCCGGCGCTGCACGGATCGACGTGGCGCTGCACTACGGCGAGCGGCAGCTTTGCTTGCGAGTGCGAGATGATGGGCGCGGCATTGATCCGAAGCTGCTGGAGGGCGGCCGCGCCGGGCATTACGGCTTGGCGGGGATGAAGGAACGCGCGGAACTGGTGGGGGGGAAGCTGGCGGTCACTAGCCGGGTGGATGCCGGCACGGAGATTGAGCTGACGATTCCGGCCGCGGTTGCCTATGCGAGGTCCGGGCATGGCCGCTAACCGGAACGCAGGCGAAAGCGCCCCGCGAGGGCACGATTTGGGTGGGTGGCGTGGGGTTTCCCGATGGCAAGCTCTGCGAAATTCGGAAGGGAGGCGTGCGGTGCCACCCGGAGGTCGGCGGTCTTGGCCACGGGGTGTTCGGCTTGCATGAAGACGCCCAGGGAGATCTGTGGGTCGGATTGGCGGCTGGGGTGTGGCGATTGGAAGCCCGGGCCTCCGGAATTCTATCCGATGCCCGGCCAGCGCAACGGAGTCCAGAGCATGGCCGACAGTTCTGATGGCGCGCTCCTGCTCCCCACCGCGCAGGGGTTGCTGAGGCTTGCCAATGGGAAGGCGCAGCTTGCATATCAGTTCCCGGGTTCGATACGCGATCTCAACGTACTGCACATTCTCAGGTCAGGGATCGCGATGGCGGCCTGTGGGTCAGCACGTCCGGCCGTGGCATTATGCACGTGCATAACGGACGGACCGACGTGTTTGCGCGAGCGGACGGCATTGAGGCTCAAAAAGATTTTCAAACATTTCTCTTGCTTTTTGTTTTTAGATATGTGTCACTTTTAGTAGTGAAGCAAGAGCAGATCATCCGACAGCGCGACCGTCTCCTGGCCCGCCTGCCCCAGGCCCGCGAGATCCTGCGCGGCTCCCTGCTCCAGCGCACCATCCGCCATCGCACCGGCTGCCCCAAGTGCGCCCGCGGCGAAGGCCATCCCGTCGCCGTCCTCGCCGTCGGCTATCCCGGCGGTGTCATCCGTCAGATCAGCCTGCCGCGCGAGCAAGTCCGTCATGTGCGTACCTGCTTGGCCAACTACCGCAAGTTGAAAGCGGCTATCGAGAAAATCTGCCAACTGAACCAGCAGTTACTGCGCGGCGAGAAGGCCGGAACGAAGACCGGGAGGCCGCAGTGATTGATCTGCGCCGTCCCAGACAGCGCACCCTCGGTGAGGGACTTCTGGAAGAAGAAACTGCCGATCTCTGGGAGCCCTGGATGCGCCAGGCCGACCAGGTGCTGGAAGACGAGCAACTCGTCCACGCCGTTTATGAAGCGCTGCTGAAGCGCAGCCCGAAGAGTCGCACGCGCGGTCGCCGCGGTGTGGCTGCGGAGATCGTCATGCGGATGCTGCTGCGCAAGCCTATCCGCAACTGGAGCTTCGCGGAGTTGGAGCGCGAGGTACGCCCCAACCTCTGGTACCGGGAGTTCACGCGCATTGGCTCCGGCAAAGTACCCGACGCCAAGACGCTCGGCCGCCAGGCGCAGGCACTGGGTCCGCAAGTAGTCCGGCAGATGCATCGGCGCGTGGTGGAACTGGCGGTGGAGAACAAAGTGGTGCGAGGCCGCAAGATGAGAGTGGATACCACCGTGGTGGAGACCAACATTCACTATCCGACTGACAGTAGTCTGTTAGGCGACGGGGATCGTGTGCTGACGCGGCTGATGATGAAGGTGACGGCGATCACGGGTGCCGTCGGAACGAAACTGCGGGACAGTATGCGCAGCGTGCCACGCCGCGTGGCGGAGATCGCGCGGGCCAGCCGGGCGAAGGGGGAAAAGGGCAAGGCCAAACTGGATCTGCTGTACCCCAAGTTGCTGCAGATCCCGGGCCGCGTGATGGCGCAGGCCCGGCGCTTCTCTGGTGAGATCAGTAGTGGCGTTAAGCGCTCCGGGGATGTTCTGCAGCAGGCCAAGCTGCAAGGCTTAAAGGCGCAGATCGATGATATGGTGGAGACCGTAAAGAATGTGGTTCACCAGACCAAGGCGCGGGTCTTCGGCGGCGACACCCACGTGGCAGGCAAAATCCTGAGCATTTTCGAACCGTCCACGGAAGTGATTCGCAAGGGCAAGGCCAGCAAGCCCACCGAGTTCGGCAAGGTGGTGAAGGTGCAGGAAGCCGAGAACCAGATCGTGATCGACTTCGAAGTCTACGACCAAAAGCCGAGTGACAGCGATCTGCTGATTCCCGCCATCCAGACCCATGCGCAGCGCATGGGCCGCGTGCCGGATCTGGTTGCGGCCGACGCGGGATTCTTCTCGGCGAAGAACGAAGCGGAAGCGCAGAAGATGGGCATGAAACGCGTTTCTGTTCCCAACCGTTCCACCAAGAGCCCCGCGCGGCGGCAATATCAGAAGCAGCGCTGGTTCAAGAAAGGACAGAAGTGGAGAACCGGCTCCGAAGGAAGAATCAGCCTGCTGAAAAGAAGACACGGGCTAAGAAGATCGCTCTACAAAAGAGCGGGCACCAAGCGCTGGGTCGGTCTGGGAGTAATCGCCGACAATCTGATCAACATCGGAAAAGCTATGGCACAGTAGATAATCACACCTGATATTCCTCTTAAGAGCCCCGGCGGACCAAGTCCACCGGGGCTTTTCGTGTCTTCAGGGTTGCTGAGCTCCGAGCTGCCCGAATACCCCTTCGCCCAAAAGTGATTTTTGCGCCAGAAAGTAGTTAGGCGGCGAGGGTGGCACTTTTTGTTAGGCGACACGCTCGCTGGTTGCGCGCGCCTCGAAATCACCGGCGAACAAGAAAGGGTCCGCCGCTGAAGAGCGTGCCGCTCGGCGTAATCACCTGGACCTTGCCGGTGGTGGCCCCCGCTGGTACGGTGGTCGTGATTTCGGTAGCTGAAACGACACTGAAAGCAGCCGCGGCACCGTTGAAGCTGACGCTGCTCGCTCCCCTCAGATTTGTTCCCAAGATGATCACGGCGGATCCCGCCTTGCCGGAGTGAGGCACTGTTTTCACAGAGGGGCCAAGTCCCATAGACAGACTAAAGACGGTGCCATAGCCGCTGGTCAAGCCACCAGCGTTGTACGCACCGCCCGAGAGGGTTGTACCGTAGAAGTTCCCGTCGGTCGCTTGGAGCAAAGCGCTCTGCGGCGCGGCTCCGTCGATCGGATATCCTGCAAAGCTGTGCAGCGTGGTTAGTGCGCCTGTTGATGAGATCCTGAAGACGGTGCCACAGCCGAAGCCGTAAACGTCACTAGGGCAGAGTGGTTGGCTGGCACCGCCCAGATAGGTTGTCCCATACAGGTTCCCGTCGTTGGCTTGTACCAGACTGCCAAAGGGCGAACTGCCGTCGGCCCGTCCCGTGAAGCTGTACAGCGTGGTCAGGGTACCCGCAGGGGTAAGCGTGAACACGGTGCCATTGCCGTAGGCCCCGCCATCACCGGTTGTAGTTCCGTAGAAATTCCCATCGGCACCTATAACAATCCCGCCATAGGGGAAGCCACCGTCGGACCCGCCCGTGAAGCTATACAAAGTGGTCAGGGTGCCCCGTGGCGTCATTTTGAAGACCGTGCCATCGTTGTAAGCCCCGCCCTCATAAGTTGTACCGTAGAAGTTCCCGCTGGCGCCTTGAACGACCATACTGACGTCGACTGTAGCCGAGTGGAAGGTATACAGTGTCGTGAGCGCACCCCCCAAGGTGATCTCGAAGATCGTTCCATCGCCGGCCCCAGTTGTCCCGTAGAGATTGCCGTCGGCGCCAAGCACAAGGGACGTCGGGTAGCCGCCGTCAGCCCCGCCAGTGAAGGTGTATAGGATCGTCAGCATGCCGATTGGCGAGATTTTGAAGATCGTACCGTAACTATGGGCTCCGCCGAACGCTGCTGTACCGTAAAAGCTCCCGTCCGTGGCGAGGACCAGCGCGCCACCGGGGGAGCCGCCATCAGCTCCGCCGGTGAAGCTGTACAGCATGGTCAGGGTGCCCGTGGGTGTGATCTTGAAAACCGTTCCCCCGTACGGCGCGGACCCGCCGGCAAAGGTTGTCCCATAGAAATTGCCGTCTGTACCCTGGGACAGCGCCTGGGGCCAAAGACCGTTGGTGGTCCCGTTGAAGCTGGCCAGAGTGGTGAAGGTCTGCGCACGCGAGACGAGCGCTGTCACCGCATAGAGCCACAAGACCCCCCAGCCTGTCTTCCACCAGCTAGATTTGCCCGTATTGTACTCCTTGCCAGCCGCATGTGCTGGCTCCCTCCGATTATACGTCCAATCGCCCACCACCAACAAGATTTAGGCCTTGGCGCCTAGCGCTACCTAATCGTTTGGATGTTGGAAGCTTGAATCCGCCTATCGCGGCTCACCAAAGGAAGGTTCATGCGAAACGCAGTCGCGGCGATGATCCGATCCGGCATGTCCGACACGAGGTCACGCGGAATTTTGGACACTGTCTC
>Ga0073928_10007588_pt1 | contig 13957 bp, 12 predicted proteins | sample PaiPotPPA55metaG_FD_76969 | JGI IMG/M metagenome (GOLD analysis project Ga0073928, IMG submission 76969) | Iron sulfur acid spring bacterial and archeal communities from Banff, Canada, to study Microbial Dark Matter (Phase II) - Paint Pots PPA... ... | reverse complement strand
GTGGGTAAGCCGATCGACGATCTGAATCGTGCTGCTACGACAGCGGTGATGCTGCGCAACGATACCCTCGGCATCGTGTCGCGCCGTAAGCAGAAATGTAGCCATCGGCGGAGGCGCTTCGGCCGCAAACTCGGCCATCAGCGGGTTCCGAAATCACGGCCGGGGACCGCTGAGCATCGCGGACACCAGGCCCAGGGCGGCGCCGCCGTGCTCGACGGCCAGCGTTGCCTCGTCGTGGCTCGCGAGACAACAAATCTTGACCCGAGGTCGTTTCGTCGCCAGCATATCCGAAGAATATCCGACCGCCGACCCAATCCGAGCCAGCCGAGCCAGCCGGAGCCAGCCGAATCGCGATTGCATTTGTCCCTTCCCGGAGCTAGCATACCCCGGTCGCCTTCTTCGCCTGGCGTCACTCTCGCTTGCACGTATCGTTTGACCAAGGAGGACATATGGGCATTGCAGTTTCCCCGCAGATTCATCCGCAAGTCGCGGAGTTCATCGACAAACCACGAAAAATGCTGATTAACGGAAAGTGGGTGAGCGCCGCCTCCGGCAAGACTTTTCCTACTTACAATCCCGCCACCGGCGAGGTTCTCGCGCAGGTCGCGGAAGGCGATCGCGAAGACATCAATCAAGCCGTAAAGGCCGCGCGCAACGCTTTTGACAACGGTCCGTGGCGCAGGATGACCGCGTCGGAACGCGGCCGCATGATCTGGAAGCTCGCTGATTTGCTCGAACAGCATACCGAGGAGTTCGGCTACATCGAAAGCCTCGACAACGGCAAGCCTCTCAACATTGCCAAAGCCGCCGACGTCCCACTGGCAGTCGACTGTTTCCGCTACATGGCCGGATGGGCTACAAAGATCGAGGGCAATACGATTCCACTTTCCGTTCCGTATACGCCGGGCGCGAAGTATCTCGCCTATACGCTGCGCGAGCCGGTCGGAGTTGTCGGTCAAATCATTCCGTGGAATTTTCCGTTGCTCATGGCTGCGTGGAAGCTTGGTCCCGCGCTGGCCACGGGTTGCACGGTCGTGCTGAAGCCGGCGGAACAAACCCCGCTGTCAGCCCTGCGCCTCGGTGAACTGATCATGGAAGCCGGCTTCCCGGAAGGCGTGGTCAACGTCGTCCCCGGCTACGGCGAAACGGCAGGAGCTGCGCTGGCCGCTCATCCAGACGTCGACAAAGTCGCTTTCACCGGATCCACGGAAGTCGGCAAGTTGATCGTGCATGCTGCCGCCGGGAATCTCAAGAAAGTGTCACTGGAACTAGGTGGAAAGTCTCCCAACGTCGTGTTCAAAGACGCGGATCTCGATGCCGCTATCCCCGGCTCCGCCAGCGCCATCTTCTTCAACCATGGCCAATGCTGCTGCGCTGGCTCACGGTTGTACGTCGAGAAAGCGGTTTACGAGCAGGTGGTCGAAGGCGTCGCGGAGCATGCCCGACAGATTAAGATCGGCTCGGGGCTGGATCCCGAGACGCAGATGGGCCCTCTGGTTTCAGAAGAGCAAATGAATCGCGTTTGCGGATATCTGGAATCCGGTTTCTCGGAAGGCGCAAAAGCGGTCGTCGGCGGGCACAAGGGCGGGGACCGAGGATACTTCGTCGAACCTACGGTGCTGGTGAACACGCAAGATAAGATGAAGGTCGTACAGGAAGAAATCTTCGGACCAGTCGTGGTGGCAATGCCATTTACCGATCCCGAAGAGATTATTCCTCGCGCCAACAATAGCGATTACGGATTGGCTGCCGCCGTCTGGACACGAGACATCGGCAAGGCGCATCGGATGGCGGATCAGCTTCGCGCCGGGACCGTCTGGATCAACTGTTACAACATCTTCGACGCGGCGTTGCCGTTCGGCGGCTACAAGCAGTCGGGATGGGGCCGTGAGATGGGGCACGACGTGCTGAACCTCTACACACAAACCAAGGCAGTCTGCACGCGCATTGCGTAGTGGCGTTGAAGAACAAAAAGAACACAAGGACGGTGGCCGGTGCCATCGTCCTTGTGTTTTGCGATATCGCTTCCTTCGCAGCCTTACTTTTCCATCATCAGAACCTTCTCCGCATCATCAATCTCGGTCAGCTTGACCTCGATGACTTCGTTGCTCGTAGTCTGCACATTGCGGCCAACGAATGTCGCCTCGACGGGAATTTCCCGATGTCCGCGGTCGATCAGCACGCACAGTTGCACCCGCCTTGGCCTGCCGTGGGAAAAAAGCGCGTCCAGCGCCGCCCGCGTCGTCCGGCCGGTGAACAGGACGTCGTCGACCAGCACAATGTTTTTATCCTCGATTTCAAAACCGATCTCTCTCTCCTGCACAACCGGCTTGGGACCGAGAGTCGAGAGGTCGTCGCGGTAAAACGTGATGTCCAAGGTTCCCACGGGCACCTTGGCATTTTCGATGCGTGTGATGATCTTGCCGAGCCGTTCTGCGATGGGAACCCCGCGCCGGCGGATTCCGACCAAGCCCAGCCCGTCGACGCCGCCATTCTTTTCCACAATCTCGTAAGCCAGTCGCACCAGCGTACGCTCAATTTCCGATGCAGACATGAGCTGCGCCTTCTGACGAAGGCCCGTTTTGCGTGAAGGAGTCTTTGCATTCATTGGGGAATTATGCCTCTGCAGCCGTGAAGCTGGCTACTCAATGTAGCCAACGCACTGGCACAGGTCAAGCGGCTGCAGTTCGAGAGGGTTCGAGAGAGCCCACAGGGAATTTACTACTCGGGGAGAAATTTTTCCGAGCCGGCCTGGTCGACAGATTCCGTCGTTTCAAGTTCCGCCCCGAAGACCCCTGCCGCTCCCGGGCATTCGGTTCTTACGGTTCGCGCGAAAGGAGGGTTGCCCGCTCGGATCGTCATCAAATCAATGGCCTCAGGATTTTGGCCGGCGGCGTCCGTTGCCACGATCCCCGCGCCCTGATTTCTGCCCAGCGCCTTGGCGCGATACAGAGCCGCGTCCGCCAGCGCAATTGACTCCTCGGCGCAAATCGCCTCAAACGCACCGCGGCTCCAGGGATAAGCTGCCCACCCGACGGAACACGTTTTTCTCACCGCGATGCCATGGCCCAGCTCGAATGGTTCCGACGCCATTACTTCTAGAACGCGGCTGCAGAATGCAGGAGTTCCGGAGGGATCGGTGGAACGGCTCATGATCAGAAATTCTTCTCCGCCCCACCGCACCAGCACGTCGGATTTGCGCACCACGGTCGAAAGCCTCTGCGCCACGAGTTGCAGCAACCGGTCGCCTGCGGGATGACCGTGCCGGTCGTTTACCTTCTTAAAGAAATCCACGTCGACCATGATGAATACCAGATCGCGGTGATCCATCTTCCGGATGTCACTTCCGTGGGCGCGCTGATAATTTCGCAGGACCTGCCCGGCCTCGGCTGTGAGAATCTCTTCGAGGTAGCGCCGGTTCCATACTCCCGTCAGCACATCCGTGAAAGAAATTTCCTGCAGCTCCAGATTCTTCCGTTGCAGCTCCAGGCTGTGCCACCTCAACGAATGTTCCTTATTCTCCAGTTCGTCCTTCAGCCTGCACATTTCATCCAGGTTGCGCCGCGAGGATCGCAGAACGCTGAGCAACTCCTGGTCGAGGAGATGTTGTTTAACAAACACGAGCGCACCCATCACCACCATGACGGCCACGGTCAGCAGCAACCGGTAAGTGCGGACTGACTGCGGCGCATGCCCGCCGAATTGGGCCCATGCCACCATCAGCGGGGTGATGAATACGGCCACCATCGCGAGTCGCGCCTTCCAAATCCCGTAACTCCGAGTGGGTGGCTCCTCGACCGGGTTCTGGGTCGCGCTTTGCCGCGCCAGGAAGCCGACGCGCACAAACCATGCCATGCCCGCCACCAGCGGCACGTCGAACAGGCTGCCGGTGTAATAGACGTGCAGGTCGATGGCCTCGCTGGCGATGAGCGAGGCGACGCAGTAGAACACCGTCGCTCCGCACAAATGGAAGTAGATGTTTCGCCACGCTCCCCGGCTACGCCGCCAAACCAGGAGCAGACCCGCCGTCAGCACAAGCTCTTCGCAGACGTAGAGCAGATCAAAACTTCTGCCGTACACAGCTTCCGCGGGATGCACGTACTGCCAGGGGATAACGACAAAGAGATACAGATACAACCACCACGCCAGCAACAGCGCGAAATCGAGGGTTCCGACGCGCATGGAGCGATCATTCTGCTCCACGTGCGGCTGGATTGCCACCGCTGCCATCATCGGAACAATGTGCAGGAATAGAATGACATCGCCAACGAACGGATTCGGAGCCTCATGTCTTTGATAGACCTCGATATAGGTCCACATGAGTTGCGAAGTCAGCCACATACCCAGGCCGAGGCCCATCAGCACCCAGAAAAGACGGGCCTTTGGAGCGGCCGTTCTCACCTTGGCGAAAAAGGCCACAGTGGCGCAGAGAAGAACGACGTTCTGCAGGATGTCGCCGAAGGCGGTGAGAGCAAATCCCCGGGGCGCGAGTAGCGATAGCAATACGTGAACGCACACCACGGCGCACACGATGGCCGTCCACTTCCGAGCGCTCTGGAGCGGCGTAGTTCCCACGCCCCAAATTGTATGGGTGCAGAAGCACACTCCTAGCGTTACTGAAGTAATCACCCGAAGGGGAAGTCGGGAAGTGTCTTTCTCACTTAACGGCGTTGGAGAAACGCTGCACGAAGCGGTAAACGTCCTGATAGGAGTTGTATAGAGGCACCGCGGCCACCCGGAAAGTGTCCGGCTCACGCCAGTCTCCAATCACTCCCTGCTCGGCGAGTCGGTCGCATAGGCTGCGGCCATGGCTGGTCAATCGGATGGAGAGTTGCGCGCCTCTTCGCTCGTGCTCCCGCGGCGTGATGATGGAAAATTTCGACGAAGCGTGCTGACCGAGCAGAGATTCCATGTATCCCGTCAGCAACACGCTCTTGGCGCGCAAGTGCTCCAGGCCCGCAGCGGCAAAAATCTCCATCGAAGCGCGCAGAGGTGCCAGCGCCAAGATGGGCGGATTGCTCAACTGCCAGCCCTCCGCTCCCAGCATCGCCTGGAACTCCGGACCCATCTGGAATCGAGTCTTCTCGTCGTGCCCCCACCAGCCGGCGAATCGAGGCAGTTCCGGCGAGCAGGCATGGCGCTCATGGACAAAGCATCCGCCAACGCATCCCGGCCCGCCGTTCAGATACTTGTAACTGCACCACACCGCGAAATCCGGTCCCCAGTCGTGAAGACGCAGCGGTATGTTCCCTGCGGCGTGCGCGAGGTCAAATCCCACAATGCAGCCCTTTCGTCGTCCGGCTTTTGTGATTGCCTCCATATCGAAAGCCTGTCCGGTGGCGTAGTTGACTCCGCCCAGCAGGATCAGAGCGATGGATTCGCCTTCGCGGTCGATGAGGGATTCGATATCCTCGTCACGCATGCAGAATTCATCGGCGCGGGGTGTCAGTTCGAGCAGAGACGACGCCGGATCAAGCCCGTGAAAGTCGATCTGGGATTTCACCGCGTACCGATCTGAGGGGAACGCTCCGCGTTCGACCAGGATTTTGTATCTCGCAGTCGAAGGACGGTAGAACGAGGCCATCATCAGATGCAGGTTCACCGTCAGTGAGTTCATCACCACAACTTCTGCCGGCCGGGCGCCCACCAGCTTTGCGGTGAGTTGCGTGAGCATCCGGTGGTAGGGCATCCAGGGGTTGTCGGCGTGGAAGTGCCCCTCCACACCGAGTTGCGCCCAAGCCCGCAGCTCTTGGGCGATATAGTCACCCGCACTCTTCGGTTGCAAACCGAGGGAGTGACCACACAAATAAATGCAGTCTTCGCCACTCTTGGTCTTTGGCGGACAGAAAAGATCGCGAAAATGCGCCAGGGGATCGCGGGCATCCAGGGCAGCGGCAAAGTCTGCGCCGGCCTGAAACGGAGTGCTGGTCACGAAGCCAGCTCCAAAGGAGTAAGCTCGCTACGGATCAGCCGGTCCGCCTTGCTCCAGTCGAGATCTTCCATGCGCTCGATCGGCTCACAGAGATCGGTGAGCATGCGGTCCTGGACCTGACCTCGCTGCAAAGCCAGGGCGTACGGGATACGGTGAAACGTCACCATGGCGTACTTGGGCACAAAAAGCTGAGGATATTTCGCCTGCAGTGCCAGCTCAACCCGCTTGCGAAACAGGAATCGGGGATCGGCCACGCGATCTCTCATCTCCACAAAATTCTCCACCGCCAGGTCAGCAATGGCATCGGTATTGACCTTTCGCGCCATTTCAAAGTCGCTGAAGACCTGCGCCCAGTCTGCCCCCTGCTGGTCGAGCAACGCCAACAGAGAAGTACAGTCTTCAAAACCGCAATTGATTCCCTGCCCAAAGAATGGCACTATCGCGTGCGCTGCATCGCCCAGCAGCAGCACCCGCCCCTCCACCTGCCACGGCGAACATTTGATGGTCACCATCGCACCGGTGGGATTCGCGAAGAAGCTGCCCGCCACGTCCGGCAGGAGCGGAATCACGTCCGGAAAACGGGCCTCGAAAAACTTGACGACGGCCGAGTGCGTGGTGAGTTGAGCGAAGCTGTCCTGTCCCTCGAACGGCAGAAACAAAATGCACGCGAACGTTCCGTCGACATTGGGCAAGCCGATCAGCATGTAGTTTCCCCGCGGCCAGATGTGCAAGGCGTTCGATTCCAAGACGTGCTTTCCGTCCGGGCCGGAGGGCAGGGTCAGCTCTTTGTAGCCGTAATCGAGATACTGCTGCGAGAAGTTGAATCGGCTCAGCTTCAGCATTTCGCCGCGAAGGGCGGACGCCGACCCGTCACAGCCAATCACTACACTTGACTTGAGTGTCTTGTCTTCCCCCGTCCTCGTATCACGTAACTTGAGCCCACCGGTCTTCAGATCGATCCCGGTACAGCGTTGTTGAAAAAATATCTTCACGCCTTGCGCTTCGGCGGCACTCATCAGCGCAATATTCAGTTCCGCGCGGGAAATCGAGTTGATGACCTCAGCCTCATCCTTGCCATACGGCTGAAAGGTAAGCTCGGATGCGGCCGAGTGCATCATCCTGCCCTTCATCGGAACGACGATCTTTCGCATCTTGCTCCATAGTCCGGCCTCGGTGAGCGCGTGAATCCCGCGTGTCGACAGCGCGAGGTTGATCGATCGTCCGGCGCTGATAGGCGCGCGCCGCATGTCCGGACGCCGCTCGTAGATCTCCACCCGGAAACCGCGCCGGACCAGGCCCAGCGCCAGCAGCGGCCCGTTGAGTCCGGCGCCGATCAGGGAAACGGTCTGGGGTTTTGCGGTCATGGGCGAAAGAGAATGAACCGCAGATTCCGCGGATCAAGTTACCGGCTACTCGGTCAGCAGCGTCCGCGCCTCCCACAATTCCGGGAAGAACTTCTTGTCGAGCGTAAGCTTCAAATAAGACGATCCCGCACTTCCTCCCGTTCCCATGCGCGCGCCAATGATGCGCTCCACGAGTTGAATGTGCCGCAGCCTCCAGCTCACCACCAGCTCATCGAACTCCGTAAGCCGTTCGCAGACGTCGATCCAGTCGCGATGGCTGCGCTCGTCCTGGTACAGGGAAAGCACCGCGCGGGCTCGCGCATCAAAGCGCTCGCGCTCGGTGGCGTTGGCAAGGATCTCGAGCTTGCCCATGGTCCGCAACGCATCGAAGAAAACATCGTGCAAGGAAGCTTCGCCAAGCCTTCGTTCCAGCAGGGCGTGCGCTTCCGGAGTCGGCCGGTGATACCGCAACATTTTCTCGTCCTTCAGGCCGCACAGGAACTCCAGCTCGCGAAACTGTTCCGATTGAAATCCGCTGGCCGGCTCCAGCTTGCCGCGGAAGGCCAGGAAGTGCGTCGGCAGCATGGTCTCGAGGATCGTGAACTGCTCGACCAGAACCCGGGTAATCTCCGTGCAGCGCCGCAGGAGTCGCGCCGCTTCATAAACCTCATCACGCGACTTGGGGTTTGCCCCTGCCGCCCGAAGGTTCGCGACCACAGCGTCCAGATCGTGCAGCAATTCCTTGAACCATAACTCGTAAGTCTGGTGCACGATGATGAACAGCAGCTCATCGTGATGCTGCGGCGAAGACTGCGAATGTTGCAGCTTCAGCAACTCGGGAACTTTGAGGTACGAACTGTAGGTCAACTGCTCACCCTGGGGCACGACCGGAGCGCTGTCTCCTGCAGTTGGCGTTTTCGCAGTTGCCGCGCTCTGGCTTGGCAGGGCTAGAAAGTCCACCGCATTCCCGCCGAGCAAACGAAGTTTCGCCGGCGCGGTCAGGCGACTTGACCGGATCAATGTCCCCACCCGATGTTCACCGAGCGGAAAGGGATAGTCCGAGCCTAGCATCACGCGCTCTGCTCCCATGGTCTCCACGAGAAACTGGAGCGCGCGCTCGTCGAACACTGCCGAATCGACATAGAAGCGATTCAGATATTGTGTCGGCGACAACTCACAAACGCCGCGCGCTACCGGATGATGCTGCCACGCGTTCTCGAGTCTGCCCAGCAGGAATGCAAAGCTTCCCCCACCGTGTGCAAAGCAGATGCGCAGCTTCGACGGCAACTGGTCGAAGGCTCCGCCCAGAATGGTGGCGACGATGCCGAGTTGCGTCTCCGCCGGCATGCCGACCGTCCACGGCATCATGTACTTCGGCATACGCTCGGGCGCCAGCATGTCCCAGGGATGAACGAGCACCGCCGCACCTTCTTCTGCGCAGTGCTGCAGGAAGGTCACAATCCCAGGGTCATCGAGATTCTTCTCGCCAACATGATTTCCGATTTGCACGCCAAGATGGCCCGCCCGCATACACCGACTGAGTTCCGAACAGGAAGCGTCGATGTCCTGCAGAGGAACCTGGCACAAGGATTTCAACCGGCCCCTACCCTGCGCGCACAGTTCCAAGGCCGCGTCATTGAACAACTGCGCGCAATCGAGCGCATGCTCGACCGGACGGTCGTAGGCGAACAGCACCGGTGTGGCGGAGAGAACCTGCATCTCGACCCCGTCCCGGTCCATCTCCTGGAGGCGCACCTCAGGGTCCCAGCACGCGGAAGAGATTTGGCGGAAGAATCGATCGCCCACCATGATCTCCGCCTTTCCCGGCTGGCTGTGCTTGATCGACGGCCAGTTTGGAGTGCCGTAGCGGGCCGCCAGATCAGGCCAGGCACGCGGAAAGAAATGATTATGGATGTCGATGACTGGCATTTTTACTGCTTGCCGGGGTGAATCGCATCGCAGTGTTTACACTTGCGCAAGCTCTGGTTGCTGTAGAACTCCTCAAACAAAGGCGGCAAATCGCGCACGATGCTCTTCAGTTTCACTTCCGCGCGATGCACCAGCTGATGACAACTCTGACAATACCACTCGAAACCATCGAGCGCACCCTCGGGCCTTGGCATCTCGACCACCACGCCAATCGTGCCCGCCTGCAAGCGCTGCGGCGAATGCCGCATATGCTTCGGCAACAAAAAGATCTCGCCTTCTTTAATTGCAATCTCGAGTGGAGGTTGGCCCGGGGTCTCCATAATGCGAAGAAATATGTTGCCCTTCAACTGGTAGAAGAACTCTTCGGTCGGATCGTCGTGATAATCCCGCCGGTGGTTGGGACCTCCAACCACCGTCACCATCATTTCGCCGTCTTCCCAAACCTGGGCATTACCCACGGGAGGCTTGAACTTCTCTTGGTTCTCATCGATCCAGGCCTGAAAGTTGAACGCCTTTAGGTTCTTGATGGACGGCATTGCGCCCCCTTATTTCATTTTCTCCGGCTGATGCGCCATCGCCCGGATCTCAATCAATAAATGTGGATGCGGCAACTGGTGCACGGCTACAGTCGTGCGAGCCGGCCCATCGTAGCCAAAGAACTCGCCATACACCTCGTTGTAACCCGCGAAATCATTCATGTTTACAAGGTAAGTCGTCACTTCGACAACATCCTCGAGTCGCGCTCCCACCGCTTTCAGAATGTCGCGCAGGTTCTCGATCACGGTCCTGGTCTGCACTCGAATGTCGAGATGCGCCGTTCCAAACTCATCCACCTCGGCGCCGGCAATTGAGTTATCGGCGCGGCGCGAACTCGTCCCCGACACCAGGAGGAAGTCGCCCGCGCGCTTGACGTGCGGATACTTACCGCGCGGCTTCGCCTTTCCCGCAATCACTTTGCTTTCGACGTTCCCCATGTTTGAGAGATTCCACACGCCCGTCGAAATCTCACAGTCGGATGCAAATATTGTTCAGCTCCGAATAGAAATTCAGCGAGTGCATGCCGCCTTCGCGTCCGATCCCCGAGAGCCCCACCCCACCGAACGGCGTCCGCAGATCCCGCAGGAACCAGCAATTCACCCAGGTGATGCCCACATTCATCTGTTGCGCCACGCGGTGGCCTCGTTTCAGGTTCGTAGTCCAGATCGACGCGGCCAGACCGTACTTGGTGTCGTTCGCCATGCTCACCGCTTCTTCTTCTGTATCAAAGGGAGCGACATGGCAGACCGGCCCGAAGATTTCTTCCCTCACCAAGCGTGCTGATTCCGGTAACCCAGTATAGATGGTCGGTTGCACATAGAAACCCTGGTCGAGGGCATTGCCGAACTCGGGAATGCCGCCACCGGTCACCACCGTTGCTCCCTGTTCACGCGCCAGCCTGTAATAGGAGAGCACTTTCTCGCGGTGCTGCGATGAGATCAGCGGCCCCAGATCCGTAGTCTTCTCCAGGGGAGATCCAAGGCGCAGACCTTCAGCTTTATGCCTCAAGGCATCGACAAACTTATCAAAGATTGCCCGCTCGACGTAAACCCGCTCGGCGCACAGGCAAACCTGCCCGGTGTTGAAGAATACTGCCTCGCTGATTCCAGCCACCGCTTCCTCGAAATCGCAGTCCGCGAACACGATCGCTGCATTTTTACCGCCGAGTTCAAAAGAAACCGGCTTCACCGAAGCCGCCACCGTCTTCATGATCGCAGCGCCGGTTTCGGACTCGCCGGTGAAGGTCACCGCATTCACATCCGGATGTCGTGTGAGAAATTCGCCCGCCGAGCTCGCTCCGAACCCGTGGACAACGTTATAAACCCCGTTGGGGATCCCAGCTTCTTTCATGACCTCCGCCAGCAGCGTAGCGGTCGCTGGGGTTTCCTCGGACGGTTTCACGACCACGGTGTTGCCGCACGCCAAGGCAGGCGCAACTTTCCAGGTCAGCAGCAAGAAAGGCAGGTTCCACGGAGTGATCACTCCCACGACGCCCAACGGCTTGCGCACTGCATAGTTCAGGGCGCTCCTGCCGTCTGGAGTTTCAGTCTGAAAGGATTCCACGCCTGCCGTCTTGATCACCTCTGCGAATACCCGAAAATTCTCGGCCGCGCGTGGAACATCTAAGCGCGAGGCAAGTGCGACTGGCTTGCCCGTATCCGCCACCTCTGCCGCGACCAAGCAGTCGAATCTGGCCTCAATCGCATCGGCCACTTTGTGCAAACACGCGGCACGTTCGCGGACACGCAATCGGCTCCACTCTCCGCGCACGGCCCTGCGGGCTGCCTGCACCGCATCATTGACGACTCCCTGATCCGCTTCCGCGACCTGCGCGATCACGCTGCCATCGGCCGGGTTGACGTCGGCGAAGTCGCGTTGCGCATGCACGAACTGCCCGTCGATGTAGTTCAGGATGGACTTCAAATGGCGAGGACCCCGCCGCATCGTAACAGCCTCGAGTGAAACCAAGCAACGTCCAGGAGAGAATGCTTCAGTTCTTACGTTCCTGCAAATATCGTTGCAGGGCATCCTGCCACGTGGGCATGGCAATTCCATACTGCCGCACGCTCGTCGAAGAAAGAACAGAGAACGCCGGACGGGGCGCCGGACGCGCCACTTGTTGGCTGCTGACCGCACGAACCTCGGTGGCAAGCCCCGCACCCTTTACAATCTCGCGCGCGAATTCAAACCACGAACAATCCGCGGCGTTTGTCACGTGCACAATTCCACGGGCATGGTTACGGCATAGCCCGATGATCGCCCTTGACAAGTCCACCGAGTACGTCGGGCAACCACGCTGGTCGCTGACCACATCCAACGCCGGCCGGCTGGCAGCCAGTTTCAGGATGGTGTCCGGAAAGCACTTCCCACCGGTCCCAAACAACCACGAAGTTCGCGCGATGCAACATTCTGGCAGCAGGTCGAGCAAGCGAACTTCGGCCTCCGCCTTCGACCGTCCGTAAACGCTCTGCGGATTGCGCGCATCGGTCGTTTCATAAGGCGAGGTCTTGTTTCCATCGAACACGTAATCGGAACTGAGAAACAGGAATTTCGCTCCGATCTGCTGGGCGGCCTGAGCCGCATTTACCGGCCCGTCGCGATTAACGGCAAATGCCAGATCCGGGTGAGTTTCGCAATCGTCCACGTTGGTGTATGCCGCTGCCAGCACGATCCAGTCGGGGCGGGTCTTCACCACCACCTCCCGCACCCGGTCGGCATCGCGAATATCCGCGTCGCCGGAGCCGAGACCGACAACTTCGTCCCCGCGCCACTCGCGCATGAGAACCTTGCCCAGAAGGCCGGTGGCGCCAAAAATCGTCACTTTCATCGTAATATTTCCCAGCGGCTATTCGAAGGTTTCGGCTTCCCCAAGAGCAACCCCGCGCAGGTCTTTCGCCGACACAATGGGCTCGCCTTCCAGTTCCCAATTAATCTTCAAATCCGGAGCATTCCAAGCCAGCGTACGCTCGTGTTCCGGAGCATAGTAGTCGGTCGCCTTATACAGCACCTGCGCCTTCTCCGAAATCACGCGGAATCCGTGCGCAAAGCCTGCCGGGATCCAAAGCATTCGTTTATTCTCCTCCGACAGACGTACGGCTTCCCATCCCCCGAACCTAGGAGAGCTGCGGCGCACATCCACGGCGACATCCAGAATCTCGCCCTCGACCACGCGGACCAGTTTTCCCTGTGCCTGTTTGATCTGATAGTGCAGTCCGCGCAACACATTCCGCCCTGAGCTGGAATGGTTATCCTGCACGAACCACGGTTCGATCCCCAACTCGGCAAAGACCTTTTGGTTGTAGCTCTCCAGAAAGAAACCCCGTTCGTCGCCGAACACACGTGGCTCGAGAATGACGACGCCCGGCAAAGAAGTCGAAATCTGTTTCATCGCGTCCATCGCTCCCCGTATTCGGAAGGGTTCCGTCCTCTTCTCAGAATACCCTTTCCCGCAAAAGCTGCAGGAGATACGCTCCATAGCTGCTGTTCTTCATCGCGCTCCCGATCTTTTCAACCTCCCCGGCGGTGATGTAGCCCGAGCGATAGGCGATTTCCTCGGGACACGCCACCATCAGCCCCTGCCGCTTTTCGATTGCCTGAATATAAAGCGCGGCATCCATCAGCGATTCGTGCGTGCCGGTGTCCAACCAAGCCATGCCACGTCCCATCACCACCACTTCCAGTTGCTCCTTCTCCAGGTAGATCCGGTTGACGTCAGTAATCTCGAGTTCGCCGCGGGCGCTCGGCCTTAGAGATTTCGCGATCTCGACCACATGGTCATCGTAGAAATAGAGCCCTGTGACCGCATATCGCGATTTCGGATTCTTTGGTTTTTCCTCGATGCTTAGCGCGCGTCCGCGTGCATCAAACTCCACCACGCCATAACGCTCCGGATCGTGGACCGGATAAGCGAACACGCGGGCCCCATGAACTTTGCTGGAAGCTTCTCGCAGATCCTTGGCGAGATCGTGCCCGTAAAAAATGTTGTCGCCCAGCACCAGGGCGCACGGACTGCCCTTCAGGAACTCCTGCCCCAGCAGAAATGCCTGCGCGATACCCTCGGGTTTGAGTTGCGCCTGATACTGTAGATGAATTCCGTACTGGCTCCCATCGCGCAGAAGCGCCTGAAACTTCGGAGCGTCGTCGGGAGTGGAAATCACAAGAATGTCCCGGATCCCCGCCAGCATCAGCGTGCACAGCGGGTAGTAGATCATGGGCT
>Ga0073928_10007586_pt1 | contig 13959 bp, 8 predicted proteins | sample PaiPotPPA55metaG_FD_76969 | JGI IMG/M metagenome (GOLD analysis project Ga0073928, IMG submission 76969) | Iron sulfur acid spring bacterial and archeal communities from Banff, Canada, to study Microbial Dark Matter (Phase II) - Paint Pots PPA... ... | reverse complement strand
CGTGATGTTCGCAGCGTTGGTCACGATGTTCGCGCCGTCAAATTTCAGCGTGCCGTCCACGATATAGGTGCCGCCCGTCAAAGTTGTGCCGCTGAAGTTCAGGAATGAGTTGGCCGCGCCGGTAATGTACAGCGTGTCGTTGGTGTTTGCCTGAACGGTCCCTTGATTACTGAACCCCGCGCTGCTCACATCAATTTCCAGCAACGTCATCTGGTTCGCCAAGATTGTCCCGGTGTTGACCAAGCCCATATTCGCCTCGCCGATGTTTCCCGCTCCTTCAATCGTGTTTCCGTTATGCAAAATGTCGGCCGACGCAGCTCCGGTGATTTCGTTGTTCGCGTTATTCGACAGGATAATTTTCCCGGTGCCGGTGAGGCTCACGCTCGCTGCGCCGACGACTAATTTCGTCGGCGTAGTCGCGCCGTTCACATCGATCGTGCCGGTATTGCTGATCGTTCCTAGGAGTGTAGTCGTACTGCCGTCCGGCAATATCAGCTTGCCAGTTCCTGAGATGGACACTCCGTTCAGCGTCAAGGTCGGGTTGGTTCCAACCAAGTCGATCGTAGCGGTGGTGCCAGTAATCGTGAGCTTGCCTCCAGTGATGGAGACGCCACTCTCGAGATCCACTGCGGAAGTAAGGTTGCCAGTCTCCGAAGCGAGGATGGAACCCGCGGAAGTTTGAGTGTAATTGCCGGCATCGAGCTGGAGAATCGCTCCGTTAGTCGCTTCCATGGTGAGGCTGTTGGAGACGGTGCCCAGGGCTTGAATGATTAGCGGAACGGATTGATTGGCGTCGATGGTGCCTTGATTGTTCAGGCCCATGGTTCCGTTGCCGATGTTGCCCGAGCCGGAGATGGTGTTCTTGACGTTGGTCAGTGTGCCGGTGCCGCCGATGATGTTGCCGGCGAAATTCGAGAGGATGACTTTTCCGGTGGTGCCGGTTAGCGTTGTGTTGCCGCTGATCTTCAGGCTGCCCGCGCCACTGCCGTCACCAACATTTATTGTGCCGTTGTTCGTCGCGGTCCCGCTAGTCGTCAGATTCAGAGTCGCACTTGGCCCGATGGTCAAGGTCCCATCGTTGACCAGTGTGGCCACATTCATCACGTCCGCACTGTTGCTGAAAACACCCAGTTGGGTGTTAGCGCCAGAGCTGTTGGTAAACGTTCCGGTCACCGTCAGCGTGTTGGCGCCTCCGTCGGCCCCTGCGTTGGTGAAGAGGCCGCCCGAGTTGGTTAAGTTGCCGGACACGGTCATGTTAGTCGATGAGTCCAAATCCAGGCGACCCGTGCTGCTGATGGTCAAAGTTCCCAAGCCAGGTGTGTCGGTAAACGTCTGGCCGTTTCCTACAGTCAGAGAACCTTCCACACTGCCCAGCTTCGCTAGCCCGTTAACCGTTCCAGCCTTCAACGTTCCATTCACCGTTAGGCTCGAACCCGCCACGATATCCGTGATGCCATTTGGCTGGCCGGTCAGATTCAGAGTCGCACTTGTCCCGATGGTCAAGGTCCCATTGTTGACCAGTGTGGCCACATTCATCACGTCGGCACTGTTGGTGAAAACACCCAGTTGGGTGTTAGCGCCAGAGCTGTTGGTAAACGTTCCGGTCACCGTCAGTGTGTTCGTGCCTCCGTCGGCCCCTGCGTTGGTGAAGAGGCCGCCCGAGTTGGTCAGATTGCCGGACACGGTCATGTTACTCGACGATTCCAAATCCAGGCGACCCGTGCTGCTGATGGTTAAAGTTCCCGTGCCGGGAGTATCGGTAAACGTCTGACCATTTCCAACAGTCAAAGCGCCTTCCACACTGCCGAGGTTCGCTAGGCCGTTAGCCGTTCCGGCCTTCAGCGTTCCATTCACTACTAGGTTCGAACCCGCCACGATATCCGTGATCCCGCTGGGCTGGCCGGTCAGATTAAGCGTGGCCCCCTTGTCTATTTCTAAGAAACCGTTGTTGACCAGCGTGGCCACATTCATCACGTCAGACGTGTCGCCGAAAAAGCCGATGTGTGTGGTGGCGCCGGAGTTGTTGGTAAAGGTTCCGGTCACCGTCAGAGTGTTGGCCCCGCCTTGGTCGTTTTGCACGTTGGTGTAAAGCTGCCCGGAGTTGGTCAGGTTGCCATTCACCGTCAGACTAGTCGCCTTCTCCAGATCCAGTTCTCCGGTGTTGCTGATGGTCAAGGTTCCACCGATCGGCGTATCGCTCCACGGTTGGCCGTTTCCTACCACCAATGTTCCTTCCACACTGGTAAGCTTCGCCAGCCCGTTAGCCGAGCCAGCCTTTAGCGTCCCAAAAACCTGGAGCTGCGAACCTGCCACCACATCGGTGACGCCGTTGGGCTGGCTGGTGAGGTTCAACGTGGCTCCGCTGTCTATTTCTAGGGAACCGTTGTTGACCAGGGTGGCCACATTCATCACGTCAGCCGTGTCGCCGAAAAAACCAATCCTGGTGGTAGCGCCCGCGTTGTTGGTGAAAGCCCCGGTCACCGTCAGAATGTTGGCCCCGCCTTGGTCGTTTTGCACGTTGGTGTAAAGCAGCCCGGAGTTGGTCAGGTTGCCATTCACCGTCAGACTAGTCGCCTTCTCCAAATCCAGTTCGCCGGTGTTACTGATGGTCAATGTCCCACCGGTCGGTGCATCGCTCCACGGTTGGCCGTTTCCTACCACCAAAGTTCCTTCCACACTGGTCAGCTTCGCTAGTCCGTTAGCCGAGCCAGCCTTTAGCGTCCCAAACACCAGGAGCTGCGAACCTGCCACCACATCGGTGACCCCATTGGGCTGACCGGTGAGGTTCAATGTGGCTCCGCCATCAATATACAAGCTGCCGTTGTTGACCAGCGTGGCCACATTCATCACGTCGGCCGTGTCGCCGAAAAAACCAATCCTAGTGGTAGCGCCCGCGTTGTTGGTGAAGGTCCCTGTCACCGTCAGCGTATTGGCCCCGCCTTGGTCGTTTTGCACGTTGGTGTAAAGCTGCCCGGAGTTGGTCAGGTTGCCACTTACTGTGAGCTTGGAGCCTTTATCCAGGTCAAAGAAATTCGAAGTGGTCATAGAGCCGTTAACGGTGAGCGTGTTGCCGTTGTTAAACTCGATGGTGCCGCCATTGGTGACACCGGTGGTTGTGAGCGTGGTACCGGCGTCCGTTTGAAGGATAGAGGATGAATCGAGAGTGAGTGTGTCGATAGTGGGGCTTATGTCCAAGGTAATTGTGACCGCCGGGGAGTTGAGCAGGGTGACGTTGTAGGTGTTTCCGCCGCCGTTGTTGGGAACCACGGCGGGGCTCCAACTGGCGGTATTGCTCCAGTTTCCGGTGGCTGCGCCGTTGACTTGGGTCTGGCTAAAGGACGCGCACGCAAATAGAAGGATGCTGAGGCACACCAATACGACGCGGCAATATAAAGTCTTCATCGATTCTCCCCCCCGATTTACACACGTGGACCTAAAAGCATCGGCATTTTTCGTTCCAATCGAAAATTTTGCGACGAATATGAGAAATTGTTAAGAATTCGAATATTTGGCGAAGATGAGTTCGTTCGACTCGCCGAGCGAATGTGCAACTCTTTGCATAGTGATGAGAAAGATATGTCCGCAAATCCAACGGAAGAGTGAACCAGGATGAGATTTCGCGTCAAGCGCGAGCGGCGGTCTGCAGTTTGCCGAGCGATATTTTCAGGCTCAGGAAATAATACGCGCGTAGACACACCCTAACCGCCAATTATTTTTGATTTCACTCGCATCGAACATCAGGCGAGTGAATGGCTGGTTCGCCCAGGAAGGACCTGCCACTACACTTCGAATCTAATCACAGGCCTCGCGGCCCATGATTACAACTCTGTAAAATTTCTAGTGCTCAGCTTGCGCGATCAATTGAGCCACTTTGGAATCTTTGCCCACCGGCTCAACGAAAACAATCGCGGTCGGAGTAAGGTACATCCGATCGGGCGCGTGCAATTCCTTGCCGCGCTTCACTAACACATTGTTCACGGCCTTGGTGGTGGGATCGGTCTGGCTGACGATGTAGAAAACGTCGGTCAAGACCGGATGATGCGTGCCGAAATCGTTCAAGTGGCCGAAATACACGGAGCCATTCGCAAGCAAAACAGCTTGGTAAGGCGTGTCGAACTTTACTGCCTCGTCCTTCCGGTGTTCACAAGCTGTTGTGAAGATACCCAAACCCAGTGCCAATGCTAGTAGAACTGTTGTGGCGGCAGAGCCACGCTGATTATTCATGGTCGAAAAATCCTTCGATGTGGGGGGCATCATTTATCGGCGGAAGAGTCTTCCACCAAGGACGGGGAGGTTACCATTTTCCGCAGGTTGGACGCAAGTAACGGTCTTTGCCTGAGGAGCGCTTACCGGAGAGGTGCAATCGCGCCCCACCCTCCATGAAGCGAAGGGTGGGGTTCCTTCCTGAAATCTCAACGCACTACTTCGGCATCACCTCGCGGGCCAAATGACTTGCAACAACATCGCGTATTTCACTTCGTTTTCGAGCCGCTTCAAACATCGCGTCGCGCGATCCGTAGTGCTTCACCGCTATTGGCGCCGCTTTGGCATCGAGTTGGTCGAGCGCCGCCCAATTCGGATAGAGGACGCCAATGGCGACATCCCAATCGTTGGGATTATCTGTAACCGGATTGGTGAACGCCTTGTAATCTGAAATCAACCCCTGCTTTTTCTGCTCGTCCAGAATCGGTTTCGTGTGGGCGCGAAAGTCGCTCCAGAAAGCGTCTCCTTGTCCGGGTTTGAGGTGGAAATAGGTGACGCGCCAAAGCGGTCCGCTATCATAGTTCGGGTTCTGTGCAAATACGGGCGCCGCAAACATCAGAGCAGCAAACAAAACTAGTGTCGATACAGCTTTTCTCATGGTGCCTCCTGAAATATTTGAAATTGTCCTGGGTAGGTTCGAGCGCAAAAAGGATCGAGCGGAATGTATCACCTATTGGGCTAGATTGCACCTCGACGCGGCAAGCGTTGTACTCAGTCGGTTGCTCATCCTATTTGGTAATCCGACGATGCGAGGTTAGCAATGCAATTAGAATCGGGGCGAAGTGGGGATGATTCGAAACTCTGCCAATTTGTATCTGACTAGCAATTACTATCGAGCTGGGATGAGCCGCAAACTGCGTTCAATATCTTGAATACGAACGGGTCCGTGTCATAATCCTGGTCGTTCGTCAGTACGACCAAGGTGAAGCCGTTGTCCAGGAAGACGACGTTTTCCGTGTAGAAGCCCCCGATTTGTCCTGCATGCCACATGATCGGGCGGCTACTATAAGCGGTGAGAGCCAATCCAAATCCGTACGAAAATCCGTTCTGGAAAAAGCCGTTTGATGTCGTCATTTGTTGAAACGAGGCGGGCGACACTACTTGCCCCGACATCAAAGCATTGTCCCAGGCTACCAGGTCATAGACATTCGAGCTCAGAGCTCCGGCTGCGAATGCGGCAGAACGATCCCAAATGATCGCGGGGATCAAGCCGGCTCCTGAGTTGGCATAACCAGCGGCAGCAAGATTCGCAGGGGGCAGATCGTAATAAGTGTCCTGCAATCCAAGCGGGTGAAAGATGTATTGGTCAAGATTGGCGGCGTAGGACTGACCAGTCAGATTCTCGATAATACTGCCAAGGAGATAGAAGTTGCTGTTACTGTACGTGTATTGAGTTCCGGGCTTAAACTGCAACGCTGACATTGCGCGCTCGGCCGAATTCCGCGCCCCCTTGTCGCATTCTGCGTTGGCCAAACCTGCCGCCACGGCCGCAAACGAGTCTGGAGGTACCGCCAGGTAGTAAAGAGGACGAGATGCGGCGCCCAACGCCTGACGCAACTGACGGAATGTCTCCGGTGAGCTGTAGTCTCCTTTTACATACTGGAGTTTTGCCGAAAGGGCTGCAAATGCGCGTGAGTCCAGGTCGACATGTTTCAGGCCGTCCAAGGTTTCAACCCCTTTGAACCGTCAAAACCAAATCAATTTCAGGGCTTCAGAAGCGACGGAATTTATCGACAATGTCGAAATCCGCGCCCAGTTCCTCGCGCACCTTCGCAAGAACTTCGCATACGGTCGCATTGAACTTTTCGCATTCGTCCCTTCCCCACTTACACGGATCAGCGGGGTTGCTCCAATCAAAACTCTCGTCGTACCACCGGATGATTTCATTCAGACGAATGATCGTCCGCTCATTCAGAGGTAGCGTCTGATGATTCACGGCGTAACCCCAAGTCTGCCGGGCAACATCGTTCCCGCTCCATAGGCAGGTACCCGAGCCTCCGTCGAAGAAAAATCGGAGTTTAAAGCGCTCAACCATCGCGAACTCCCCTAAGTGTTGCATACCAGATGAAAACACCGACGATCCAGGATTCGCGCTGCTCCATCGCCTCAGTTTTCCGGGTTGAAGCTGATAGATCCTTGGTGACTATTGTAACCATGGCTATCGCATCACAGTTTATCGCTGAATGGGTTCAACGGCCAATTCGGTGCCGCGTGTATCTGTTGGGCAGACGTATAGTCAGTTATAGTTGCGGTCAAGCGAATGCCCAATTCGGCCGGCCCAGGTTCTCCTGTGGAGTTCGTGCGAGTGGTCCCATCGATGCCTCGGCGTGATCTTACTTTTCCGGTAACCGCGTTCATCAGCCACCAATTCCTCGTCAACCACGACCGGGGCGATCGGAGGTTGACGCGAGATGGCGGAGGGCGTATAGCTTTGCGCAGAGATAGAATTTAAATCGGAAATTCCGACTTGGGGTTCATGCGCATGAGAGTGTCAGTACTCCTCGCACTCGCGGTGACGGTGCTGATCGGACTGCTGGTCGTCCCTACAACCTCCATGCCGCAGAAGTCCCCCACCAAGCAACAAGCAGCCAGCCCGTACGGATCGCAGACTCCGTCTGAACCACTGCCAACGCGGGAGACGCCGCCCAACCCGCCCGGACACACGGACACACCGGGCCAGCAGTCGCCTGTTCCCCAACGCCCTTGGAACGAGTACGGCCACCTGCTGACACCTAGTCCGTTGATGATGGAGGTTCAACGGGGAGGCTGCGACGGGTACGGTCCCTATCCATTCCTCCGTGAAGATTCATCGCCTTCTTCAGCGAGCCTGAGCGATAAGCCCGATCTGCTCGGGATCAGCGAAGCTATGAAGCGTTTAGAGGGGTATGAGACGACCTTGCGTTCGTGGTGCCGCGAATTCGACCGTGCTTTAGCGCCCGCCGAAATCGATCGGAAAATAGACGCGGCCTGGCGCGACGCCGGGGGAGGGGGGCCCACGCCTCCCAAGGTGCGCAAGAATATGGAGTTCCTTGTCGACGAATACTTCGTAAAGCCGGCCCACAAGGAGATAGGTGAACACGTTGGCCTCCTGCGCCTCTTATATAACGGGAGGGATGAGGAGCCTCCCGGACCGAGCCCGACGAGAGCTATGACGGCAGCCGGCTTGGATAAGATCCGGGACGGGATGAAGAAGCTGCCCGACATCGAAGCAGTTCGGTCAAGGGTGGATGGCGCGATCGAGGTGTGGATCAAGTTGGAATGGTGGTTCCCGCAGGGAAAGGACGATGCGGTCAGGCGAGGAGATGACTGGGCAAAAGAGCAGGATAAACTCATGAAGTCCCAGAACCTGTTCAACCAGTCCTTGCCCGCGTTGCCTTTACTCGACGGTCGCCGGCTATTCTCCGGCCCTGAATATGTGAAGATACCGTCCGGTGGAAAGATTTTCCTCTACGCGGTTTGTGCCGACGGCTTACAAGCCATCGACAAACTTTACGTCGGCGTACCCACACTCGTGGAAGTGCAATTGAAGACCGACTACGGAAAATCGGAATACCAATTCGAGCTCTCGGCCGGTGGCGTACCCCTGAAACTGAACGCGCACGCAATTGATCAGCACGGCCGCATTTTCAGGACGGATCCGTTCGTGCCGGTCCCGCTGAAGGCTGACATCGGGCCGGTGTTTAATCCGTCCAATGGACCTCAAAGATGATATCGCAAGCAAAGGTTCTCGGCGGCACGGCAGCGGCTGCAGCCCTGACCGTAATGGGACTGGCTGGCTGGTCGTGGAATCTTGCACCAGGTAAAGGCGGGTCTGGTGGCGGACCTAGTGGCGCGGTGCCCGCACAAGTCATTCGTGTGACGCCTGCACAACCGCACGTCTCCGTATCGCCCTACGAGATAGCCCGCTGGGACGTCCAGTATCGCGATGCGAAGCTGGGTCTGGTCTCGGGAAAAGGATTTATCGATTGGAAAAACAAACGCGCCCGCGTTGAACTGGCCGACCCTCGGAACGGCGCCATTAGCAAATTGTATAGCCGCCAGTTCGATGTCGAGGATACCAAGGATCACGTACGTCTGGTCCTCGAGTTGGAAGGCACGTCCCCGGCGAGTGCGCCCACGCAACCGCCGGAAATCCACGGTCTCGCAAGCCTAAGTACGAGCGACGGCGCCGCGGTCTCGGTGAAGCCGGAAGATCCTGAGTTGCACGCAACGGTTCAGGACAAGGCGGCGCCCGAACTGAACCGGGTCCATGTATTTCTCGAAGACGATTCCGCCGGGGCGCTGGTGGGCATGTGGAGCTACAAAGCCGATCCGCTGACCGAGCGCGACCGTAATGGATCGGGCAGGATTGGTACGTTCAGTCTGCTCAATTCCGACGAGCTCGAATCAAAGTATGAGGGATTCCTAGGTCTGCAGACCGAAGCGGAAACGTGGACTCCGGCGCCCGCTGCGATCTACGCCGTGGCGGTTCTGGAGAACCAGATCGGGTACCGCAAACCACACTCCCCAATGTTCCCGTACCCCTTCAGCGATGCCTACTTGTACGTTCGTAACGAATTGAATCGGCGCACACTGATGATCGTGGGAAGGAATTTCCCCGTAGATAAGTACAAGCTGTTGCAGCCCGTCCGATCGCGCGGCATCGGGCTGTCGGACCCCGTACTGCTCGGCGTTGCGGGCGATCCGAATCTCGACACCGCCACGCAGAAGCTCTTCGATCTTGGCTGGCAAGAGGTTTTGCAAGGGCAGCCGCCTGCAGAGCATGCTGCAATGCGTCAACTCGATGCGGTGCTGGTGAGCGTGCCCCTGGGAGAGGGCGTGCTTCCCGGCGCGAAGGTCATCGACTGGGGTGGCGGAACAGGCTCCTGGGGCTTGCAGTTCACGGACGCCACGGCCGAGGCGCGCTTCCTTCGCCAATTGAAGACCAAGGTGCCGGGAGATGCGACGAGCACCGATCAGTTCGAGCGGATCACGACCGCGTATTTGCCGGAACCAGTGATCGTCGAAGTCGCGCTCGGTGCTCCGCTTCCGCTCGATCACGTAACCGTGATGTACACCGTGAAAGGCAACACGTCGGTGGGGGGCAGTGTGAAGGCCACCCGCGTGGAGCCGGGCATATACCACGCAACCATCAATCTGGTCGAACAGAGCGGGCGCGGCCCTACAGGATCCGGGGCGCAGCTTCCGGTCTCGGTCGGAGATGAAGTCCTGGTGACGGTTGACCGCCGCGATCAAGATGTGGAATTCAGAACTGATCCGCTGGGGACTCTTCGCATTGCCCGGTCGCCGGGCGTGAAGACGGACTCCCAAGCGGGCAAGCTCTGGAAGGACGAGCTTCTCGCCGCGGCGCAGTGCAAACGGATTTCTGTCACGGACTGGTCGACCATCTCCGGTCAGAAGGCCGACGACATTACCAACACCATCATCTTTCAGCTCGAACGCCGCAAGACGACCGTGACCATCGGCAACCACGCCGCAATGCTGATGTTGCGAGACACTTTCACGGACATGCTGGACAAGCAGCAGCGCGTGCTCAGCGACATGACGAGCGACGAAGCAGTGCGGAACTACCGGGAAGGCGTCAAATTCGACGTACTCAATGTACCGGATTCTCCAATGGCGACCCTCCAGATTACTGGTCCTGACGGGGGCACTGCGCAATTTGTGGACTCGTTACGGGATGACTACGCGAGCGCCACGTTCCAAGATTCGAACGGAGTCGAGCGGCGCCTTCTCTGGCAGCTCGCGGCTGCCAAACAGGCGATTGCCAAGTATCGTGATGCCGTGAACGCCTCGGAGAAGGAGGCGGAGGACATTGGAGTATGTGACGTCCAGGGCTTGCTAAAGCTGACGGGCGCGGCTTTTCAGCCAGTCGTGAGTGAGGCCGTACCGAGATTGATGAAATTGGCTGACACGGCGCCAACGAACTATCAATGGGTGCCCGATCTGCCGGCGCGAAACGAGGTGCAGAACCTCAAGACCCTGGTGGAGGCGATCCGGGATCAAAAGGAATACGCCTCTATCGACAGTAATCTGGCGATAGGTGTCGCTTTGGCCCCACTCGGCTTGGCGGGGATGGCGGGACGGGTATTGATGACCACCGCCATGGTGCTCCAGCTGGATGTCGAGGCGGCGGAGTTGGTCTGGGAACGATACCAGATTCATCAGGAAGTTCAGTTCGAGTTTGGCGCAAGCGCTGTATTCGGGAATGAACGCCAAGACGCCGTCGAGATGAAGAAGAGCAACTGGTGGGTCAAGGTTGCGCTGTTAGCGGGCAATGCTGCGTTGACGGCATTCGATGTGAAAGGGCTCGGATCGGAGATCGGCACCGAGATGGCCGTCGCTCACGGCCGCGCGCTTTGGCCATCCATCGACCGCGGCGGAATCACGACGCTGCGGAAGATGGCACGCCAGCAGCAGCGCGAGGTGATGCAGTACCTGGCTGAGCTGCGCCTGCGCATCCGCACAGCCCGCGCGATCTCGAAGGAAGATATTAACGCCGTGAGTGAGGCTCGGGCGATGGCGACGGAGCTCGAAAACGAAGCCAGCGGGTCTCGAACGGCGGTACTGGAACCATTCGAGGAGCCGGGCGGGAAGACGGGTCTGCTCGAAGCGTTCCTGCCACCAGGCGATGCGCGTGTGCGATCGATCGAAGAACTGCCATTAAAGGAGGCGCCGCACGAAAACGCTCGCTGGATTGCGTCGCCGAAAGATGCCGAACAAGAAGTGGTCCAGGAGCTCGGAGAAAAGTACCCTGAAGGCGCGTATGCCACTGTATTCGACTTGCTGGAGGAAGGCCGCCCCGCGACGAGAAAGGTAAAGCTCCCCGACGGCACTCTGGCTGATTCGGAGGTTGTCATAAAAATAATCAGCAAGGCTAGAGCCGCGTTTGACTTGGATGACGTGCCTGCTATTATCGAACGCATACGAAGCTGTCAGCAAAAACTCGAGGCCGCTGGCATAGAACACTTGCCGATCGTTGAGTTCCACCCGGAAGCGTACCGCCCGTCCGTCAAGGCTACTGGCACCGCTGTCGCACAGCCCGGCCATGATGCATATCTGACACAAGCCAAGATTCCTAAGCGAAACGATGACTTCAAGATCTTTTCGGCGGAAAGGGATTTCATGGAGGATAGCCTGACCACCCAGGACGTGAGAGGACTAAAGGACTATAGTGAGATCGAGAAGATCTTCTTGCCCGAACAACAGGTAGCCCTCGTGCGTCTTTTTAGAAAACTGGCCGACAACGATCTGATCGGGATCGATTTGTCAATCTCGAATATCTACTTCAAACGCGTCCCTCCGGGCCCCGGCGGCAAGTGGGTTGCAGGCGTGCTCGATATCGATCATATCGTTTCCGCCTCTAACCCCGGCACATCGTACACGGACAAATGGTTGTCGCGAATGGCGAAGGGTGAAACTTACGAGGGCATCCATTCCGATTGGCGGGCCGAAAATCCCCGCCAGTGGTTGAAACCGGATGGAAAATATGACGCTGAAGCAGTCATGGAGAAAATGTTCGAACTGAGGTATGGCGGCCACGGCAAACAGGGTTACATCACCTTCGACTACAAGGGGACCGGTGATTTCGAGACAAACATTCTTGATCCGGAGACAGTCAGGAAGTACTTTCCGAAACTGCCCAAAGACGTGCCCTGAAAAAATATTGAGTTGCCGCCTAGCACCCATATCGCGCTAACTCCTTCTATGAGAAGGCCGATCGATGTCAAGGCACACTTTTGGGTTTGCAGTTCGTGCCATGATTTTCTTTCTATTCAGCCAAGCCGCCCCTGTCGCCATCCTTCTATCCGCACTCTTTAGTGAGCGATATTCGCTCGGTGCTAGGTGGGTGTTCTCGCTTCAGTAGGTGCTGCTACCTGATTAGCGTCCTCTCTTCTCACCTTTTCGGTCGGAGTTGGGCTCCAGGAGTTAGTCGCAGTCACCTAGACTCGGCGGCTGAGCTCGGCTGTGCGGATCAAAACTTTTTAGGCCACCGCACGCATCGCTTTTTGGCTATTGCGCAGTGGTTCGTATACCTCGCCGCTCACCCACAACCGATGGAGCAGTACCGCCAACTTTCGCGCTACGGCCACTACCGCTCGCTTCTTGGCATTTTTTCCTCCTCGTTCCGCAAGTTTTCGTCTCCATCTCCGCAAATCACTGTCTTCTCCAAATGGCCCCAGAATGTAATGGGCGCCCTGCACCATCATCGTTCGCAGATACCCGTCTCCTTCTTTGCTGATGTGCTTCTGTGGTTCGCTCTTCCCGGAGTTCCTGCGTCCAGGTTTTAACCCCAGAAAACAGCCCATCTCGCGACTCTTCGCAAACCGATATGGATCTTCGATCGTCAGCACATAAGTTAAGGCGATCTGTGTTCCCACACTCTTCACCTGCTTGGGCATTCGCTCGTTCAGTGATTCGATTTCTTTGAGCAGCGGCTCCAGAACTTCGCGCAACTCTGTGCTTAATCCCGCGGCTAGCTCCCGGCTCACCTGTTGCGTGCCACACTGGGGCAGTCGTTCGCCATACGATTTCACCAACCCGCGTGCGGCGTTCACCAAAGCCGTTCGCGCACTCACGAGCTCAGCCCGTACCCGGATCACCGTTAGGTGGATTTGCGCTTGCGCACTGCGATGCCGCACGGGCCCCCATAGCTCAGGATCGATTCGCGCCAGCCGTGCCAGGGTCCGCGCATCGTGTCGATCAGAGTTTCATCGGTTCCTCACTTTCGCTCCCACATATGCTGCTTGTGTCGAGTGGAACACGAATTCATCTGTCCATATTGTGGAGAAGAAATTTCGATGGTGTTGGACTTGTCCGTCGGCCGCCAAACCTACATCGAAGACTGCGAGGTATGCTGCAAACCAATCGAGATCAGCTTTACGATAGAAGATGACGAACTCGCCAGCTTCGATGCCAGGACCCTCGGCTAAAACTTTACTTGTCCGGTTTGCGCTCTATTGCATCTTACTTGGGCAGGCGCGCGTCCGATAAAGCGCTAACGGTAGTCAGAAGTTGTCTTAGCTGAGACCTTCTGGCGCAAAGCCCCAATCCTGCAATCTTCGACGGGAACATCCACGGGGCTTCTTGCGTACCTCCGGCAGCGAGGAAGAAAACATGAGCAACCTGTGGCAGGACCTGCGCTACGGCGTTCGCACGCTGGCGAAAAATCCAGGGTTCACGGCCATCGCTGTCCTGACGCTCGCCATCGGAATTGGCGCGAACACGGCAATGTTCAGCGTGGTGAACGCTGTGCTCCTACGGCCACTTGCATATCGGGAGCCGAACCGTATTGTCACGATTGCCTCGCTGTGGAAGGAAACCGGACACCACGGCCAGGTTTCCGCGCCGGATTTTCACGACTGGCACGATCAAGCAACTGCTTTTGCTTCCATGGCCTACTACGAAGACGAAGACTGCGCAGTGTCGTCGAGCACCGGCGGCCAATACTCGCACTGTGCCCTGGTTACGCCCGAATTCTTTCGCGCCTTCCTCCTCGAGCCGGCGGGGGGCCACTTCTTCACGCCGGATGAGCAAAAAGCCGGCGCCGCGATTATTTCCCATTCTTATTGGCGCCAGCGATTCGGTGGCGATTCGGCAGCGCTCCGACAGAGCGTCCAGGTTTTCGGACGCAGCCTAAATATCGTCGGCGTTGCCCCGCCGGGCTTTCGTTTTCCCGACATGACAGATGTCTGG
>Ga0073928_10007584_pt1 | contig 13972 bp, 11 predicted proteins | sample PaiPotPPA55metaG_FD_76969 | JGI IMG/M metagenome (GOLD analysis project Ga0073928, IMG submission 76969) | Iron sulfur acid spring bacterial and archeal communities from Banff, Canada, to study Microbial Dark Matter (Phase II) - Paint Pots PPA... ... | reverse complement strand
AGTAACGCCTGGTAGCAAAGATGTTCCGGACCGACTGAATGACAAGCAGTGAGTAGTCCTGGGTGATGAAAGCCCCCATTTTCAATGCGTTCCCGATGACTGAGGTAACGGAACTTGAGTTCACAGTTACACCCCCTCAAAACGGCCGAAGGAACTTGTCCAGTAATCCGACTAACCATCCAAGTAGAATTTGCTCAGCCGAACCACAGCGGCTCCCAGGACCATTTTCGCTGATGCTTACTCCGATGGATAACTTCAGAGCAGTTAACGGCGTTTACGCCGCCAGTGATGCGTTGCGAACAGTCGGGATGGTATACAATCGTGGCCGTTTTTGAAGTCAAAAAGAAGATCCCGGCTAAGAGGCTTATCCATGGACGGTGATCCCAAAGACATGAGGGTTTTCCCGCCACTCGGACCTGCGATCAAAGTTCTAATGGTCTGGCCGCGCTTTCCTGCCTCCTTTTGGAGCCTTGCGGAGGTGATGGAAATCGTCCCAGAGCGCTCCCTCGTGCCTCCGCTCGGGCTCATCACCGTGGCCGCGCTTTGTCCCAAACAATGGAAAATCCGTCTCGTTGACCTTGCATTTGATGAGTTGAGCGATGAGGACATACTCTGGGCCGATCTTGTGATGCTCAGTGCGATGGCGGTTCAGCGCGAAGGCGTGCGCCAAACGCTCGAACGTGCTTCCAAGCTGAATCGGCGAACCATGATCGGAGGTCCTTACGCCAGCAGCCAACCACAGGCTTTACTGCCGCTGGCTGACCATGTGGTCGTGGGTGAGCCGGATGAAATCTTCCCAGAGATCGCCGCAGATCTCGAGCGCGGCTCAGCCCGCAGGCTGTACAGTATTACGGAAAAACCTGACGTCAGTCGCACCCCGGTGGCGCGTTTCGACCTATTGGCACTGAACAAATACGCCTTCATGTCCGTGCAATTTTCGCGAGGCTGCCCGTTTACGTGTGAGTTTTGCGACATCATAACGATCTACGGACGCCGCCCGAGGACGAAATCTCCGGCCCAACTGATCGGAGAACTCGACGCGCTTCGGCAGCTCGGCTGGCGGAAAGATGTGTTCGTTGTCGACGATAATTTTATTGGAAATCACAAGGCGGCTTTGCAGCTCGCCCAGGAGTTGGAAGGGTGGCAGCGCCGCAACCGCTATCCCTTCGGGTTCTTCACCGAAGCTTCCATTGATCTTGCTTCGCGGCCGGCACTACTGGATGCGATGGTCAAAGCAAATTTCTGTCGTGTGTTCATCGGGATCGAATCGCCCTCCGCGGAGTCGCTAAAGGAAACAAAAAAATTTCAGAATCTTCGCCGGGACCTATTGGACAGCATACGCTTGATTCAGCAGCATGGCCTTTGGGTCATGGGTGGCTTCATCGTGGGCTTTGATAGCGATCCACCAGATATTTTTGACCAGCAGATTGAGTTTGTAGAGCGTGCCGCCATCCCTTGGGCGATGACGGGTGTCCTGCAAGCGCCGCCTACCACTCCGCTATATGAACGCATGAAAAGGGAGGGCCGGCTCCTTGAAGACAATCCCGAGCCGAGTAACTTTGACCCTCCGAACTTCCGGACAGTGCTGCCCCTGCCCGAACTGCTCGACGGCACGAAGCGGATGCTGCTTACGCTTTACGACCCGCGCCGCTTCTACGAACGTGTACTCGATTCCCTGGAACGCTGGCAAGTTCAACCAGAACAGAGAGCTCCCGCGATTTCTTTGCTGTATTTATTGAGAGTGCTTCTTAAATCCGTTTGGAGGCAAGGCGTGCTCTCGGGCTATCGTCGGGCGTATTGGCGCTATATCCGGCGGCTCATGTTGCGCTGGGGATTGCACCCGCGGAAAAGGCGGCTTGGGTTCGAGCTTGCGCTCTCCGGGCACCACTTCATCCGCTATGCGCGGCACGTCGCCGAAACTCTGGAAGCGGAAGGGCGTCGGGCAATTCAGTTCAAACATCCCGGATATGTTCCCCAGCCGGATGGACAAGCGCCGAATCTGGTGCAGATCAACAGCGTGCCTGGACATTCGTAGCTCTCCGCTCGCTCAGCCACTACAGCCCGCTGCTAATCCGGTAAGCCCGTGCCAGCTCAACCGGTCGATGCAACACCATCTAATCAGTTCATCCGGCAATACTTCCTTTGAATCAGCGCTTGCGAACGACCCTTGACTGCTGTGACCCATTGAGACCGCCCGCCTAATCGGGAGTTATCTTCTCTGCGAACGAAGGTTAACGTTTATGCTTGATAGATGCTTGATAGATGCTTGATAGGATCATCCCTCGTGCCGTAGGGGAGAATTGCCCGAGCTAGCGGAGGTTTATTCAACCAAGAAAAACTCTTCGCCCTTCACCATCGATTCGATTGCCCGGATCAATTGCTTGTCAGCATCCGACTTCGCCACGTAGCCATTCGCTCCGGCCTTCCGCGCTTCCTCAATGAATTGCTCATCCTTGTGGGACGAGAGAATCACGATGGCGGAATCTGGAACATGAACGCGGATGCGCCGGGCAGCCTCGAAGCCGGACATCTTAGGCATCGTAACGTTGATGACGATCACATCCGGCTTCAGAGATTCGGCCAGACTTACAGCATGCTGGCCGTCTCGGGCTTCGCCAACGACCTCAAAGCCATGATGAGCTTTCAAGATTGTCTTGACCATTTCCAGTATCGTTGGGTGGTCGTCCGCCACAAGAATACGAATAGTTGGTCTCGGGAGATTTTCTAAGACGCCAACCGGACTCCCTGGGACTGGAATATGTAAAAGAGCCGCGCCCGGCGTAAGCGGACTGCTGTGGCGGTCTTGTCCGATGGGGTTGGACGCGCGAGTCATGCCCATGAAGTGGCCCAGGGAATCATCGTGCTGCACCCATCCGTTAGAACTGATTTTGCTTCGATAGTGACTGCGACCCTGAATTCCATTTTAGTTTTATAGCCTCACCGTTGCCAGCTTTACAGCGAATTGTTTATGATGACACCCCGTTAAAAGACACGCTGTCTCGTTTCGCACATCGGCGATTGGGATGCGCTGCAAGAGCAGCGGCCCACGTGCGCCCCACGCCGGTTTTGCGTGTGGGCTCTTCCTCCTAACGTCAGGGCATGGGCTTCAGCCGTGCCGCAAAACCGCTCAAAAAATTGTCATTCCGTCTATGACGACGTCGGCTCTGTCAAGAGACACTTATAGCGTTTTCTTTCGATGTGCCGCCGTCTAGCGAAAACGCTGTCTCGCTCGAGATTAGTAGTTAAGGAACGCTCCACTATATTGACCCGTAACCCTCGAAAACGGATATTGATAGTGATGTTTAGCTTACGTTCTCTTCGTTGTCAATCACTGTCATAAGCTTGACTGGATCAAAGCTTAAACTTTAGGTACCTTCGCACACGTCGATTTTAAAACTCCTTTCCACGACCGGCGCGCAATCTTCATGTCGCCTCACCAATTCCCAAAACGGGACAACAATTCTCTTGACAGGAGCTAACCAAGTGGTATAATATCCCATGAAATACCCCGCCAGCCACTTAACTCCTTTCCCTCCCACATTTCCGGGAAAAATCACCTGCAAAAGAACCCTCAGCGCGAAAAATTCCGCGAGGGCGCCCGCAATCCCGCTATCTACCTTTAGAATGAACACTTGCAAAAGTGTGTCAAAACAAAGGACTTTAAGTCCCTCTAGAATGAACACTTATGAAAAACCGGGGGGAGGGGGCCTACTCGGACTTAAGCCGCCTTATCGCTCGCCGATTAGATAGCGGCAACCGGTTGGACCCATGCGCGCGGAGTGCATGGTGCCAGCAGGCACCTCGCAGCGTTCGCCGGCGCCATAGGTGTGACTCTGGCCGTGCATGGTAATCGTCATCTCGCCGCTCAAAATGATGTGCGCGGTCTCCGCAGCGTGCGTGTGATCCGGGTAGGACGCATTCGGCCCATCTTGCCAAACGTAGGTGTGCCCGAAGCCCTCCTGCTCGAGAGTTCGCGCAAGTTGTTTCTCGTCCACCCCATTATTCTAGCGAACATGCAGCGATTTCGGCTCGTTTCCGGCGCTTAAAACGGTTACGCCCTCCCTGCGGCATTGGGGGACACCGCAGAAAGGGCGCGTCCGTCTTCAGGAGAGAAGACCGTTAGAAACTAAAAGCTCACACGCTGGGACTAGGAGGCGGCACATCGGTCGGCGCACCCGCGGGCGGTGCCCCGTGAAATCCGTGCCGATGACCACCCGGCCCGCCTTCCTTAACTGTGTAATCCGACGGTACCGTGAACAGCGCCGCCGCCGGCTCCGTGCGCTGCACATTGGTCACCGCGTAAGTGGTAGTCCCAAAACGGGGATCGCTGCGCGTGCTCTTCACCATGATCTGCAGGTCCGGCGAATACCAACGCTCGAGCACGATCTGAATGGGCTTGTCGTTCCCAATCTGTCCCGCTGGAATTGTGTGCGTGATGCGCGTGCCCTCAGCATTCACGCCGTTAATCGCTTGGGTGCCGAGCGACTCCTTCTTCACCTCGCCTGAGGCTTCTTCTTTGGCGAGGCGCTGCTGCATCTTTTGCTCAAATTGGCCAGCCTTGGCGCCCATGGGGAGAGTCATCTTGTGCGCCACTTTTTGATCCGGGTTCAGCATGTAATGCACGCCGGCGACCGGGTCGCCAATCATGATCATCGTGTGCGGCTTTCCGGAGGTCTGCAGAGGTCCGAGGCCGGAAAGCGTAACTTCTCTGCGGAAGCGCCCCGCGCTGTCTCGGTACAATGCGGTTGAATTTGTGCGATGGATTGTGGTCCCATCCTGCAGAGTTTGCGTAGTCTCCGAATTTCCGGTCGCCGAAAAAGGCGCGCCCTTAACAACTTTTCCGGGATGCAGTCCTTCAAATCCCAGCAATTCGATACGTTCGCCGAATGGCCCCATAGGCCCGGCCATTCCGGGGCCCTCTCCGTGACCAAAGGCGGGTGGAGGCGGCGGGTCTTGCGCCCTCATCATTCCAGCCGCAAACCAAACAGCTCCGGCCAATAGCGAACAGGCCCAAACGTTACGATTCATCGTTTCTTCTCCTCTTCTCTCCCGCTGTTCCTAAACTCATTTATTTCGCACCAGCCAAACAAACAACTCAGAAGGTCATTGCGGCAACCGCACTGCCTTGGGCAGTCCATCCGGGCCAACAAGCAAATCGACTTGGATCCAATCGCTCACGCGCTCTTCATTCACCGCCAAACCAAGCGCGCTCAGCGCGCCGCGCTGCATGCCCACACGCACGATGGCGGAATCGTCCGTCTCTTGCGGCAGACTGCCGGGTAGCAGCGTAAACTCGCCTTCGTTGTCGGCTATCAGGGTCGGCTCCTCAGACGTGTCGGCCGGCGTCACTGACGGAGCCGGCGCGTCAGTCTTCACAACATTTTCAGCGGAAACGTTGCCGTGCGCTTGCGTCAGCCTCCAATTCCGCCAGCTCACGCCCGCGAACAGCACCGCCGCCGTCGCAAGCGCCCAAGCCGCAAAAATTGCCGCGGACCGCGCCTTCCTCGTGCGGTGCCGCATGCCAAATTCGTGCAGCAGCCGCATTTCAACACGCTGCGGCGTCTCCGCGTCGCGTGTGGTCTCCCGCAAAGCCTGCAACGCGATACGCGCCTCTTGCCAGGATTCCTGCAGCGCTGCGCAGCCCGGGCAGCGCGCGGCGTGCTCGGCAGCGGACTGCCGCAAAGCCGCGTCGAGTTCGCTCATCCGAACACCGTTTCGCTCAAGGCCAATCGATTCAAATTCCTCGCACTTCATGGTGCACTTCCCTCTTCTTTCTTCTACCTAGCCGCGCTGACGCGCCGCGGCGCATCCCGCAGAATTTCCAGCTTGGCCAACAGCAGCGCCCGCCCGCGATGCAGACGCGAGCGGATCGTGCCAATCGGGCAGCCGCTGAGCTGCGCGGCCTCTTCGTAACTCAACTCTTCCAGCTCGCACAAAACCACGGCTTCACGAAATTCCGCGGGCAGCTCCGATACCGCCGCGCGGACACGCTCGCTTCGTTCCTGCTGCTCGGCCCAATGCACCGGCGTAAAACGGTTGACTGCCGCTTCATTCGTGCGGGCACCATTTCCATTCGGTTCTTCCAGAGAAAGCTCCCGCGGCAGCCGCTCCAGGTGCTTCATCACGCGATTCCGCGTTATGCCAAAGAGGTATGCACCCACAGGTCCGCGCGCAAGATCATATTTCTTCGGCTCCCGCATCAGCGTCATGAACACGTCCTGTACTACTTCTTCGGCCGCCCAGGAATTGCCGGTCATGCGCAACGCAAAGCGATACAGCGCGGCCTGATGGCGGCGATAGAGCAAGGTGAATGACTCCTGGTCACCTTTAGCGGCGCGCCGCAGCAGAACGTCGTCCCTGTCTTGCTCAGGAATACTCATCTCTCCTGGCGTGCAAATCATATGCATGGATCGTTGGACGTTTGCCGTTGCAGGTGCGTGTCAGCGAAGGATCAGGTAGATGTCAGCGAAGGTTTTTGAGCGGCGCCTTCAAGCCGTCTTGTCTGCAGGTGAGCAAAACATTAGGCGGACTTGTCTGCGGGTGGGCGAAACATTTTCGCCGCGATACGCGTGACGAACCGGCGAGGCACAAGCCGCTGCGCCTGCGCGCCGAAGTAGTTCCCTGTGCCGGAAATCACATAGCTCTTCCCTGCCGCCAACGCTTGCAAACCGACACGCGCCACCTTCTCCGCCGTTTCCCGATTCTTCATCGCACTCACGACGCCCGACTGCCCTGCTACTTCCTGAAATTCCGTTTCGGTCGAGCCCGGGCACAACGCGCAGACGCGAACGCCGAACGGCCTTACCTCTTCGGCCAGTCCTTCGGCAAATAGCAAATCGAATGCCTTGGTGGCGGCGTAGGTGGAAATAAACGGCACGGCCTGAAAGGAAGCGGTCGAAGCCACGATCAGCACGTCGCCGCGGCGCCGCTGCAGCATTTCCGGCAGGTACAGTCGCGTCAGGTGAACGACGGCGCTGCAATTCACCGTGACCATATCGAGGAGCTTCTGCGTCTCGACACTCGCAAATGCTCCATACGCGCCAAATCCCGCGTTATTGATGAGCAGATCGATCGGAAGTTGTTTCGCCTGCGTGAATGCAAAAATTTCATGCGGCGCGGCGGTTTGCGCCAAATCGGCAGCAACGACCTCCACACGAATCTTATGCGCGGTAGATAGCTCCTTCGCCAATCCTTCCAATCGCTCTTTTCGCCTTGCGGTTAGCACCAAATTCGCGCCGCCCGCCGCCAGCTCGCGCGCCAGCGCCACGCCGATTCCCGCGCTCGCTCCCGTCACCAGCGCCCATTTCCCTGCCCACAGTCCGCTCATTTTGCCTCTCCAAAATAAGTTCCGAGCCTATCACGGACGGATGGCAAAGATTTTGCGCCACATTCTCTAAATCGTTGCCGTTCCGGCAGGTATTCCGGGTTGCGTAGTGCGGCCGACGCGGACCTTGCTAGATGGCGCTAGAAAATCGATTCTCTAGATTCAAAAATTGGAGTATGCTCAACGGTATTGAACCGCTTAACCCGTAGTAAAGGCGCGCGAGGTCGAGACACTCGGGCGAAAACTCAATTCTCACGGGGGAATTATGCAGCGTCGTGACATATTGAAAATGCTGGCGACCGGAGCGGTGCTCCCGGTTTTCTCTTCGCCGATGGCGGCTTTTTTTCGAGAGGCGCAGGCGCAGACCGGGCCTGGCTACAAGCTGCGGACGCTGAATCCGCACCAGAACGCCACCGTGGTAGTAATGACGGACCTGATCATTCCGGAAACGGATACGCCCGGCGCAAAAGGCGCGCGCGTGAACGAATTCATTGACGTGATTTTGACCGAGTGGGCCACGCCGGAGGAACGGCAAAACTTCCTCCAAGGTCTGGAGGGTGTGGATAAACAGAGTCAGGAACTTTTTGGGAAAACTTTCGTCGATGCGACGCCTGTGCAACAGGTGTCGTTGCTCCGTGCTATGGACGATTTCGCGGCATCAGAGCGCGGCGATACTCCCCGGAAGCATGGCAATACCGTCCCGGAATTTGACACGCAACTAAGAGGAAATTTCTACGACATCTTCCGCGGCATTACGCTGCATGGCTACTACACGTCGGAAATTGGATTCACGCAGGAATTAAAGCTGGAAATTATTCCCGGCGCGCAACATGGCTGCGAAAAGATTGGCCCGGGTCTCGGGGACGCGTAAGAGAAGGGGGGAACATGGCGGCTACGAACACCTATGATGCGGTGATTGTCGGTTCCGGGATTACGGGCGGCTGGGCGGCGAAAGAACTCACGGAAAAAGGGCTGAGTGTGCTGGTGCTGGAAGCGGGTCGCACCATTTTACCGGAGCGCGATTACGTCGAGCACGTGCCCGCATGGGAACTGAAATTTCGCGGCTGGGACAATCGCGCTGAGCGCATGGGCACGCAGCCGATTCAGCGCGAGTGCTATTACGCATGCGACGAGTACTCCAACAAGTTTTTCGTCAGCGACAAGGAGAATCCCTATTCCACCGACCCCAACAAGAAGTTTTCGTGGATTCGCGGCCGCCAGGTCGGCGGAAAATCCCTCACCTGGGGCCGGCAGAGTTATCGTTGGAGCGATCTGGATTTTGAAGCCAACCTGAAAGATGGGACCGCGGTGGACTGGCCGATTCGCTACGCGGATATCGCGCCGTGGTACGACTACGTGGAGCAGTTTGCGGGCATCAGTGGCCAGGCAGAGGGGTTGCCGCAATTACCGGACGGAAAGTTTCTGCCGCCGATGGACATGACCTGCGTCGAGCGCGACATGCGCGACGCCCTCGCGAAAAAATTTGATGATCGCATCATGACCATCGGGCGGACCGCTGTCCTGACACAGGTACACGGCGGGCGCGCGGCTTGCCATTACTGCGGTGTGTGTCATCGCGGATGCATCACCGGATCGTATTTCAGCAGCCTCAGCGCAACGCTGCCGGCAGCGCAAAAAACCGGGAAGCTTACCCTTCGCCCGTACAGCGTGGTGCACAGCTTGATCTTCGATCCCAAGACGCGCAAGGTTAGCGGCGTCCGCGTGATCGATGCGCAAACGCGCAACGCGATGGAATTCAAAGGCCGTATCTTTTTCATCAATGCGTCGGCACTGGAATCCACGCGTATCCTGCTGAATTCCACGAGCCCTGAATTCCCCAACGGCCTGGCAAACAGCAGCGGCGAGCTCGGCCACAATTTGATGGACCATCACATGGGCGCGGGCGCGAGCGGAACAATGCCGGGGCACGAAGACAAAATGCCCTTCGGCAATCGGCCGAACGGGATTTATATTCCACGTTTCCGCAACGTGAAAACGAAGCAGAAAGAATTCTTGCGCGGCTATGGTTACCAGGGCGGAGGAAGCCGCGAAGGCTGGGGCCGCGGCGTACGCATGACCGGGTTCGGCGCCGATTTCAAGAACGCGCTAAAGAAGCCCGGGCAATGGCGCATGAGTGTCGGCGGCTTTGGCGAATGTCTGCCGAATCACGACAATTACATAGAAATTCAGAAAGACAAGGTTGACGCCTGGGGCATTCCGACGCTGAAGATCAACTGCGCTTGGGGCGCGAACGAGCATGCAATGTCGCGCGATATCGCTGTGCAGGCCGCCGAGATGTTGGCCGCGGCGGGCGCAAAGGATATTTACGTTTTCCAGGAGATCTCACCCCCAGGCCTGGCCATTCACGAAATGGGGACAGCGCGCATGGGGCGCGACCCGAAGACGTCCGTGCTGAACAAACACAATCAGGCGCACGACGTGAAAAACCTGTTCATGACCGATGGCGCCTGCATGGCGTCCAATTCCTGCGTCAACCCATCGCTGACGTACATGGCGTTGACGGCGCGAGCTTGCGATTTCGCGGTCTCGCAGATTCAGAAAAACGAGCTGTAAACGAAAATAAACACAAGCGGAAAAATCAGGGCACTTAGCCCTCCGCGCTGATCCCAAGCCTGGTCGGGCCCGTAAGCTCTATGGTGGCTTGCGGTTGCAGTTGACACCAGCGAAAAAAAGCGAAAATTCACAAATCCACAGTCGCAAGCTGACCTCCTAGATTCCCTGTATTGAACGCACCTGTCGCCTGTATTTCTCTGGGCCTTGCAGACCGGGAAAGCGTTAGTTTTTCCGGTGTAACAGAAATATAAACAACACTGAGGAGGTTGTGACATGACCGATTTCGGAACGAAAAGGCAGAGGGAAGATCAATCAACTAGTTTGACTCCCGCGGAACGGACCGAGGACCGAGTGAGAGGGTCGCAGGACATAGAGCGGTACCAGCAGGGACGTTACCTGCCGTCGGTGTTCTCGGTGAGTCCTGGAGAGTTTTTCACGATGAACCCGATCACGCTGATGCGCCGGCTCACCGAGGATATCGATCGGGCGTTTGGGTTCGGCAACGGACTGGGAAGCGGATTGAACCGTGGGGAGAATTACAATCAGGACTTTAGCTGGGTTCCGCCGGTGGAAGTACGGCAATCGGGCAACAACCTGGTGATCCATGCGGATTTGCCGGGCCTTTCGGAGAATGATGTGAAGGTGGAAGCGACGGACGAAGGGCTGGTAATCCAGGGTGAGCGCCGGCGCGAGCACACTTCGGAAGAAGGAGGCTGGCGTCATTCGGAAAGAGTGTACGGCCGTTTCTACCGGCTGATCCCGCTGCCGGAGAGCGCAAGGATCGAGGAGACGAAGGCGAACTTCCGCAACGGCGTGCTGGAAGTGGTGGTACCGGTGCCGGAGTTGCAGAAGAAGAACCGGCAGATTCCGGTTGGCACCTCGAACCAATCGCTGATTTCGGAGCAGGGTTCGTTTAGCGAAGGGCGCGCCAGAACCGCCACGTCGGGGCGTTAATAGCGGGCGCGAAATACCGCGCGCTTGCGCGAAGAGGGGGCCGGGTGAATCCGGCCCCTAATTTTTTGGGGCACACGCTAGACTGTTTGTTGAGATTAGGGCGAGGTAGGGCACAGCGGTGCTGCGCCCCTACGGGCGCCCGATGCAGCTAGAGTTCGCGGAGCGCAGTCGCTACGGGGAGCCGTGCGGCGCGGACGGCGGGCAGCAGACCACCAATGAGACCCATGGTGAGTGCGAAGACAATCCCCTTTACGAGCAATTCGGGCGTGATCTTGAAGGCAAAGGCCAGGTTGGAAAAAGTCTGAAAATTCATGGTGCTCGTGGTTAAGCCGTTGAGGGGAAGAACGGCAAGACACCCGATCCCGCCTCCCACAAAGGAAATGAGCAGCGCTTCGATCGAGAAGGAGATTATGACCGCGGCAGCGCCGAATCCGAGAGCGCGCATGGTGGCGATTTCGCGGCCGCGTTCCGCCACGGCGGAATACATCGTATTCAGCGCGCCGAAAACCGCACCGATCGCCATGATGGCCGCGACGAACCCGCCCAATGTCGTGATGAGCGTGGTCATGCGCGTGGACTGTTTAGAGTAATAGTCGATTTCGCGGGTTACGTCGACGTTCAAACGTGGATCGCTGGTCAGCGAGTCCTTCAGTTGTTGAAGGGCAGCAGGCGAGGCGAGGTGCACTGTAACGGACTGTGAAAGAGTGTCCGGACGTTTATAGGCGCCGTTGAGAAGGTGGGCGTCGCCCCAAACTTCGGAATCGAATGCGCTGCCACCCGCATCGAAAATGCCCACGACTTGCCAGCGTGCGCTACCGAGCGCAATTGTGTTTCCCAAGGTCAAGCCCGAATACGTCGTGCTGGCGTTTTTACCGACGATGACTTCGTTCAGGCCAGGCTGGAACATGCGGCCTTCTTTGATCTTGATGTTGCTGCGGATGGCAAGGACGTTCGGCGAGACACCGCGAAGCTCAACGTTCGCGTCGGTCCCGGTGGAAAGCAACGGAATCGGCGCCATGAGGACAGCCTCCGGAGTTACCAACGGGCCCTGGGGCCCGCGAGCGATGCCCGGAGCATCCTGGATAATTTTCACGGAATCGATACCGACTCCGCTGGTCATTTCGGACGTGGCCCCGGCGCGGGTAATCAGCGCGTTGTCCGCGGAGCCGGAAGAAACAAGGGTGGCCTTGAATCCGCGCGCGAGCGACAACATAGCAATGAAGACGCCCACGGTTCCGGCAATTCCCGCGACAGCAACGATCGTGGAGGTCCAGCGAGCTGCGACGCTCCGAATGTTGTAAACGATGGGAATGGTCATTTCAGATTCTCCTCAACGCGTTAACCACGCCCATGCGCATCGCGCCAATGCCCGGCAGCAGACCGCTAATTACGCCAACAACGAGCGCAAAGCCAACGCCCAGTGTGAGAAGCGACTTGGAAAGGATAAGGGGTGGCAGCAGCCCGGTAAGAGCCAACCCGATAACAGGGATCAACAAGTAGGCGAGAGTTAAACCGAGAAGGCCACCAACGAGAGCAATGATGACGGACTCCGCCAGGACGAAGAAAAGAACAGCGCGCCCGGAGAAGCCAATGGCCTTGAGAACGGCAAGCTCGCCAACGCGTTCGCGAACGGAAATGGCCATGGTGTTGCCGGTGACCAACAAAAGGGTGAAGAAGACTACGCCGCCAATGGTGAGGATCAAGAGCTCAATGTTTCCGAACTGCTTGGCGAAACCCGCGGCGAAGGCGGATTCCGTCTCGGTTTTAGTCTCAAACGAGGAGTTGGCAAACTTTTCGTCAATGGCCTTGGCGACCGGCGCAGCGTCGTCGGGACTATTGAGCTTGACCACGTACCATCCGGCCGTGCTCTTGACGGGAGCGGGCGCATTCTCGTCAAAGTATTTCCACTGCAGCCAAAACTGGCTTTCGTCGCCACCAGGACGTTCGCTGTGATAGATGCCGTCGAGATTGAACTCCGAAGAGCCACCGCCATAAAGAGTCGTTTTGATCGGGATGCGATCGCCGATTTTCCAATGGAAGCGTGCCGCGGTGCGGGCGCCTGCAATGGCACCCATGCGGTCTTTCAGGAAATTGTTCCATTGGTCGTCCGGTACCACAAGCTCGGTCATAACCTGGCGTTGGTTTTCGGGGTCGATTACAAACTGCGGAAAGAAATTCTTTTCATCCTGATAGACACCGCCGAACCAGTGATTGTGGGTGACCGCCTTGACACCCGGAATCGTAAGGATTTTGTCGCGATGGGAAATCGGCATTAGTTGCGTCAGGCCGATGCGGCTGACGACCACCAAGCGATCCGCGCCGGCGATTTCCGTGCCACGGCTGAAGGCGCTCTTCACCACGGCTAGAAACGTAAAGAGAACCAACGCGACCGCGAACGAGCCGATGGTGAGGATCAGGCGAAGCTTCTTGCGAAAAAGATTAGCGAAGATCAGGCCACGAAATTTCATGCGGCACCTCCTGCTGTGACGCCCAACTCGCCGGATTCAACGAGCACGCCCTTTTCGAGATGTAGCGTCAGGTCGGCGCGCTTGGCGACAACCGGATCGTGCGTGACCATCAGCACCGTCTTGCCGTATTCCTTCACCAAGCGATGGATCAGTTCCATGATTTCGTCGGCGCTTTTGCGGTCCAGGTCGCCGGTGGGCTCGTCGCAAAGGAGAAAGGTGGGGTCGGCGACGATGGCGCGAGCAATGGCGACGCGCTGCTCCTGTCCTCCGGAGAGTTGGCGCGGATAGTGGTTCATGCGTTCCGCCAGGCCGACGACCCCGAGCGCGGTTTCAACGTGCTTGCGGCGCTCGGATTTGGAGAGCTTGGTGAGTAGCAGGGGCAGCTCAACGTTTTGGAATGCGGTGAGCACCGGGATGAGGTTGTACATCTGGAAGATGAAGCCGACATGCCGCGCTCGCCATTGCGTGAGCTTATTGCTGGACATGTGCGTGATTTCATCGCCGGCAACGGTGATGCTGCCATGCGTAGGGACGTCGAGGCCGCCGAGCAAATTCAGCAGCGTAGTCTTGCCCGAGCCGCTGGGGCCCATAAAGCCGACGAAATCGCCTTTGTCGACATCCAGATTCAGGCGCTGCAGGACTTGGATTTCCT
>Ga0073928_10007583_pt1 | contig 13973 bp, 20 predicted proteins | sample PaiPotPPA55metaG_FD_76969 | JGI IMG/M metagenome (GOLD analysis project Ga0073928, IMG submission 76969) | Iron sulfur acid spring bacterial and archeal communities from Banff, Canada, to study Microbial Dark Matter (Phase II) - Paint Pots PPA... ... | reverse complement strand
TGGCCGGCGGTGATGGCCGGCAGAGTCTACGCCTCTAATCGGGGCGCTAGGCTAGGTGAGGAAATGGGCGATGCGCTCGACCGAGTCCCGCACCGGCCGAGGAACCTGGTCGCCGAACGGCGAAATCAGGAGAAGCAGCAACAGGCAGCGACCGCCGCGGCCGCGTGGCCGGGCGCCCGCTGCTGCGCTTCGCGCGAGCGCTGGCGCGGCGCCCGCGGCGTGGCCCTCTACCTCGGCAACAGCCTGGCGGCCAGGATCTACTCGGCGAGCGGCTGAGTGTCCGCTGCTGGCGTTACGGCCGGGCGCTGCGGTGCCCGGTGCATGTCGGCGGTGCAGGCCGCGGCGTCGACCACGCTCAGCGGATTCCAAAGGTTCAGCTTGTCGGCGCAGTCGCGATAGCCGAGCTCGGCGGCCGGCTTTTGCGGAGTCGATGCACAGCCACAGAGAAGCGCCAGGAGCGCGACCGTCAATTTTCGCATGATGCCACCTCCAAGATCGATCATGCGCCAGGCGGCGCTCTCTTGTCGAGAATCATGGCGATGCAGCCATAGGCAAACACCCGAGCGAGCAACCCGCCGGATCGCTGCGGCGCCGCCGAGTCGGTTGAGGTCGATGCGGCCCGCTGGGGCTGGTCGCCGGCGGATTGCCGCGCCGCCGCAAGCTCCGCGAGGAGCGAGTCCTGCATAGCCGCACGCTGCTCGGACGGCAACGCCTCCGTCATGCGCGCACCGCTGTCGAGCAGAGGCCCAGCCGTGCCTGCCGGTCGTCCGCCATTGATGTTTTGATATGACCCGTCGCTCTCGTTTCGATCCCGACGGCCGCCCTGTGGGCGATTTCGCGTCGGCATGAGGCTCTGCGGAGGGCTGCGTAGCGGAGCGCTGCGTAGCGAGGTTCCGGGGAGCGTGCATCGACACCGTCGCAATTTGCGATAGGCCGCGGCCGATGACATTCTGATTCTATGATTTGGCGATTAATTCGCCGTTACTAACCTTCGGGTTTAGTCAGGCGACCTCGTGCGCGGCACGGCTGGTCGATGGGCGAGGTGATCGGTGCAATCGGCGCAGGCTAATCCCTCACTGGTGCGAGCTATGACGCCGCCTGGCCCGTGATTTTCCGAGACATCGTCCTTCATTGCCAAATATTGGCTGAGTATAATTGGTTAACAGTCTGATATAAATTCCATAAAATCAAAGGCGAAGCTTAATGCGTTCACAGGAGTTGTAGGGTACATTCTGTGCCGACTTGGACTAGCCACAATCGGACGGGGGCACATCATGCGTATGTTTGTAGCAATGCTTCTTCGCGACGAGAGCGGCGCCACGGCAATCGAGTACGGCCTGATCGCGGCCCTCATCTCGGTGGTGATCATCAGCGCGGTGACGATGGTCGGCACCAAGCTCAGCGGTGTCTTCAACAGCATCGCCACAGCGCTCGGGACGGCGTCGTAATTCCCGCTCGGTTGAGCGATCGGAAACGCCCCGCTGCGGCGGGGCGTTTCATTTCCGCCATCGCGAGACCCGACGGACGGTCCGGCTATCTTTTCGTCAGGCCGGCTCGCATGATCGCGATCGTCTCGGCGTAATTGTTCGTCGGATGCCCCTCATTGGCCAGCATGTCCGCCAGCTTCACCCTCATCGCCGCGCGATTTCCCGACGCCACGATGTCGCGGCACTTCTGCACATAGGCGGCATAGCCGCGGACGCCTGGACCGTTGGTGACCAACCTCACGACATCGACGACCGCGGGCTCGACGCCGCAGGCGAGGAGATCCTCGGGCGTGGCCGCGCGGGTATCGAAGACGCTGTGGAGAAGCGCCGCCTTGCGCTCGGTGTCGGTCGCCTCGGCAGGCAGCCGCTCCATGACTTCGAGATCGTGACGGTGATAATCCCGCCCCTGCCAATCCTGGCGGCCCGCCATCAGCCGTTCGACCAGCTCAATCGTGCGCCTCAGGCGGTCTCTGACGATCTGTTGCCGGATATAGAGGTCATCGTCGCTCATGCGGCCACCCGTGTCTCGCACCACTCGTTGGCGTCGAAAGCGGCCACGCAGCGCCCCAGGCACCATCCGTCTTCGCGGCGTTCATGCACGAGGGAACGGTAAAACGCCTCGCATAAGCGCAGGTTCCTCTATGCCCGCGGGAATCGCCATGCAAAGCAAGAGCCACGTGGAGGCGCCCCTCTGCGCACTTGGTTCCGCCGACAAGGCGCGGCCATTGGGGCGCGGCCGGCGCATCGGCTAGGATCGGCGCCAGCCAGCGATGCAACCCATGCCGCCCTTCCGCCTCCATCCCGCGCGCTCCGCGGCCGACATCGCCCAGGCCGCTTCGCTCTTCCGCGCCTATGCCGACGCGCTCGACGTCGATCTCTGCTTCCAGGGCTTCGACGAGGAGCTGGCGACGCTGCCCGGGAAATACGCGCCGCCGGCGGGCGAGCTGCTGCTGGCGCAGGATCGAGCGGGCGCGGCGCTCGGCTGTGTCGCGCTCCGCCCGCTCGACGCGCCCGGCATGTGCGAGATGAAGCGGCTCTATGTGCGCGACGCGGCGCGCGGCGGCGGCCTCGGCCAGGCGCTCGTCGCCGCCATCATCGCCGCGGCCGAGCGCCGCGGCTACGCCGAGATGCGCCTGGACACCCTGCCCGCGATGAGCGCGGCGCGCACGCTTTATCGCCGCTTCGGCTTCGCCGCCATCCCCGCCTATTGCTTCAACCCCGTGCCCGGCACGCTCTACCTCGCGCGGCGCCTGGAGCCGAGGCGATAGCGGAACGCGACATCGTGGCTACCGGCAATGGCGCTCGAGGCATCGAGCGGCGGACCAAGCCCGCAAACGCGCTCGCGGGGCAAAGAGGCTTTAGGGCCGCGAGCTCTGCGCCGGAGGCCTCGACTGCGATCGACTGCGGGCGCGCGAAAACGGCGTGAAAATTGATGAGCCTCAAGGCGACATCATGCCGCCACGCTCATCCTTCTCGGATCATGGTGTGCAGAGGAATTGCTTGAGGAGCATCCAGGTGAAGATCGGTTCATGTGCTGTCGCGGCGGGCCTGATTCTCGCGGCCTGCGCGACCTCGCCGGCGCAGAACACCACGTCGCAGAGTGCCCGCGCCGGTCAAGGCTCATCCACCGCGCCGGTCAACGTCCCGGTGGTGACGCCGGTGCGTTGCGGCATCGACAATGGCGGCTTCGGCGCGCCTGTGCGCCATTTCGGGAATGAGACCCCCTGGTCGGAAGACCCGTTCCGCAACCCGTGTTGGCCGAATTAGCGGGCCGCCCTTCCGTCAAGCGCCGGCACGCGGCCGCGATCGCTATCTTTGCTGCCGAGCGTCGTCGCCGCGGTCGGACGAGCCGCGGTCGGACGAGCCGCTATTGCGGTCGTTGTTGCGCTGGTCGTGGCGGTCAGGCGGCGTTCGCTTCTTCTGCTCGGCGTGCTTGTTGCTTTTGTTATTGGCCGCGTGGTGACCGGCGCCGCAGCCCGCGGCGGCATGTCCGCTGCCGCTTTCATGGCCGTTGCCGCATCCGGCCGCCTCGGCCGCATTGGGCGCCGCCAGCGACAGGGTCCCGCAGAGGATCGTCGCGCAGAGAATCTTGTGCATGTTCATGACTCCGTCCTGGCAGGAGAGTGCTCCTGCACCGTCAACGATGGGCGCTGCGGTTGGCTCCCGACGCCGGCAGTTGATGCGGATGCAGCATCGAGAAAGCAGGACGCGCGCAAGGGCCGCGAGGGCGGCGCCGTTGCCGTTGCTACCAGCGCCGGCGAATTCCGTAATAGCCACCGCCGCCGAAGAGCATGATGACCACGACGATAATCAGGATGGTCGTCATATCCATGGTTTCCTCCAAAATCACATGCGGGAACGTCTCTCCCCCATGTGGGTTCGGAGCAACGACGTCGCGAGCCTCGGAATCTACCTAGTGCTGCCGGTGGCATCCGGTTCCTCCGTCGCGCTTGCAATCGCGCTCGCCGATGCCCGATGCGCCCTGCCCGCGCGCCCGCGCTACCCGGCTTCGGGCTTCCGCTCCCCGCGGCGCTGCGACCGCGCCTCGGCGTTGTTGGCCAGCGCTTCGTAGGTTTCGGCGGAGTTCCGCAAATGCCGGCGGGCCGAGTTGTCGGCGAAGCCATCGGCGGCCGTGCGTAGCTCCTCTGCCTTCAGCCGCCAGCGTCGAATCTGCTCCGCGCCGCTGTCCGCGTCACGTTCGACGCGACGCCCGCGATCCCACACTTCGACGCCGCTGAACCCGGCGCCCTTCTCGCGGAACACGGCGTCGCCCCGCGCCACCGCCTCACCGTCGGTATCCGCCTCGATGATTTCGACGCCCGCGATCCTGGCGTGCAAATCCAGGAAATAGCAGCGGTAAGCAGGCATGATGCACCGCTCCCCCATTGCAGGCGGGAGTGCGCGCGACCCCTTTTAGCGATGGGGAAATCGTGTCTCTCGGTCGCCGACGCCCGGGAGGCTCAGGTCAGCGATAAACCAGAGAGTACTCCCGATGTCGGCAAAGCAAAAAAACAAAAAAATGGCAAACCAACAACGGGCGGACTGCATCGCCGCCGTGCGAAAATCGTTCCTGGAGCTGACCGCGCTTGCGGCGGGCTGAAGCGCGACCGGCGGCATGAGGTCGGCCGTGTCTTCGCCCGCCGTTCTTCTTGTGTTCTCGTGCGGTGAACGCTACCGTCAAGCTGCTCTTGATCACGGTGGCCGCTCAAGGAGGGCGCATCCGTCATGGACATCGAGACAGCGGCGCGCCTCTGCGCGCTCGAGCTGCTGACGACGCAGTTGATCTCGGAATTCCTGCGCGCGGTGCCGGAGCCGGAGAAGCAGGCGGCGTGGGCGCGCGAGCACCTGCACCGCCTCGCCGAGACGCTGCCGGTGGAAAGCGGCGGCTTCGATGAGGAGGCGCGACTGCGCGTGACGATCAAGGACGGCGTCGCCCGCATCCTCGATGCCGCGCTGCTGCGCGCGCAAGTGACGCCGCTGCGCCTGCCCTCCTGGGACACCGGTCCGTCGGCGGGATGATATAGGTCGCCGCGCGATCGGCTGTGATCGTCAGGGGTGGATCACGATGGGCGTGTGCCGTCCGGCACCGCCCGCAGCGCCAGGTGGAAGGCGCTGTCGCGCTTGTGGGGGCCCTTGCCACCCCTCCCTTGGTCTCAAGCGCAGCCGGGCCTAACCCTCGGAAGAGTATAGAACTCTGACACAATTTGAACACCGCCCCTCAATTCTTGTGAAATATATATTGACCATATTCCAATCGAGACGAGGGGAGAGCCAATGGCTGACTACCGTTGTTATTTCCTCAGTTGCAACAATAGTTTCATGGCTGTCGATGTGTTGCGCTCCGACACTGATTCTGACGCCATCGTTCAGGCCAGTATGCTGATCGCGCGGAGGCCGCAAAGCGCCGGCTTCGAGCTGTGGCAGGGCGGACGGCATGTCTATAAGCACCTCGGCTCGATGACGCGTCGTCCCCCGCACCGCGCCGCCGCGACCGAGCCGCCGGCAGCCGCCGCCTGTGCGCCGGCCGCCGCGCGTGCGCATGGGACGGCCGCGCCGCTGACCTTGTCGGAGGCGCGCCGGATCCGCGCCGCAGCCTCGACCGAGGGCCCGGCACGCGCCTATCGGCGCATGTACTGATCGAAGAACCGCGCCGGGCTCGACGCGCCGCCTATTGCTTCGCGGCGCCCTTGTTGGGCCCGGCTGCCTTGCCTTCGCGGCCGGCGCGCTTCTCGGCGCGCGCGGCCAGTTTTTCGTACTCGGCGACGAGGCCCAGGAATTGTTCCCGCAGCGTCGGGTTGTGTTCCTGCTCGGCGAATCTGCGCATCTCGGCTGCGCGCGCGCGATAACCGGCGGCGTCCATGTCATCCTCTGGGCAGCGACCGAACCGGCAGCGGTCGCCCTGCAATCTTTTTTTTCTACCGGAGGATGATAGGCGCGAGCGGGAACCGTGACAAGCGGATCGCGCCCGGCCCGCTTAGCGGCCGCCAGAGCGGTCAGTTCGCCTTTGCGAACGGGACGATTTGCGCGTCGCCGTCCTTTTGCCAGAGGCACGCCACGGCATGGTCGAGCATTAAAGCGCGGCGCGCCGCGAGTCGCAATGCTCGCAACAGGTAGCGGCCCTGGATCTCATGGCGATCTGCTTTCCGAGGACGGACTTTCGCCGGGATAGCGGATTTCGATGATCTCCAGCCGCTCGACACCCGCCGGCGTCTGCACCGTGACGGCGTCGCCCTCGCGCGCCGCGCGGAGCGCCCGGGCGATGGGGGAAACCCAGCTGATGCGGCCATCGCCATGGTCGATCTCGTCGACGCCGACGATCGTCACCGTGTTCTCGCCGCCGTCGGCGCGGGCGTAGCGCACGGTCGCGCCGAAGAAGACCTGGCTGCGATTGCGCTGCCGGGCGGGATCGACGATGGCGGCGATCTCGATCCGCTGGGCGAGGAAGCGCGCGCGCCGGTCGATCTCGCGCAAGCGCTTCTTGCCGTAAATGTAATCGCCGTTTTCCGAGCGGTCGCCATTGCCCGCGGCCCAGGCGACCGTCTCGACCACCGTCGGCCGCTCGACGCGCATGAGGCGATGGAGCTCGGCCTGCAACCGCGCCAATCCGGCCGGCGTGATATAATTCATGTTCCCTGGCGATCGCGTGCCGCTGCCGCGCCGGATAGCGAGGCAGCCGCGCTCCGTCACATCCCGCCGCTACCGCCGCCGCCGCCGGCATGGCCGATATCCGCCTCGGTCGGCCCATGATAGGGCGAAGAGGCGGCCGAGCCCGGCGCCAGGTTGCACGCAGCGAGCAGCAGGACGAGGGCGAGCGCGACATGGCTCATGGGTTATAGCTGGGCCCGGCCCGCGCGCCGATCAAGCGGGCGGCCCCGCGATCGCCGCCGGCGGGATGAGCGGCGATGCGGCGCCGGCTTAGGTGGACGCGAGCTTCTCGTTTATCAGTTTCCAACCTTCGTCCCACTCACACAGCGCGCGGACCATTTCCTCGGCCGTAGCCTTGTCGGCCCCGCCCATGAGCTCGCGCACCACAGCGCGCGATTTTGGACATCCCTCTCGCGCGCGTGCATGAAACACGTGCGCGTTGAGCTCGCGCTGTCTGCCGCGGTCGGTTTTTGTGAGCGCCGTTGCGATCGATCGCAGCGTCTCGGCCGATCCGACGACGGGAACCACCGACACCTTCAGGCGGCCCAGCTTTTTCCTCTTTTGATCCAAAGCGTATTGGGCAAGCGAGGCACAGGTCAATCCGGTGGGATGGCCGTTGCAATGGTACGTCGCGTCGTTGTTTACGATCTCCTCGAGGGCTTGAAGCCCTAGGAGCCCGCACCGCAGCGGCCGGCCGGCGTGATAGAGTTCATGGTCCCGCGTGGACATAAGGCGCAGCCGCTATAATATCACTGTCCATGCCCGATCGTAGGACGAACCCACCGCGCATCCCGAGGCTTGCCCTGGTCCTGGGCCCGATCTGGCTGGGCGTCCTGTTGGCGTCGGCGCCGAGTTGGGCGGAACAGCAGGCGGCGCGTCTCAGGGTGCCGGGCATCGATGCCGCTTGCCGTGCCGACGCCGAGCAGCGGGCGCGCGCCACGATGCGGTTGAAGTCGGTCGAATGGCTCGCCGGTCCGGCCGCGCCGGGCGCCGCGCAGGGCGACGCCCCGGCCATGAGGCGCGTCGAGATCGCCGGCCGCGCGCGATCCGCCGGCGGATGGTTGCGGCTGACGGCGAATTGCACCTACGCCGAAGGCCGGCCGGCCGCGATCTTGGTCGATGCGCAGCCGGCGCCGGCGCTCGATCTCTCCGGCATCGCCCGATTGCCGGAGCCGCCGAAGCGGCAGGAGGCGAATGCGCAGACGTCGCCCTCGTCGTCGCCCGGCGCCGCCTCGCCGGAGGCGGGTCCTTCCGCGCATCTCAAGCCGAGCCTGACCGAAGTGCCGTTCGATCCGCTGATGATCGGCAAGCGCCAGGATTTCCTCAAAGATCACCTGCTCGGCATCAAGCTCCAGACGCCGTTCTAACCCGATCACGGGGAATCGCCCGCCTCTATCTATGCGACGCCGCGCAGGGCCATGCCGGCTCGGACCGCCGCGATCAGCAGCCGGGAAAGCAGTTTCATGTCGGTTGGCATTCCTTGCCGCCGCACATCGAGCAGAAGCACGGTGCGAAGCGCGTCGCTGCCGTTCCAGACCTCGTGCACATAGGTGTCGTCCCACAGCAGGCATTCGCCATCGGCGATGCGGTATTCCCGGTCGGCGATCTTCAGCACCGCGGCCGGCCTGCCATCGGCCAGGCGCGGCATGGCGAGCCCGAGATAGAACCGCAGCACGCCGCGAAACGGCCCGCGGTGCGGCGGGATGCGCTTCCCCGGCGCCAGGAACGAGAGCGACGCGGACAGCACCTCGGGCGCCGCGGCGACGAGCGCCGCGAGCCGCGGGCACTGCGCGATGTTCCGCGGAACCTTGGCGCCATAGGCTTTCAGGATGAGCATCCGCCAGTCGCGATGATCGTTGTCCGAGATCTCCGCCTGCTCCGGCATGATCTCATGGAACCGCGGCACCCGGCCGAGATCGGCCGACACGCGCAGCGCCTCGTCGCGAATCTCCCGCCACGCGCCGACGAATTTCGCGGCGCCGGGAAAATTCGCGTCCAGATCCAGGACCGGCGGCCCGACGATGCGCCGGTCGTAGACGTACCTCGCGACATCGGCGGCACGGTCGTAGAGGCTGCTCATCCCTGCGTCCCCCCATGGGGCTTTGTTGGTCCCTGCTTGGGGATGAAGAGAGATGACGGCGAGAAATTGCCCGCCTTCGCAGCGGGGCATTTCACCGAGCTCCGCAGGCATTCCATCGTTCACTCCGGCTCAGGGGCAGCGCCGAGCGGTTCCATGAGCTTGGGCAAGTGATCGGCCACGGCGAGCACCGTCGTGGCGGCTCCTTTAGCGGACATCTTGCTGATTTGGTCGTCGTACTCAGCGAGCCCTTGCCCGTTGCCTTTGACGGTCGTGCGCAGGGCATGTTCCAGGCCCAGCATAAGGAGACGCATGCCGATGATGTACTTCTGCGATACGGCGTCGCGAGCCACGTCACCCCGTTGCTTTTGACGATAAGCGAGATGGTAGGCGTTGTCGTAATTGATCTTGTAGACCTTGCGGCCTTCCCCCAGATCTTCGACGAAACCGCCGTCATAGTCGTCGAAGTCTTCTGGCCAGCGCGCGACCGGATGCCCCGCAATTTCGCGACCGTCTTTCGTCAGCAGCACGTATTGCGGCAGACCGACATCCGGCTGCTGGCCGTCATTGCCCTCATTACCGCCCTTGCCGTTCGGTTTGGGCTTGGGGTGCGGCTTCGGGTGCGGCTTCGGCGGAACCGGCGGGTCCACTGCCTCGCCAGCGATCCGCAGCATAAGTGTGTCGGTTACGGGCTCCGGCATCGCCGGATCGTGCAGGCCGATTTTGAATGTGAAGGCGTCACCCGGCTTCACGCGTCCCGGGACCGGCTGCAAGAACACCGTGAGACGTCCGTCGCGGAGACTCTGCCGGATGACGAATTTCTCGCGCAGTGTGTCATCGGACAAATGCAAGCGGCCTCGATTCTCGTCGCGGATCAGGTAGCCGTTCTCCGCGTCGGTGCGGGCAGAGAACGGGCGATTGCGGTTGATGGGCAAATCCATCCCCTTCTCGCCCAACTTGCCCTCCAATTTGACGAAGGTCGGGCTGTACTTGCCCTCGAATTGCTTTTCCTCCTCTTCACCGCCGGGGCCGCCTCGGCCGCCCGGCGCGCCGTGCAGCAGGATCGCGGGGTCGCGGCCGCCAAGGAGGTTCGCTAGCGTCTTGTCGGTCTTGACGAGCTTTTCAAACAGTTCATTGCTCTGCTCGTCGTTGATGAGCGTCAGCTCTTCCTTGGCGACCTTCTCCTGAAGGGCCTTGAGGCTGCCCGACGCTTCGATGGCCGCGCGCACCACCTGGAGGTATCGCTCGCCGACCTGGGTCTCGCGGACGCTCTCGCGGTCGCTCTTCCACACGTCGTTGTGGGCAGCGTAAGTGAGCCCGCTGGCATCGACGATGATGACCACCCGGTCCTTGAGAGCGCCGTAGCCGCAGCTCGAGACCAAGCCGCGTGTCTGCTTATATTGCACCTGACCGTTCACGGCGTGGAAGATCCGACTGTTGGTGTTCGTCGGCTTGAGCCACGCGGGAATCTTGCGCTTGAGGGGGATTGCCGTGATCTCGATGACGCCGAGCTCCGGGTCTTCGATCGTGTCGACATGGATTTTGGCATCGGCTGCCGCTGGCGCACCATCATCATCACCATCGCCGCCGTCGTCCGCCTCGGGCTCGGCTTCTGCGGGCTCCCTGGCATCCTCGGCATGGGCGCGCAACAACAGATATTCCATGCCGTAGAATGGGCGCGCGTCGATACCGAGCGCGCGGTCTCCCCCTCGCGCCTTCGCGGCTTCGCGTTTTTGCTTGGATTTTGGCATCTGCCGAAAGTCGAGAATCCGGAAGGGAAGGATGGTCTCGACAAGGTTCTCGTTGAGCGCTTCGCGAGCGCCGCGGAAGCTCAAGAACTTGGCGCCGATCTGGAAATCATAGAGCTTCACGATGGTGCCGCTGCCCAGCGAGAAACCGCCATAGCGCTCGCCTTCGACCGTCTTGAACGGGAACAACATGTCCTCGTCGAAGGTCGGAATCGCGCCAGCCTTCCCGCCGAGCTTGAAATACTCCGCGACCGGCATGCCCTCGCCGGGACGGCGCCGCATAAGGGTCCAGCCCCACGGCCCCTTTTTGTCGTAGCGGCGCGAGACGATGAGCTTGAACCAACGCCGCCCGCAATAGCTGAGCACGCCCGACGATCCCATGTTGAATTTTCCCTGGACGAACGGGATGTCCTTCTTGTTGCCCTTGCTAAGCGACAAGAACGTGTCCTCGAACATTTCCGGAAGCTGGCCTTCGCCGCTGTCGGCGAAGGTGTAGCAGGGATACCCCTCGGCCTTCGTCCTCGCGCCGGTAATGCCGACCACCAGGTTCTTTGACGCGAAGTCCGACAGCACCTTGTCGGTCTCCGCGTTGATGAGCTTGCCGTCCTTGTAGCCGAAGAATCGTTCTACGGCTTCGTGCATGTTCCGCGGCGCGCGCTTCCTGTCGCGAGGATCGATCCCCTTCAGCCGACATCCCTTCAAGAGCAGCGCGTCCACCATGTTGGTCATCAGCTCGGTGGCGGCCTTCGGCCCGCTGGCCTGCTGGTTCGTGGTGACGTTGTAGTTGGTTTCCCTACCATCAAGCGGCAGCCAGTTCTTGGGATCGCTCAGCTCAGGCGACGCTTGGATGATCGCCAGCACGGCTGCTTCGGTTTCAGCGGCGAGCAGAGCGCGCACGACGGCGGCAGCATCAAATTTCTTGGCCATGATGTTCTACTCCAGGATGAACTGTGTTTTGTTGCCCTGCTTCTTCAGCGCCAATTCGAAGCGCTTCTTGCAGGCGGAAACCTCTTCGTTCAAGGCGCGGAAGATCTTGCCGACGTCTTCTTCCGTGTAGTGATAATTCGACCTATTCGAGAGATTCCCGATGAGCCTGACGCTGGACATGGCCTTAGACACGCGCTTGTTCGCAAGATCTACGAACTTTTCCCGGTCCTTCTCCCTCACACTCTCCTCCTATTGCCTCATATCGCGCCTGTCTTCGTATTAGAGAGAAATATACGCGTATATTTTCGATTTTCAAGAAGATACGATTGTGCCAGCACTAAGAAGATCGCGCGCCTACGCCGGAAACACAAGAGTTGGTGGTGGCGTCGCGGATCAGGCCACATTACGTTGTTGAACTGGCAGTTGGGCTGAGTATACTCGACTATAGTCATCCGGACGAGACGGGAAGCGCGTGACCGCCGGCAAGCTGAACACGGCCATGGCCGCCAAGAAACTGGGCGTCTCCAAGCCGACCCTACTGAGATGGTTCAAGCAGCGGAAGATCGCGGATGTCGGTCGCGACCGACACGGTTGGCGTGTGTTCACGGCGGCCGACATCAACCGAATCAGGAAGGAGATGGGGTTGAGCACATGAGCAGGCCCCGCTTCCTCGCGGTCGACTTCTTCTGCGGCGCTGGCGGGACCACCCGCGGGCTGATTGATGCCGGCGGTTACGTGATCGCCGGCATCGACAAGGATGAGCGCTGTGCGCAGACTTTTGTCGAGAACAACATCAACTCGACCGTCGATTATGCCCACGCCCGCTTTCTCAGATACGACATCTTCCGCAAGTCTCCGGAATATCCGGCTGGGCAGCAGCGCCAACTCTTCGACGAACTAGACGAGTTGATCGCCTACTATCGGAAGAAGGAGCCGAAGGTCCCGCTGCTGTTTGCCATCTGCGCTCCGTGTCAGCCGTTCACGAGACTGGGTCGAAGTGAGATGAGTCGAGAGCGCCGAGAGGAGCGAGCGCGCGACATGAATCTCCTGCGTGAGGCCTGCAGATTCGTGGCTAAATATCAGCCCGACCTAGTGCTCTCGGAAAATGTGGCCGGCATTGGCGATCCTAAGTACGGCGGCGTATGGGATAATTTCCGTCGGCGGCTTGAGCGTCTCGACTACGTCACCGGTTCAAAGGTCGTGTGCACATCTCGATTTGGCGTGCCGCAGTTTCGGAAGCGATCGATCTTGATCGCAGCGCGCAAGGACACGGTCCGCCCCGAGCGTTTTGCGGACCTGTTAGGGCGAGAGCTGCTGGTTCCCGAGGCTGACCCCAATTCAACAATGATATCTGTCGCCAAAGCTATAGGGCATCTGCCCTCAATCGCGGCTGGAACAGCGCATCCAAAAATTCCCAATCACAGGGCGCGAGACCTGAGCGAGATCAATTACAAGAGGCTGGCATCAGCCAAGCCCGGCGAGTCGAACGCTTATATGTCGACGACAAAGCACGGCGACCTTTCGCTCGCTTGCCATCGACGCGTGAACCGGAAGCTGCGCACCCGGTGCTTCTCGGACGTGTATACGAGGATGGCGCCGCATCGCCCGTCCCCTACGATCACCACCAGGTGTCATAGTGTCTCGAATGGTCGCTTCGGCCACTTCGACGTGAAGCAGGTTCGCGCGTTGTCGCTGCGCGAAGCAGCAATTCTTCAGTCGTTTCCCGACGATTACGTGTTCTACCCCGACGACGAGATCGAACCGATCGCGCGCATGATCGGCAATGCGGTTCCGCCGAAACTCGCTGAGTTCTTCGCTGGCTACCTCGTGAACTCACTCGCCAGAGGCAAAGGCCGGGCCTGAGGCGGGCGCGCGCCTGAGGCGGCTGATCAACCTACGACACCCGCCCGCGACGGAGCATTCCCAGATCACAACAACACGCCAGCCGGCCGCTTGGAGCTCCAGGCGGTTCCGTCGATCGCGCTCCATGTTCTTGTTCAGCTTGGCATCCCAGAATGCGACGTTCGAGGTCGGCCGCCGCCCTCGCTGACAGGCGTGCCCGTGCCAGAAACAGCCGTGGACGAACACCGCCGTTCGAAACCGGGGCAGAACGATATCGGGCGCTCCCGGCAGATCGCGCCGGTGAAGGCGATAACGGTATCCCGCGGCGAATAGTACAGCGCGCACCGCCAGCTCCGGGCCGGTGTTCTTGCCGCGGACAGCGGCCATCATCCTCGAGCGGACGCTGGGTTCAACTCTATCTGCCATACCGGAACTATAGCCGTGGCCGGTCGGCGCTTCCTACGCATGCGGTTCGCGGCCGTGGCTCTCGTGTTCCGTAGCCCTAGATGTAGCCCCGACGCCTATTTCGGCTGTGTCATCTTCTAATGTCGTCATCGCGAAATAGACCAAACGCCTGATTTTATTGCTGGTGCCCGCTGCCGGACTCGAACCGGCACGGCCTTGCGGCCAAGGGATTTTAAGTCCCTTGCGTCTACCTGTTCCGCCAAGCGGGCACGGCGCCGGACCGGCGCGACCTACATAACCCGGCAAAGGCCGCCGCGTCACGCCTCGACCGGCGCGCCGCCC
>Ga0073928_10007582_pt1 | contig 13973 bp, 14 predicted proteins | sample PaiPotPPA55metaG_FD_76969 | JGI IMG/M metagenome (GOLD analysis project Ga0073928, IMG submission 76969) | Iron sulfur acid spring bacterial and archeal communities from Banff, Canada, to study Microbial Dark Matter (Phase II) - Paint Pots PPA... ... | reverse complement strand
TCAAGTCGAGCAAGGGCAAGGAAATCAAAATTCCAGGGCCGGACCATCCCATCACAATTTCACCGGTTGAAGGCAAGGTCCGTGTAACGGTCGCCGGAAGGATCGTTGCTGAATCGACGCGAGCACTTCGGCTGGAGGAGAAGGGATATCCTCCCGTTTTCTACTTGCCGCGTGACGATGCGGACATGTCGTTGCTCGTTCGGACTAAGCATTATACCTATTGTCCGTACAAGGGCGATTGCACTTATTACAACATTCCTATCGGCGGAACGAAATCGGAATATGCCGTTTGGACTTACGAAACGCCTTATGAGGCGGTCGCCAGCATTAGAGAATGCCTGGCGTTTTATCCCACACGGGTCGATGCAATCGAAGTCGCGTCCTAAGCAAATTCCTCAGCGCATTTGCCTGAGTTGGACCGACCGAGTGAGAGAAAGGAATGGAAGATGCCGAAGACTACACCCGAACAAAACAAGGCCCTCGTATTGAAGGCGTTCGACACACTCTTCAACCAACGCGATTATGCGGCCGCAGAACGCTTCTGGTCCCCTGACTACATCCAGCACAGTGCGCACATTGAACCTGGCCGTGATGGCTTATTCAACCTGATCAAGTCGCTCCCAGCCACTCTAAAGTACGAAGCCGGCGCGATTGTCGCAGAGGGAGACTTCGTGATCGTGTATGGCCGCTTTTCCGGGTTCGGAGCACCGGTGAACTGGATTGCGGCTGATGTGGTTCGCATGCAAGACGGCAGTCTCGAAGAGCACTGGGATGTCATTCAGGACGAAGCCACTGAGGAGCAGTCGAAGAGTAAAGCCCCTATGTTCGGTGACAGATTTCCGACATCTTGATCTCAGGTGACTTGAATCCAACCCAACATAAGTAACGAGAAATCCCCTTTTCGACTGCGATTTTCAACCACAGTCGGGCCATGGATTTGGGTTGCCATGCCGACATAACGGTACTAATCTCAGGACCCAGCAAATCAGTGCTTTGGTTCCCCGTCGAAAATCGTTCTGCCTGCACGAACGGTATAGAGCACATGGGCGAAATCCTGCAGATCCTCCCGGTTCCAGACGAAGATCGGCAACCTGCTGCGAGAGCCACATAAGATTCGCGTCATTCAAGCAGGAAAAGATTGGTATTTTCTTTAACTCCGAGGATGTCAGAATGGCGACCGATGTCCTTCTTTCTGTGCGGGTAGCGCGGGTCCAAGGCCAAGGTTTTTAGTATGGGGCGGCATATGTTGCACTGAAGCAACAAGAGCGACGAACTCCGGAAATGATTCAACCTTCCTACCCTAACGTTCAATCTGCAGAGCTACATAGCACTTTTGCTCCGAGATTTATTCGGTTAAACGATGGTTTTATAAAAAAATGACATAAAGATGTCGTAAAGATTCCACATATCTCAGGGGGATATATTCCGCGAAACAGAAACTGGCAGCATGGGTCGAAGCTGGACACGCGCCAATGATCCCTATTCGGATACCTTGCGAGTTGGTGGCGCAATTTAATATCTTTGGTTTGGTGCAAGCTGGACCGGAATCGAATCCCGTGACTCCGGCCCAACCCGACGCCATTGGCTTTGCCTCCAAACGGCTCTTAGAAGTCCACTCGTAGAGCAGCCTGACCGGTACGGTTGCCCGCGTTCTCTGCAGTTTGGGCTCCGATCAATGCGCCAAACGTGGAAGGACTGTCCACCACTGTGGCCGGGGGAGCGAAGTTGGTGTGATTCAGCACGTTGGTAAAGGTGGATTCGAAGCGAGCATGCACCTTCTCGGTGATGCGGAACGATTTTGCAACGCCTAGACTGACAGCCGCTGTTCCGGGTCCTTGCAAGATGCCGACTCCGGCATTGCCGAAGCGGCCGGCTCCAACTGGTGTCGCTGAGAAGGCAGCCAAGTTGAAGAACTGCGATTTTGACTGACCAGCATAGAAGTTGGTCGATACAGCGTCAGGACGCAAGACTGCTCCACGGTTTGCTACGTTGGTGTTGGACTGGTCGTTGGTTTGCTGCTGACCAGTTGCGGTTGCGGGACAGGAACCATCGGCGTTTGCTTGCACCTGACATCCACCAGCGCTGATGCTCGGAGTCAGCCATGGTCCGGTTTCAAGCAACGTTACCGTTGTCAGATCCCAGCCCCCCAGGAATGCATCCTTCACGCCCCCGCCGCCCATAAAGCTGCGCCCCCTGCCAAACGGAAGCTGATACACCCCTGTCAGAAGCATACGGTGACGACGTGTTCCTTCAACATTGCCAAGATCCTGTTTGATGTTGAAGCGATTAGCTATCGGCGCGCCGTAGTTGACTTCACCTGCGAACGAACTCGGAGCATCGCCCTGGTTGTCTGCCTGATTGTTAGCGTAGGTGTAGTTTGCATCGAAATAGAGCCCGTGCTGCATCCGACGCTTCGCTTCCAACTCAAACGCACGATAGTTTGCCTCACCGGCATTGAACGTGCTGAAAAGCTGCGCCCAATTGGCGTGAGGAGACCGCGGATCAGCCCACGGGGTTGCAGTTGTTGTCGTAAAAGCAGTCGTGCTCGCGGGAATCTGGTTCAGGTCTTCCGTAATACTCAACCGGTAGGTGTGCATTCCCACATAGCTTGCACGAATGGACATGTTGTTCGAGATTTCCCGCTCCACCGTCACGTTCCACTGATTCGACTGCGGATCGCGGTAGATCGGGTCCACCCCTTGATCAAGACTGCCGCCACCGATCTGCGCACCGACAGTGGGAGGCGCGGTGTTTGGGAACTGGATCTGGGGAGTGTTGGGTCCCGCCGTGTTGAAGTTTGAGTAGGTGTGCAGACTCGATGTGGGGTTGCCACTGTTGTTGAACGACAGCGGACCGAGGTTGGTCATGGTGTAAATGCCGAAGCCCGCACGTACAACCGTCTTTGTATCGTTGAATGGACGGTAAGCCACTGATACGCGCGGTTGGAAGTTCCCTTTGTACGTATTGCGCAGGCTCTGCGGCAACCCATCCTGGCTTGCAGTCACATATTTCGTGCACGGAAGGGAGTTGTTGTTCAGATTGCAGGCGTTGAACGACTGCTGGAAGGCAACATTCGACGAAGTAATGTTCTGGCTTGCCAGATATGCTGCTAGCGCGTCCGGAACCACAATTGAATTGTTCCTCTGGTCGAAGTTCGCGAGATTGCCGCCGTCCTCCTGAAAGCCTGGAAGCACCTGCCAGCGCAACCCATAGCTCAGTGTGAGCCGGCTGTTCACCTGAAACTCGTCCTGAGCGAAAAGGCTGTATTGTGTCGCTATTCCACCCACATCGGGACTGGATACTGCGAAATTCAACGTAGTTGGCGCGCCCTCCAGGAAATCGCCAAAGGCGTTTCCAGTGAAGGTTGGTTGAAAGAGGAAGCTGCCGAAGTCATCCGAAGCGAACGTCGGGGCAAAGCTCTCCAGATCGAAGTACCGCACTCTGCGGATATCGATTCCGCCCTTCAAGGTATGTTTTCCAAGGGTGTAGGTCACGTTATCGCTGAACTGGGTTGTCTTCGATTGCGTGATCCCGGCCTTGTCCCTGCCAATCGGGGTCAGCCCGGTACCGGCGCTAAAGTTGAACGTAGGAAACGCATGCGTCGTCGGGTGTTGGCTGATGTTCACTCCAGTCAGGTCGAGCAGACTCAACGCATCCGATCCCTGAATCGGAAAATTGACGCTCGTTGTGACATTTGTGAAGCCATAACGAAACTCGTTCAGCAGCCTGGGAGTAATCGTGTAGGTGTGAGAGAACAAGAAACTGCGATTATGAGTTGAGTCGACATCGTCCGGCAAAAACGCGTTCGCAAAGTTCGACGTGATGTTCTTCCGGCTAAAGCGCGCGTAGGCTGACTGCTTCGAGCTAATCGTTTGATCGATACGAATGTCAGCCCCGTCCGTCCGAGCCGGGGTGGACTGAAAGTTTTCATAGTTAAAGCCAGATTGGCCATTCACGTTGGGCAACGGGATGTGGGTCAACAGGGACTTTGCGGTTGCGCTAATGCTAGCTGCAGGAATAGGAGCCAGTGACGGATTAAAGCCACTGAGATCACCGCTCCGTTCGGCCTGCGTTGGCACCTCAAACTGCTGCGCTGCCGCGGTCGTCCTACGGTTGCCCTCATAGTCCACAAAGAAAAACGTTTTATCGTGTCCGCTGTACAGATGCGGAATCGTGACCGGTCCGCCGAGCGAAAAGCCGAAGGTGTTGAACTTCTTTGGGGCCTTCGTGCTGAAGCCATATGGCGTGGCATCCAGCGCCTGGTTTTGCAGGTACTCAAACACACTGCCGTGAAAGTTGTTCGTTCCGTTCTTTGTCGTAAAGGTAACGTCACCAATCTGAGAGAACTCGGCGCTGTTGTTGAACGACGTTAATTTGACTGCGGCGATTCCCTCTTGAGAGGGATAAGCGTCTTGTAACGCTCCATTCTGTCTGACGTTTGCAGTCGAAATACCGTCGACCGAAAAATTTACCATCGAGGAACTCGCCCCACCAAGCGCGATGTTCCCAGAGCTGTCCGTTTGTACATTGGGCGACAGCGCTAACGCACCCAGCGGGCTTGTCGTTGTCGCGCGATTGTTCAAAGGAAGTTGCGTCATCTGCAAGTTGTCCTTCGAATCGCCAAGTGTCGCGTTCTCCGTATTGATCTGGTCGCCGCCTGCAGTCACTTCGACCGTAGTCGATTGTGCCGCAACGTTCAGCACAACCGTGAGCCGCAGGTCCTGACGCGCTTCGACCGAGATCCCAGTGAGCGCCGTATCTGCGAATCCATCATGGTGGGCTCGAAGGCTGTACTTACCGGCCTTTACATTTTCAAAGATGAAGTTGCCCGATGCATCTGCGTTCAGCGTGCGCTCTGTGTTCTCGTCCGTGCTATGCAGTACGACCTGGGTATCCGAGACGACCGCGCTGGTGTTGTCCTGCACGATACCTCTTACACTGCCGAAAGTGGACTGTCCCAGAGCAGGTGCCACGGCACTCAGCAGCAAACCAAAAACAACGGACGGAAGCAGCGGCGCGGAACCCGCCAGCCACGTCGTTAGACTCTTTTTTGTTGCCGAGACGCGATTGGAATCCTTCTGAGAATTGTTTGGAATTTCTGTATTGTCCGGTTCGCAGCATGCAGCCGGTTTAGCAATGACCAGCGAATCAGATTGGGAAAGGCCTCGAATATATTTCATGAAATCACCTCGTGAGGCCGAAAAACTCCGGCCTTACTTAGTGAATCGCGAAATCCATAAACTATGCATAAAAGCGGTCCTTATGAGTTTTTTACGGTTTTAAGGCTAAAATTTAGCCCCATCGGATAGCGAGAGAATGATCAAGAGAACAATTCGCGATGTTGCTATCAGGATCGCCGTTGGAATCACGGCGGCGCTGCTTATCACCTGGCTCGCTTATCGATTTAATTTCAATCTCTCCTCGGCGACTTCGGTTCATCTATTTCTTGTAACGGCCATTGCGTTGCGATGGGGCTTTCTCGAGGCGAGCATCGTGTCTTTGCTGTCGGTGGCTTGTCTCGATTACTTCTTCACCCAACCGTTGTTCAGGTTTTACATGACAGACACCCATGACTGGGTGGCTTTGGTCACCTTCGAAAGTGTTGCCTTGCTTGTTAGCCGTCTCTCAAATCAAGTCAGCCGTCACGCACGCGAATCCGAGATGCACCGATCGCAACTGCAGAAGCTGTATGAACTGAGCCAGAACGTCCTTCTTTTAGACCGGCAGGAACCAATTGATCAGCAGCTCGCGAGCCTGATTCAGACCACGCTCCAAGTGAGGGGAGTTGCGTTGTGGAACGCCTATGACCTGCATCTATGCATGAGCGGCAGCTGTGAAATCACAGACGATGAAGTGCGTTCCACTTACTTTACAGAGCGCAATGAGGATGACTCTGTAACGGCCACGTCTCGACGCGTCCTGCGCTCAGGCACGCGACCCATCGGGTCGCTGGTGATCTGCGGCCATTCGCTCGATGATGCTTCGATTAATGCAACCGCTTCGCTTACGGCTGTCGCCATCGAAAGGGCACGCTCTTTCTCCGCGGAAAGCAGCGCAGAAGCAGCACGGGAGAGCGAACAGCTTCGTTCCTCCGTTCTGGATGGTCTCGCGCACGCCTTCAAGACTCCGCTGACGACAATTAGAAGCTCAAGTTCCGGCCTGCTTGAAATGGATACGTTGTCTGGTACCGAAAAGAGGCTTGTGACCCTCATCGATCAGCATGCTGATCAGCTCAATGAGCTCACCACACGTCTGCTCCGCACTGCGAGAATCGACAGAGCCGACCTCAAGGTGAAGCGGGAACGGCTCGATCTCACGCAACTCATCCAAGACACCATCGAGGAAGCTTCGCAAGAACTCGGCGCGCATACGGTCAATCTTCAGTCGAGGGTCCAACGTACCACGGTATGGGCTGACAAACAGCTCCTGAAGATGGCGCTTTTTCAAATGTTAGATAACGCCGCTAAATACGGAGGCCCGGACTCCTCCATTACGATTGACGTTCAGGAAGAGCAGGCAGAGACTCTCATTAGCATTCGGAATGAGGGCTCCTTCATTCCCCCCGAGGAAAGGGAGAAGATCTTCAAGCGCTTCTATCGCAGCCCAGGTTCTGATCGCAGGGCATTAGGCACGGGTATCGGTCTCTCTGTGGTCAAGCACGTAACAGAAGCACATCAGGGGCGCGCATGGGTGAACAGTGACCCGCACACAGGGACTATTTTCTTCCTTACCTTGCCCCGAACGGCAAAGGAGTAGTAAAGCATGGAACACCGAAGCAATGTGCTCGTCGTCGAGGACGATCCAGGAATTCGACAAAGCTTGTTTGAGACCTTGACGGCATTGGGTTTCGTGGTCGGGGAGGCTGGCGACGGAGAAGAAGCCCTGGTGCGGCTGCGCATGATCGACTATGACGCAGTATTGCTTGACATCAATATGCCTAGAATGGGCGGGATAGAAACATGCCGCAGAATTCACCACAGCTACCCCCGTCTCCCCATCATTATGCTTACAGTACGGGACGAGGAAGATGATAAGGTGGAAGCGCTCGATGCGGGAGCTGATGATTATGTGACCAAGCCCTTTCAGATCCGCGAATTAACCGCGCGACTGCGCGCTGCGATCCGTCGTTCCAAGACATCGACGGTCGAGCCTGAATCGTGGATCGTTATCGGGGATCTCATGCTGAACCCTGGTCGTCATCGTGTCGAGAAGCTGGGACAGGAGCTTCACCTCTCTCCCAAAGAATTCGAGATGCTGCGTTATCTGATGGAGCATGCAGGTCGCCCTGTGCCCCACAATCGTCTACTGACCTCCATTTGGGGATCCGAGTATGGAAACGAACGCGAATATTTGCGCGTTCTTATCAGCCAGCTTCGAAAAAAGGTCGAAGACGATCCCGCACGCCCAACATACATCCTGACGGAAAGCCATATTGGCTATCGCTTTCGCGAGGCTTAGGCGTGCGCTAGGAAGCCTTGCTGCAGCGGACGGACAAGGGGACGATTTGAGGATATCGTGCTCTGATGCGAGGAGATAACGAGACTGTTTACAAAACCCTATACGCAGTCCAATTCATCACTGCCACGTCACGCCGTATATCCACGTCACCGTAGTCGCCGATCGCAGTCAAAGACCAGACGCATAGCCCATGCGAGTCCGATGCGAAGGTTACCGCTCTAGGTCGCTGCAGTGTGGATACGAGAGTCGCTAAAACTAAATGAGTTTACTTTCCATGCGCATTTAGTCTTTCCAGTACGCCCTTGAGCGCACCGAGCTTCTGCCCGGCTTCGCCAAGCTTGCCCTCGGCCGTTAGGCGCTGGTAATCGGCAAAGTCTTTGCTAGCCTCAGAGATGAGTGCGTTGATATCTGTCGAGGGTTGGGCTATTCCCTGGGATGCAGGTGCGGCTTGTGGTGCCTCGCTCGCGTTCAGCGACGAGACCTCTCCGCCGAAAAGCGACCTCAGCGCTGCCTGAAAAGTAGTGCCGTATGCAAGCTTGTCCTGTAGTGCGAGCACGACCAGGCGCAGCTCCGGCATCGGACTTTGCTGAGCCTGAAGGTAGATTGGCTCCGCATACAAGAGCGCTCGTCCAGACGGAATGACCAGCAGGCTTCCGCGCAGCACGTGGGAGCCTTGTTGATTCCATAGCGTCAATTGTCCTGAGAGCTGCGCATTCTGATCGATGCGAGCCTCTATCTGTTGCGGGCCATCGATGAGTCTTGTTTTCGGGAAGTCGTAGACCACTGCTGTCCCATACTCTGCGCCGTCGCAACGGCCGGCAATCCACCCGATCAGATTATTCCGGTTGGCAGGTGTGAAGGGCAGGATCTCGACGAACTCTTCGCTAGTTCCTCCCGGTAGTTTCATCAGGACGAAGTTAGGCTGCATCATCTGAACCGTCTGCTGACCGTTACTATCGGTCCCGGTCTCCGTCGCGACTGTCCATAGATCCTCACGATTGAAGAAGACCCCTGGATTCGTCATGTGGTAGAGACCATAGACCTCCGACTGCATTTTGAACAATGCTTCTGGGTAACGTACATGCCTGCGCAGGTCGGCCGGCATCGCTGAGGCGCCTTTGAAAAGACTCGGAAAGATGCGGCGATAAGTAGAAAGGACAGGGTCATCAGAGTCGAAGACGTAGAGCGTCGTAGCACCGTTGTAAGCGTCCACGACCACCTTGACACTGTTCCGCATGTAGTTGACCGGGCTTTCGCCGAGGTTGTAGTGGGTCGAATACGGATAGTTGTTCGAGACGGTAAACGCGTCCATGACCCAGGAAAGCCGGCCATCGTCGCCCACCACCATATAGGGGTCGTGATCGAAGGTAAGGAACGGAGCTACTGCCGCCACGCGTTCGCGGATGTTGCGCCGCATCAGGAGCCGGCTCTGCGAATTGACGTCATCACTGAACGGCAACTTCCCGAGATCGCCGCGGTCGATCGCCAGGATGACGCGCCGCAAGAACCCGCCTAACACGATGCCGCCGGTGCCTTGATAGGACGTGAGATTGTTGTTCTGGCCCTGCGGATAATCGAACTCCTGCTGCCTTGTCTTGACGTACACGTCGGTGTCGGTCAGTTCGCCAAAATAGATCTCGGGGCGCGTTACGTTGAGACCGGGCACCGTGCTCTGGACGGGCATGTTGCTCAGCAACAGAGTCGGCAATCCTTCCGCCGTGAACCCATTGACCGGGTTCATCGTCACTCCGTAACCGTGGGTGTAGATCAGTTTCTCGTTGATCCAGTTACGACTACTTACCGGGAGCTTTTCGACGTTTAGTTCTCGCGCTGCAAGCATCACCTGGCGCGTCGTGCCATCGATCTTGTAGCGATCGATGTCGATGTCAGGAAAGTCGTAGTAGGTGCGGATCTCCTGAACCTGACGTAACGTATCCTGCAAGGCATGCCAGTCCCATAGCCGGATGTTCTGGAGAGTCGGTTGGTTGTTTGCCGGATCAGCTGCATCGACCGTTGTCTCCGCGGGAAACTCGCGCTGTACGAAGCGATTGAGCCCGTAAGCCTGACGGGTCATCTCAATGTTGTGGCCAATAAAAGGTTCTTCACGAACGAGTTCGTTGGGCTTGACGATGAAGCTGCCGACGTACCACCCGACTATTCCCAGTACGCCATAGCAGACGACGGCAGGAAGGATTGCAGCCACAATCCATCGTCCACGTGAATGCCGAAACGCGTTGTAGGCAGAGATCACGGCACCGAGTACAAGGGCAGCGCAGACGATGAGAAGTCCATGGATTGTGACGTGTGCGTCGGTGTACGTGATGCCGTCGAAGATCGTGTGATGTTCAAGCAAGAGCTGGAACCGGTCCACGTACACGTTCATGGCGAGGACGAGCAGAAGGAATGCAACCGTAATCGAAAGTCCACGCCACGGTGACGGGGCATAGGTAATCTGCCGCTTGGCCAGGGAGCGAGCACCACTTGTAATGATGAGGAACAGTACAGCGACGGCACAGATTGCAATTGCCAGCGTGAGCAGCCAGTTATTGACGAGCTGCCACGCAGGCAAGGTGAACAGAAAGAAATTCAGAGGCTTACCGAAGATCGGATCAGCAACGCTGCCCGTTGCATGCGGTGCGTACCAGAACAGCGCCAGTGTCGGCCAGTCTGCCATCAACCCCAAGCCGGTCACGCACGCAACGACAATGGAGACGCAAAAGGAGATGACGCGCAGGACTGGCTGGACTGACAGGCTTATCTGTTCTCCGGCGATGACGATTGCGTGAGCCCTCGGAAGGTCTGCTTCATGAGACCGCCGAATGGCCGAAAACGCACCGTACAAAATCAGGAACGTGGTCCCGGCGAAAACTACGAAGACCGCAATCTGCAGTCCTAGCGATTTCTGGAACACCTCGCCGTATCCAAGTGACTGGAACCACAGAAGGTCAACCCAATACGACAATCCGATCCGACCACAGAGGAAGATGCCTAAAGCTAAAGCAATCAAGGATAAGATCCTGCGACGCCCCCACGTTGAAGTTCGATGCTGCGGCGAATCTATGAAATCCGGCAATTTTCCTCCGTACTCGATCGTCATTGGACAAACATTCTGATTGTAGGCTTCTTACAAGTGCGAGTCCGCGTGCAAAGGCAGCCCATTGACAATGAACCTATGCCACTTCCAGCGAGGAATCGCAGTCTTGATCGTTTCGGAGACGATGCGCCGTGCGCCACGGTCACCCCTGGCTTTCCGTGCCAATGCACTCAAACCAGAGGCTCGTTATTGAGCCACCCAACGTTGGGCTGTTCGAAAAGCAAGACCGGCTTCGGCCGCTACGATACGGAGGGAGTGTTTTGTTCCAGATGGGGTTGGAGCACCCGAAATCGAGACATCGCCAACTCTCGGTCTACGTCCGACAGTTCCAAGAGTTCGTGCTTGCGATGAGCTTACGCCAAATAGCGCTTGAATAATTACGCCAATAATTCTCAAAGCAACAAACAGGGGGTTATCGAAACCCAACCCCATCAAAGCCGCACCTGAGCTCCCAAATCCAAATCCTAAAGTCTCTTCTTCGAAGACTTTAGGACTTTTCGAAGGAGAGGGGCACCCATCCGCACACATCACTGATTCGCCAGATACCGATGCACAAATGTAACAGCCATAGCACCCTCACCAACCGCCGAGGCACATCGCTTCACCGAATTATGACGCACATCTCCAGCCGCAAACAGCCCCGGCTGACTCGTCTCCAGATAGTACGGCGCCCGGTCCAGCGGCCATCTCCTATCCGGCGCTTCGTACTGCCGCAGATCAGGTCCGGTCACCAGGTAGCGCTGTTCATCGCAGATAACACCCGCCTCATCCGCCCAATGCGTATTGGGCACGCCGCCAAGACACAGAAACAGGTTGGTCGTCTTCACCGTCCGCTTCTCCGCAGTCTGGTTGTTGGCTAGCGTGATGGCCTCCAGCATCGAGTCGCCAAGCAGCTCGGTCACTTCTGTATGCGTCAGCACTTCGATCTTCGGTGACGACTTGATCCTGTCGATCAGGTATTGCGAAACCGTCTCCTTCAGGCCATCTCCTCGGATAACCATAAAAACCTTTCGCGCAAAGTTTGCGAAGTGCAAAGCAGCTTGTCCGGCGGAGTTGCCACCCCCCACCACATACACATCCTCATTCACACAAAGCGAAGCCTCGCTCACCCCCGCGCCATAGTAGACGCCGCTACCATATAAGCGCTCTTCACTCGGCAGACCCAGCCTCCGATACTCCACTCCGGTCGCACAGACACCAGCATGCATCACAATCTTCGTGCCATCGGCCAGATAGCCCACCAACTTGCCCGTCTGAAACTCCGCCCTTACCCCTTCACGCAGAAGCAGAATCTCCGCCCCGAATTTGCAAGCCTGGTCGCGAGCTCGCTGCGCGAGATCCGCTCCGCTGACCCCGTCCGGAAACCCAAGATAGTTTTCAATCCTCGAAGTCGTCCCCGCCTGTCCGCCCACAACCCAGCGCTCGATCAATACTGTCTTCAGACCCTCCGAAGCCCCATACACCGCGGCACTCAAGCCCGCCGGCCCGCCGCCAAGAATCGCAAGATCGTACTCCTTCCGCGAAGGGTCGTGGAACCAGCCCAGCTTTTCGATGATCTGGCGAATCGTCGGGCACTCCAATCGTGTTCCGTCCGGAAGCACGCAAATCGGAAGCCGCCCATCCCTTAAACCGCTGACCTTCGCCTTCTCTCGCGCCTCATCATCCGAGCTCAATTCAATCCACTCGAACGGCACATCGCTGCGTTGGAGAAAGTCGCGAATCGCATACGCCAACTGGGAACCCCGCGTACCCATCAAACGTGTAGGACGTTCTGAAGTTTGTGCGTCAACCTGAGTCATCACGTCACCCTCCTGAAAAGGCCTTAGCAATTGATCTTCTGACACCTCTGATGCAAGCGCCGCTTATTCCGACTCGAGAAGGTAGTGCAGGAGCTAGGCAAAGGCAAGCCGTCCAGCCAGCGAGTTCTTCTTAGGGGAGGTACAAGAAGGATAATTACAACAGATTGCAGGAGACCCACGCATGCTCACCTTCCGCCGCGTTTTTGTGACCGTAACCTTGCTCGCGCTGATGGCGAGCACAATCAGAGCGACGGAGCGTAGTGCGATGTGCCCGAAATTGCGGGAATGCGGTGGCCCTTCTTGATGCGCGCTTGAAGCGCGAGAGGGATAGCCATGCCGAGAATGAAAAGGAAGACTGTTGTCGGGGTCGCCGTGTACTCCCAGAACATCATGCCGCCGAGAGGATAATCGGGGACGTAGAGCGCTAGATAGGGTGAGTCGAGCTGCAGTCGAAGTAGCGCACGTAGCCGGAGCCGGGCTTGAGAAGCGTGGATTCGATGTTGCCGTAGTCGAGGCGAAGGTTGTGCTCGAAAGTTCCGGACTGGAAGAGACCGTTCTTGGTGGCGGTGGCGTTGGACCAGCCTTTGCCATAGAAGGGAGCACCGAGAACGATCTTGTCCGGCCTGACGCCAGGTTCGAGGTAATTGTGTACCGATTTGTTCGATGAGAATCCTTGGCATCGTTCGGGTGCTCGTAATCGATGTCGAAGCGTCGAGGTCGTATTTGGTGACGAAGTCCACCGGGCTATCGATGAAGATCTTGCGGCTCTCCTTTGTCAACGAAGCGTCGGAGAAGTTTCTGGACCAGGTCCAGCCGCCTACGGAGACGAGGATCTTGAGGTCGGGGTTCCGCGTGAGTGATCAGGCCCGTACTTGAAACCTCACAAGACTAGCTTGGAACCACCCGAAGGTTGTTAGCCACGGAGAAGATTCCGGGGACCGTGTTGGCGCGGACACCGGCGAGATTCTTGTCTGCCTCGCTGTCGACAACTCCCTCCAGAGTTACATGGCCGTTCTTGACAATGATGCGGATTGGCTTCTGTACGCCCAGGGCATATTTCTCCAGGGCCGGAAATCCGTATATGGCGCGATACAGGGCCAAGCGCAGTTGGTCGTCCATCGGAGAAGGCGGCAAGACCTCGATCTTGTTGATCACGTGCTGGACGCCTTCGATGCGTTTCACGACATTTTCCGCGTCTGATTTGAGCGTAGGCCGGGTCACGTCTCCGAGTAGCGTGACAGTCTCGCCGTCCACGCGGTACTCAATGTTGTCGAACACTCCGAAGTACGGGAGCATCAACAGCTCGTGGCGTACCTCTTTCTGAATGCGTGCCTGAGCGGGGCTTCCGGGCTCCATCTGGCTGAAGGTCAAGGTCGGAAGTGCAACTAGCAGAACAACAAGAAACATCAGATTGCGTTTCATAGTCACTCCTTGCACAAGAAATCTCCGTCGATTCGATCGAAGCGCTTCCGCCGCTGCGAGTTCATCCAGCGAGAGCCGGATGGCACTCGAGGCCGGCGTCAGGTCGTCGGCAGTACTAAAAGGGGATTCTAGCTAGAGAGCGAGGCTATGCCCATCCTTCATAGAGCGCATCTGGGACCACTTCTCAGGTTGAGCATTCG
>Ga0073928_10007580_pt1 | contig 13976 bp, 11 predicted proteins | sample PaiPotPPA55metaG_FD_76969 | JGI IMG/M metagenome (GOLD analysis project Ga0073928, IMG submission 76969) | Iron sulfur acid spring bacterial and archeal communities from Banff, Canada, to study Microbial Dark Matter (Phase II) - Paint Pots PPA... ... | reverse complement strand
TGAAGGACAAGCTGGCGAACTGAACGGTGCTGGGCGCGAACTGGTCGTCACTCCGCATCCCGGCGAGATGGCGCGGCTCGCAGGTTGCAGCATCGCCGACGTGCAGCGGGATCGTCTCAAAATTGCCCGGGCATTCGCGGCGGATCATAGTTTGATTGTCGTACTGAAGGGCAACCGCACTCTAGTTGCGAGACCGGGCGGCGAAGTATGGGTGAACACGACCGGAAATCCTGGGATGGCCACGGGCGGCACCGGCGACATTCTCACCGGTATGGTGTCCGGGATGATTGCACAGCATCCATCCAACGTATTCGAGGCGGTGATCGCAGCCGTTCATCTCCATGGTCTGGCCGGGGACGTCGCGAAGGAAACCATGGGGGAGCACTCCCTTGTTGCGACAGACTTAATTAAGGCGTTGCCGGAGGCGTTTAGGCGGGTGCAGGCCGCGGCGGAGGAGAAGGTAGTCAAGATCGGCGAATGAGCGCCAGAAGATTCGACAGAAAAGCAGATTCCTCGCACTTAGCTTTAGCGCTGGAGAAGACATCCGGGCTCGGAATGACAAGATCTTCTTTGTTTAATTGCTGGCCAACGACCAAGGACCAACGACCAGACAAAAGTAATAAGGTCCAACCCCAGCAATCCCTCGAATCCGGACACGCGCTTCCGTAATCTGCCCGGTAACTTCCGGTCATGAGATAGTCGCTTCGTTATGACACATTTCCCCCAGCCCCAATCAGATCGCCGGGCAACTCGAGTCCACGTTGGAAGCGCCATCTCAGCCCTGGTTACGTTGGAAGACGGGCATCGCGCCAAGGCCAAGCTTCAGACCATATCCATCACCGGTGGATTGTTGAGGCTTCCCAAAGCCTTAGACCACGGGGATTTTGTTGAAGTTGCGTTTCAGACGCAGTCCGGTCCAGTGCAGGGAATGGCGGAAATGTTGAACCCCATGGGTAAGGCTCGCGATGGTATTCTGCAACCATTCCGCTTTATCGCCTTGGGAGACGACGATCACCGCACCTTGCGCATGGTGGTCGATGCGGTCTCCGATCGCAGCTTCATGGGGATCCGCTCCAACCAATTTGCGCCTGCAAAAGGCCAATAAAACTTCTCTTGTCTCGTGGCTGTATAGAATGAACGTACGCCACGATGGACGTCCAGGAATTCACCACCCATTCAGCCGAGGAAACGACAGCGCTCGGGCGCAAACTCGCATCAAAGATGCTTCCTCCTAAATTGGTTTTGTTGCGCGGCGCTCTAGGCGCCGGGAAAACTACCTTGGTTAAAGGCATCGCCGCGGGTTTCGGTGCGGCCACCGAAGACGAAGTCACAAGTCCGACTTTTACTCTAGTTCACGAATACCGCGGGCCGACCGCCACGCTCTATCACATCGACCTTTACAGGGTCGATACCCAACGAGAGCTTGAAACGTTGGGACTGGACGATTTGATGACGGAGAACAGCATTCTGCTGATTGAGTGGGGCGAAAAGTTTGCTCGGTTCACAAAAGAGCGCGACATTGAGATTGCGATCCAGCGGATTGGGGAAGACGAAAGACGGATCCGGGTTAACGCAGCGTGAAACAGATCCCTCGGGGCAAGGTCCTTTTCGGAATGAGAGTAGGGTTTAACGAGTTTTACTTGCCTTTTACGTATTCCCAAAGGCGAAAGCCAGCAAGACTCACGGCGACTATCATGGTGATCACGGCGCAGGTCAGCGCGAATTGGTACACGACACTCCTCGGATAGAACGTCTTATATTCCATGGTTAGCTTGCCCCATCCCCCAAAATAAAGAGAATGCGGAATCCTGCGGTCCGGCGGCACTTGGCGATTCACCCTAAAGACCATCAAGTGATAAAGGCCAAAGGCCGGGAGATAGAAAGCAATGAAGCCAATTAAAAGTATTGTTTCGTACTGGTTCATTACGCCGCCTTCTACAATGCGAATCAAACTGCAGTACTTGCCATCAAAATCCCATGATGTTGTACCCACAATCCACGTGGATTACTTCTCCGGTAATTCCCGAACTGGCGTCGGAGGCCAGAAATACCCCGGTCGATCCCACTTCGCTGACGTCCACGTTGCGTTGTAGCGGCGAGCGCTCGGCGTGGGATTTCAACATGTCGCCTAGCCCGGAAATTCCGCGCGATGCGAGGGTCTTAATCGGTCCAGCGGAAATGGCATTCACCCGAATCTTGCGTTTTCCCAAATCTTGAGCGAGATAACGCACCGAACATTCGAGCGCAGCTTTTGCCACGCCCATTACGTTGTAATGCGGCACAACTTTCTCGGCACCATAGTAAGTCATGGTAATGATGCTGCCGCCGTCTTCCATTAAAGGGGCGGCCGCCCGGGATACGGCAATCAGCGAATAGACGCTCACATCGTGCGCGATTCGGAATCCCTCACGGGTAGTGTTAACGAAATCATTCTTCAATTCTTCGGCGGGCGCGAATGCCACACTGTGGACCAACACGTTCAGCTTGCCGTAGCGTTCTTTTAATTGGAGAAACAGGCGATCAATTTCCGAATCACTCGACACATCGCACATGAACGCTTCCGCGCCCGGCAGCGACAGGATTAAGTCCTTCGCCTCTTCCTCGAGCCGCGGGTTCTGATATGTGATCGCCAACCTCGCGCCCGCAGCGTGGAGTCCTTGAGCGATAGACCAGGCGATGCTGCGCTTGTTAGCGACTCCGAAAACGACCGCAGTGCGGCCTTCGAGGCTGAATGACATGCAGGCTCCTTCTGAACCGATAAAGAGAATACAGCAGTGAGAACGATTTTAGATTTGTGATTTGAGATTGCAGATTTGAAAATCCTGGCTTAAGGGAGAAAGGCTACATTGGACGTTCAAACTGAAATCAGCAATCTGAAATCTACCATCTCGATTCCGCTACTCAGAGGCGCCGACGCTCTCCGCCCCAGCGATGCCGGCCACCGGCCATATCGCGCTGATGAACGCTACGGCGTACACCATTCCGATGATCGCGAATCCGGCGACCAAATTGTATTGTGCGACTGCACCCACAAGGAATCCGATCACGACCTGTAACGCCGTTCCGGCAAAATAAAACGTGTTTTGCACTCGCCCCATGAAATGTTGCGGAACCATTTCCATGATGCTGGTGTTGTTGGCGACGCCGGTTAGTCCTCGCGCTGTGCCCATGATTCCATAGATCGCCACCGCAATCGCGAGCGCGGGCGAAAGAGGAACCAAAGTCATGGCAACGGCGAGGACGCCCATTGAGATGGCAATCGACCGGCGCGCCCCTAAAAAGGCGATTGCTGCCGGAGCATACAACGCGGCGAAAAATGCTCCCGTGCCCCAGCCAGCGTTGAGCCACCCATAGCCGACCGCTCCGGCATGAAACACGTTGTCACTAAGCGGAGCTGTAACAACGACGCCCGTCATCATGGCGCCGAGGAATAGCGCCCAGCTGATCCCAAGAAAAATCAGATTTCGATTGCCACGTAGGAACACGAGCCCTTCGCGCAATTCGCGGAAAAAGCGTTGCACCGCAGTTTCCGCCGCGACAATATCAGACAGCAGTTCCTGCGGATGCGGCACAACATGACGCCCTTTTCGAACTGCCAAATAGCAGAGAAACGAAATCAAATAGGTAGAGAAATCTATGAGCAGCACGCCGCCCAATCCGATGCGGTTATATACGAATCCCACAATTGATCCTGCGATCAGCCAGCCTCCCTGTACGCCCGCCAACAGAAAAGTATTGGCATGAACAAACTCTTCCCCTGGAGTGAGTTCCTGAATTAGCGCCGTAATGGTCGGCCAAAACATCCAGAAGCCAGCCGCCACCAGTGTGTTCATCAGATAAACTTCCCAAACTTTTACTTTGCCGGTGAAGGCCAGCACCGCAACCACGAAGATGATCACAGCCCTGGCGGCGTCCAGCATCATCACCAGCCGGCGGCGGTCTTCACGATCGATGACAACCCCGGTAAACGGAAGAAGAAATATCGCGGGGATCGTCTGTAAAACCGCGAATGTGCCGAGTGCAACTTCCGAGTGAGTAGCTTGCAGGATGTACCAGGCAACGGCGGCGGAGTTCATGCCGCTGCCCAGCATGGAAATCATGTTAGCGGCAAAAACGAATCGCAGCGGACGTTGTTGCAGAATGGATCGCACAATCCAATTTAAATGAGGAAGGTGCGCGTCTTCAAATTCCGGAAGCTAGATAGAAGAGGCTGACCCAGGTCTCCCGGCCTTTGCGAGACCTGGGACTTCTCTGCCGAATGGAAAACGAAGGCGAACATCCTTCGCTTCCCAGAAAAGATAAACGATCAGCAGGATCATCTCCGGCTCAATCGGGGCTTTATACCGCGGAAATGGTTGAACCATGTAGTAAGGCAGCGGATAAATGAGCAAGAAACACGCCAGCAGAAACGCGCCGCATATTCGGTTGCGAATGGTCAACCAGAGTCCGGCAAATGCGAGAACGGCACCAAGCAGAAAGCTAGTGTGTCGCGCAAATCCCAAGTCGTAGCCATTCGAAGTAATCGTCAGTGATGGAGGAGCTGCCCAAAAGTACAACACTCGCTTAACGGTGAACCAAACAAACTCGCCAGGATGGTTGCGGACGAATTCCTGAACTTCCGCGCGCTTCTCGTCCATAAACCGGATTTCCCCTAGTCTTTGAAATTCGCGCATGGACGCGTCGTCATTTCCAGGATGCTCATTGCGATCCCATAGGCCCGAGGACCCCTCGGTGTTTGCCGTATGCAATTCCAGCGGAAGATTATCCCGAACGAAAATGAATCTACCGAAGACGACGTAGTTGCGAACAATCCAGGGGCTTACGATCACTACGGCGGTGAAAACGCACAGTACCGCTCCAAGAACTTGTTGGCGGGCAAGGCCTCGCCGATAAAGAATCCAAAGCACACAAAACGGAAGCATGCTGACCAGCGCGGTATTGGTCAACACGATCAGTCCCCAAAGCGTCCCGAAAAGAATCCATGAGCGATTGCTTGGCGGCCTATCGGCCATACGCAGGGTTAGGAGCAAGGCCAGGCTTAATAGGAATGTAGTGAAGCTGGTTTCCCACACAACGCGAACCGGCCAATAAATAACGTAAGGAAAAACTGCCCAGGTCCAGGCCGCGGCTACAGCGACCGAGTTCCCATAGATGCGTTGTGCGATGCCATAAATCGTGAGACAGGTCAGTGCCGCGAAGAAGCTATTAAAAGCGAGGATCACAAACGCTGAGGCAGCGCTATAGACCCCAAACAATTTAAACACTCCCGCCAAAATATAGGGATAAACCGGCGGAGCCCACGCACTTGGGCCAGTGTCGAGATCGGTGGGCGAACCGAAACCGTGTCCAGTTGCAATCGAGCGGGCGATGCGGCCCATCTCCCATCCGAACTGAAAGTGGTCGCGCCTCGGAGTAATGCGATACGTGTGGCCAATCGTGATCACCGCGAGTCGCAGCAGAAAAGCGGTAAAAACGATGAACGCGAGGGAATGCCAAAGGGGCTGACGAACCGGGACCGCAAGCAGATTTTTTTCTCCGCGATCCGCCATTGCGCCAGTCTATAGCACAGCGGTGCGTAAGCGGGGAGGGCCCGACTTCCAGTCGGCCCGTAATTCAAGACCGACGTTTACGGCCCGGCTGAAGCCGGGCCCTCCCCACACCAAATTTTGGAATCACTTCTGCACTAATTCGTTCGACAGAAGAACCGCTTTTACCGCGAGGTTGTGAGCGCCCTGCAGATCGCCGGACGCTTCGGCGGCCTTGGCTTGCTGTATGTAGCTTCGCACTTGCGCGCTGGTGTCTTGCTGGCTGGCATTGAGTTGATGTCCAGACAATCCTCGAAGGTTGGCGTCGGCTTTGGCCAACAGGCCCGCAGTATCTTGCTTCTCGCGAGATGCTTGCTCCGGCGAGAGAGAAGTAGAGACTTGTATCGAAGGATCCGACGTGCTTCCGTTTTGCACGACAACATTGTGCGGAGTTTGGGCAGCTGTTTTGTGTTTCTTCTTGTGTGCCACGACTGGCGAGGCTGGTGACTTTTTTGGCTGCGAAGCTGGTTGCGTTTGCGTCGATGGCGCAGTTTGATCTGTGCTGGGGGGAACAACTTGCGCCAGTTGCAGGCAAACGGTGAACACCAGCGCCAGGACCATAAAGTTCTCAGCCCTTCCAACTCTATACAGTGCGAGGTTCTTGCGCTTCGGCCTTTTCTTGCAAAGAATCTTGCGGAGACACAAGAGGAACCCGAAGCGTAAACGTTGTTCCTCGGCCTGCAATCGATTCGAAATCCACCGATCCGTAATGCCACTGCATCACTTGATATGTTTGCGCAAGTCCAATACCGCTCCCGTTCTTCTTGGTGGTGAAGTAAAGTTCGAACATCTTCTCCTGCACTTCCGGTGGAATGCCGGCGCCCTGATCCCGAATACCGGTGACGACCATTTCGTCTTCCCGGCGCGAGGATATAGTCAGTATTCCACCCCGTGGCATTGCCTGTACTCCGTTGAGAATCACATTCAGAATGGCTTGTTTCATGAAATCCGTGTCTACTTTTACCACCAGAGGTTCAGAAGAAAATTCCCGCATGATCTTCACGTTCTGTTGTTCCGCATCCGGAGCCGCTAACGTTACTACGTCTTCCAACAATCGCTGAAAATCTACTTCTTCGGGATGAAGGTCACGCGGCCGCGTAAAGTCGACAAGCACTTGCACCACACGATCGAGCCGATGAATTTCGCTGTCGATGATATCCATGTGGCGTCGCGTATCCGGGTCAATCTGTTGCAATTTGTTTTGCAGCAATTGGAGATGCAACACGATGGCATTGATCGGATTCTTAACTTCGTGAGCTACGCCCCGGGTCAGACGCCCACTGGCGGACAAGCGCCGGGACATTTCAATTTCATCTTCAATGCGACGAGCCGATTCCGTGTCGCGCATGGTGAGCAAAGCCCCGATCGGGGTGCCCCGCTCCTGGATAAAATCGAGCGAAACTTGTGCCCGCCTTCCGTTGGGAGATTCAATCTCGCGCTGTTCGAAAGGATGCCGAAGCCGAAACGCATCGAGCACAAGAGAACCGAGCGTAGAATCTGGCGAGAAAATTTCCTTCACTGTCCGTCCCAACAATTCCCGCCGCGGACGACCAAGAAACCGTTCCACCGAGGCGCTGACCAGCACCACGTTAGAATCTCGCGTGAACAACATCAGCCCGTCCTGCAGATTGGCCATGATCTGGTCAACGTTGTCCTTCAAGGCTGAGAAGATTTCTCTTGCGTCACGCATCTGGCGGTCAAGATGCGCGATCTTCAACGTCACCAAACCATATTCGTCGCGGCCGGGATCCTCTTCGACAACCGCATCAGCGGCGCCTGCTGAAACGCTGTCCAGCGTGCGACTGATTCGCTCCAGCGGACCCAAAGCTAGCCTAGAAAGGCCTGCTGCCACTAATAAGGAGAACAAAATTGCCGCAGCGGCGGCGATGGTTGCGCGTTGCAGTGTAGGAGTGAGTTCGTTTTTCAGAAATACCGACGAGACTCCCACTCGAACGCTTCCAAAAGGAGAGCCGCCCATCTCGAGTGGCATTCGGACGTCATAGACTGCCGGCCCCTTATATAACAATCGGAGTTTGCGGCGGAAGCTGGCATCCTCTACAAGGGCGAAATCGGGACGGTCCGCGACCTGTTTGCCGATCAACTCAGGTCTGGTATGGAGAATCACCTTTCCGTTCACGTCGACAATGGCTGCATCCAGAACAGTTGGCCAATCTCGTGACACGGAATCAATCAGCATGTTCAAGTCGCGATCCGTGCCAAGATAATCGGCGAGTGATGCCCGCACGGCCGCTGGGTTGTTCGTATCGACTCGAGTGCTGGTCAGATCCGGAACCGCGTTATCGGCCACATAGGCCAGCTGAGAAGTGAGATTGATGGCAGTTTGGCGTGAGTTGACGATGCTCTGTTGCAAAAGCCGCGAGATATAGATGTAGGCGAAGGCGGAAGCCAACACAGCCACCATAAAGGTGACGGTGAGGACGATTTGAGTCCTTCGGCTCATATTCAAATCAGCCAGAAACGGAGGATGCCAACGGAAATTGCTAGGCCTCCGCTATTTCTTCCTTGCCGGACACCGCTTCGGCGCTGCCATATTCCTTCAGCTTGTTATGCAAAGTCTTAAGGCTGATTTCAAGAATCTCCGCGGCTCTGGTCTTGTTGTTGTTCGTTGACTCCAGCGTTTTTAAAATCAGCTGCCTCTCCGCTTCCTGAACTGTAGTGCCAATGCCCAGATGAATCGAATCGGGGTCGTTAAGAGGAGGCCTCGCGGCACTCTGGCCGAAGCCCGGGGGCAGATGCTTTGTCTCAATTACAGCGCCGTCGCACACAATCACCGCTCTCTCCAACGTGTTGCGCATTTCACGAACATTACCCGGCCAGGCGTAATTTCGAAACAGATTCAATACCGCTTCGCTAACAGCGGCCACCTTTCTTCCGTGCTTTGTGTTCACTTCCATTAATAAGTTTTGCAATAGCTCCGGCACATCCTCCTTATGCTCCCGCAACGGCGGCATGTGGATGTTGAAGACGTTCAGCCGGTAGTAAAGATCGTTGCGCAACTCCCCCCGGGCCACTGCATCTTCCGGGACTTTGTTTGTGGCCGCCAGCACGCGGACGTCTACCGTAGTTTCAGACTTGCTTCCGAGTCGGCGAAGTTTCCTGTCTTCGAGCACCCGTAGCAGTTTGGCTTGGGTCGCGACCGGCATCTCCCCAATCTCGTCCAGGAGCAGCGTGCCGCCCTCCGCTAATTCAAAACAACCTGTGCGGCGCTCAAGCGCTCCGGTGAACGCCCCTTTCTCATGTCCGAAAATCTCACTTTCGATAAGCGTCTCAGGAATTGCAGCGCAGTTAATTGGCACAAATGGTTTGCTGCGGCGGGGACTCAAGTCATGGATAGTGCGGGCCACTAGTTCCTTGCCTGTTCCGCTCGCGCCGGTGATCAGAACTGACGCCGTGCTGGGCGCAACCATCTCGATTAACCGGAAAATCTCCTGCATTTTTTTCGAGGGACCGACGAGAGAGCCCAGGGATCCTGCATCGCGTAGCTTCCGGCGGGTGACTTCAAGCTCAACCCGGGTTCCGAGTAGTTCCGAAGCATTTTGCAGAATGGTGCGTAGGCGATCGGTGTCGATGGGCTTCGTGATGTAGTCGTAAGCGCCCATCCGCATGGCCTGCACAGCGGTGTCTATGGTTCCTTGGGCCGTCACTACAATGACAGCCATGGTATTGCCGTCGGCGGCGATTCGTTCCAGCAGCTCCAACCCGCCGAGACGCGGCATTTTCAGATCGCTAATGACAATGGAGGGTGCCCACTGCGAAACCTTTTCGAGACCGTCGGCGCCGTCAATGGCCGTTTCAACGCGATAGCCCCATGCAGAGACCAGTTCCGCGAGACCTGTGCGCTCATTTTCTTCGTCTTCAACGATCAGTACTTTTCCAGGCACAGTTGAAGTTATCATTATTAAGAACCGGTTTCCCCTAACTCACTTTGAGACAGCTTGATGCTGTCATTCTTGACAGTAGGCTAGTTGGATTATCCACCTATAATCTAGTAAGCTGTTTCGGTACTTCTTACATTATGGACCAAGGCGACCTCAATTGTGCAGGCAACCCTGCAATTAGAAGTTGCGTCTCTTGTTCTTTTTTGCGATCATTCCACGGAATCAATACAGTACAACTTTATTGGTGGTAGGGCCCCGTTCAAATCGAGTCGCGGAGGAAATCCATGTCAGTACGTCCGAAAGCAAGCATCACCCTGGTCGTGCTTGCCGTTTTATTCACCGCAGTAATGTTGTCTACCAGCGCCTTGGCGCAGGATGACGCCACTCCAAAGATAGAGGTCTTCCTCGGGTATCAATGGTTGAACCCAGGCGCCTATGTCCCAGCCCCATTTCAGTCTGTGGACAATCCGATTGCTGTGAAGCTTCAATCGATGCCTTACGGCGTCGGAGCCAGCGTTACATATAACTTCATCCCGCACTTGGGACTAGAAGGGGACTTCGGTCATAACTGGAGTGACCAGGCCAATGAAAGCACGCTATCAGTCGGCCCTCGTCTGGAATACCGCACAGAAGGCCTCAGCATGTTTTTGCACACATTGTTGAGTGCAAATCGCCTGCAGCCCCCGCAAATTTCGACTCGTTACGGAATTGGCGCCGTACTTGGCGGTGGTATGGATTTGAGCCTGACCAAGCGATTCGCGTGGCGAATTTTTGAAGCCGATTACGTATGGGGCCACCAGAATTTTGTGAACTACGCCAGCCAATCGTTCCCGAGTCTGCGGCACGTGGCTTTGGAGGGCGTGCGGCTTCGTACAGGCATCGTAGTTAATCTTGACTACCCCGAAACCGCCGTTCCCGCCGCCACTGTTTCGGTACAACCCTCCGAGGTTATGGTGGGTGAGCCTGTGACAGCTACGGCGACGGCAACTAACTTCGATCCGAAACATACCTTGAAGTACGACTGGATGAGTACCTGCGGAAAGATCACTGGAAACGGTACCACCGCATCGATCGACACCAATGGCGCAACTGCCGGCACTTGCACTGTGACCGTGCATGTCACTGATCCTAAGAAAAAGAAGAACAATGAGGCGACCGCTACGGCTAACTTCACTGTGAAAGAGCCGCCAAGGAATCCTCCGACGATGTCTTGCACTGCCAATCCGACCAGCCTCCAGGCCGGCGGAACGGTCAGTATCTCTTGCACTTGCACCAGTCCGGATAACGTTCCTGTAACGGTGAGCGGTTGGACGGCAAGCGCAGGCAACATAAGTGGCGATGGCAGCAACGCAACGCTGAACACGACCGGCGCGGCGCCAGGAACCATCTCCGTAAATGCAACTTGCACCGACCAGCGCGGATTGAGTACCCCGGTCACGACCCAGGTGACGATCGAGAATCCTCCACCGCCGCCGGCAGCCCCACCAGAGTCGAGCAAGCTAAGCCAGTGCGACTTCCCGAACCCGGTTAAGCCGTGGCGCGTGGATAACACTTGCAAGGCGATTCTGGACGACGTAGCTTCGCGCTTACAACACGATCCAGATTCAAAACTGGTGATCGTTGGCAACGCGGATCCTACGGAGAAGCGGAAGAACCTCGCAGGCGAGCGGGCTGTGAACTCCAAGGCGTATCTCTCTGGTGGCGAAGCCAAGCAGGGAATCGATCCTAGCCGTATCGAAGTTCGAACCGGCAGCGGTGGAACTAAGACGGCCGAGTACTGGATCGTTCCAGCTGGCGCAACCTTCTCGGGAGAGGGAACTCAAACCGTGGATGAGACAAAAGTGATGGCCGTACCTGACCATCCCAAGCCGGCGGCTAAAAAGAAGAAAGCCGCCCAGTAAATTAAATGGCCGGCCGGGTGCCAACCCGGCCGGCCATTTTTCTTTCTCAGATTAGCGTGTCCTAACGTAACTTGATTGGCCCCCGAGAAACCTGTCACTCTGTGGCCCGGAAAGGCGTATATTGGCGCCACAGGGGAGAACTCTCTATCATGCATCTGCCTTCACGTAAGTCACTGATTCTAATATCAATCCTGCTCTTATGTACTAGCGCTCTCTGGGCTGGCCAGTGGACAGTCCTGGGTCCGGACGGCGGCGACGTTCGCAGCCTGAGCTATGATCCTCACAATCCGAACCGCATTTTCCTCGGAAATAGCACCGGTAAGCTTTTTCTTTCTGAGGACGGCGGCCACACTTGGGCGCGTTTCGCCCATTTAGGCGACAGCGACGACTACGTCCTTGACCGCATCGCAATCAGCAACCAGGATTCGAACACCATGTTCGTAGCCGCCTGGAGCGTGCAGAATCAACAGGCTGGCGATGTGTTCAGGTCGATGGATGGTGGCAAGACCTGGCAGACTTTGCCGGGTATGCACGGCAAATCAGTTCGTGCCTTCGCAATTTCGGCTTCTGATCCTCAAACATTAGTAGCGGGCGCGTTAGACGGCGTATTTCGCAGCGTGAACGGCGGCCAGAACTGGCAGAAGATTTCGCCTCCTTCCCAGGAAATCAAGAACATCGAATCACTTGCCATTGACCCCAAGGATCCGGCCGTGATCTACGCCGGTACATGGCACCTGGCATGGAAGACTTCAGATGGCGGCGCAAATTGGGAACACATCAATAAGGACAGAGGTCTGATCGACGATTCCGACGTGTTCTCGATGATTGTCGATTCGACGAATTCCTCTGTTGTATTCGCGAGTGCCTGCTCCGGAATCTATAAGAGCGAAAACGCTGGTCAGCAGTTCCATAAGATTCAGGGCATCCCATTTTCCGCACGTCGCACCCGCGTGCTGAAGCAAGACCCGAGTAATTCGCAAATTGTCTATGCCGGCACCACCGAAGGTCTTTGGAAGACTATGGACCAGGGCAAGACATGGAAGCAGGTCAGCAGTCCTGATGTTGTAGTCAACGATGTTTTGGTCGATCCCCGTAATTCGCAGCGGGTGCTTCTGGCAACCGATCGCGCCGGTGTACTTGCCAGCGACGATGGCGTGCAGACCTTGGCCGCTTCGAATCATGGTTACGCTCACCGCTTTGTAAGTTCAATCGTGGCGGACAAGAATGACCCCAATACGATTCTGGTTGGTTTGGTCAACAATCGGGAATTAGGGGGCGTTTTCTCCAGCGGCGACCACGGAGACCATTGGCTCCAAAAGAGCACCGGGCTCGGCGATCGTGATGTCTTTTCGCTGAAGCAGACTGCTACCGGTGACTTCGTTGCCGGAACCAATCACGGTATCTTCCTGTTGCCGGCAAATGGCACCGCGTGGCATCCGATCAATACTGTAATCAACGAGAAGACTGCGTTGCGCACGGTAAAGAAGGGCGCAAAAAATACCGCCGTAGCCAAGACAACTGCTGTCCGGTCCACTCTTGATGTGCACGTGAGTGATATTGAAATCGGGCGCAAACGGTGGATGGCCGCAACCTCAGCTGGTTTGTTCACCTCAACCAATGCCGGCAAGAGCTGGAGCGGTGGTCCGGTAATGGGCAAGGTCGACTTAGTCTCGGTGAAGAGCAACGATGAGCTAGTTGTGGCCGCAACCCGCACCGACATTCTCGTCTCCACAGATAGCGGGAAGTCATGGAATCAGTCCAGCCTGCCGCCCTACGTTATGAACATCCGGGGCGTGACGATTACTCCGGACCAGCAAATCTTGATCGCCTCCGGACAGGGTGCATATCGCAGTTCTGATTCTGGCCTCAGCTGGCAGCGCAGCTACAACGGCTTACCCGATTCCAACATAAGCTCAATCTCTTATGACGAATCTGGCAACCGTTTATTGGCTACCAGCATTGCCACCGGCGTCATCTTCGAAAGCGTAGATGGCGGCCGCAACTGGAATCGTGGACCCGATACCGGATACCCATTGCACAGCGTTACCGTTGTCCATGGACGCTTCCTGGGAGCAACTGCTTTCGATGGCGTGGTAATGCAACCAGCCAACGAAAACGAGAGCGCCTCAGCAATGAACTAGCAATAACTTCAGTCCTTCAGCAATTGGGGTCCCCTGTTTTATCAGGGACCCCATTCTTATTGCAGGAGCTCGTGCTAACTCAGGGTGAAAAGTGAAAAAAATGTTCGTGTCGGCGCACTGCCCTCTGCTGATCAACGTCCGATGATATTGTCCTCCTGAGCGACCGAGTCGAAGGATCGCTACTCCTTTCCCATGACTTATGGATGAAACAATCGTGACGAGAGTAGGGATGCTTCGACTTCGTGAGCTTCCGCAAGCGGAAAGCTCACTTCGCTCAGCAAGACAAAATGCGCGGAACCTGCCTCGCATATTGACTCCCGAATCCATTTCGTTTTAATCTGCAATTACACCGGAAAGGAGGTGGTCGGATGACAAGTTCTGATTGTAGTGGTAGATCCAAAAGACCAGGTGAGGTGGCTGAGACTTAGAGCGGTCGCTCTGAGTGCTTCG
>Ga0073928_10007579_pt1 | contig 13976 bp, 9 predicted proteins | sample PaiPotPPA55metaG_FD_76969 | JGI IMG/M metagenome (GOLD analysis project Ga0073928, IMG submission 76969) | Iron sulfur acid spring bacterial and archeal communities from Banff, Canada, to study Microbial Dark Matter (Phase II) - Paint Pots PPA... ... | reverse complement strand
TTCAATTGCCCCAGGCGGGCCATCGGGTCTGCAACGGTTTTGCCGGAGTTTTCCAGTCTTGCGCTCAAATCTGCCCTGTCAATGCACCCGCCCCAGCTGCTTCATTTAGTTAGACGCCCTGCCGCGGAAAAGGATGTCTGAGCCGGGCGCGGCTGACACGCTATGAGATTCATTGTAACATACGATGTACGACAAGGCTGGGGGCGTTTCCTCGTCGTAATATTCACAATTGCAATCATTTGGATAGAATCGTAAGCGACCGTTATGCGCCTGCGAGATTTTTCGGGGCTCGGGCCCCATTTTATTGTGGGGTATCACGGGTATCTATTTTAAAGATTCGAGCCTGAGGGCTTTCGAAAACCCACTAGATGGCCGACTTCAAAAGTACCCTAAACTTGCCCAAAACCGATTTTCCGATGAAGGCGAAATTGCCCGAGCGGGAACCGGAGCAATTGGCGGCCTGGGAACAAATGGGTCTTTATCGCCGCATTCTCGAGTCGCGCGCGGACGCGCCACTCTTCGTTTTTCATGACGGTCCTCCGTATCCCACCGACGAAATTCACCTCGGGACGGGCCTGAATAAGATCCTGAAAGACATGATCGTGAAGTCGAAGAGCATGGCCGGTTTCCGGGCGCCCTATATTCCCGGTTGGGACTGCCATGGTTTGCCGATTGAATTAAAAGTCGAAAAGGAACTTGGAGGCAAAACGGAGAAGGTATCCGCCGCCGAGTTCCGGCGCATGTGCCGCGAATATGCCTCGCGCTACATCGAGAATCACAAACGCGATTTCAAGCGCCTCGGCGTGTTCGGCCAATGGGACAAGCCTTACCTCACGATGGACCCGGGTTACGAAGCCTGCGTGGCGGGCGCTTTCATTACCTTTTGCGAGAAAGGTTACGTCTATCGCGGGCTCAAACCCGTTTACTGGTGCATCCACGACAGGACCGCACTCGCAGAAGCGGAAGTGGAATACGAGAACCACACAAGCCCTTCGATCTGGGTGAAATTTCCGGTCGTCGCCGATTCCAAGTCGGCGATGCTCGGCAATGAAGCTAACGCGCTCATCTGGACGACAACTCCCTGGACGCTCCCGGCAAACCGCGCTCTCGCGTTCCACCCGGAATTCGAGTACGTCGTGGCCGAGACTCCGGCCGGCAAATTGCTGCTGGCGAAAGACCGCGTGCAAGCCGCGGCGACCGAGCTGAAGCTCGAATTCAATAGCGTGCATGGGTCCTGGAAGGGAAAGGAACTCGAAGGCTTACAATTCCAGCATCCTTTTCTCGAGATGCGCGTTCCGGCGGTGCTAGCCGATTACGTCACGCTCGATCAGGGCAGCGGCATTGTCCACACCGCTCCTGGCCATGGCGCCGAAGATTTTCGCACGGGCCAGAAGTATGGCCTCGAAGTCTATGCGCCGCAGGACGACGACGGCCGCTTTGTCGAAGGCTTGCCTGAGTACAAGGGCAAGACCGTTTTCGAGGCGAATCCGATTGTCATCGAGCTTCTCAGGAAGCGAGGCGCGTTGGTGGCCGAAGGGAAGCTTTCGCATAGTTACCCTCATTGCTGGCGCTGCCACAATCCGGTGATTTTTCGCGCCACCGAGCAGTGGTTCATCGAGCTGGATCACGACAATATGCGGCAGCGCGCGCTTGCCGAAATCGTCAAAGTGAAATGGACGCCCGCGTGGGGCGAACAGCGCATCCACGACATGGTGGCGGAGCGCCCGGACTGGTGCATCTCGCGGCAGCGCTTCTGGGGCGTGCCGCTGATTATTTTTTATTGCGACTCCTGCGGGAAGCAGCTCAAAGATTTCAACGCGCTTCGCCATGTTTTGCCGTTCTTCGAGCGCGAGGGCGCCGATGCGTGGTTCACGCACTCGTCCGAAGAATTGCTCCCTCCGGGAACGAAGTGCGAGTGCGGCGCATCAAAATGGCGTAAGGAGACCGACACCATCGAAGTTTGGTTTGATTCCGGTTCATCGCATCTTGCCGTGCTGGAAAAGCGCCCTGGGAAGCCGCGAGCCGATGTTTATCTCGAAGGGCCGGATCAGTACCGCGGCTGGTTCCATAGTTCTCTGCTCGTCGGCATGGGCGTGGATGACGCGCGCCCCTACAATCAAGTGGTCACGCATGGTTGGACGCTTGACGACAAGGGCAGGCCGATGTCGAAGTCGCTCGGCAACGGCATTTACCCCACCGACATCTGCGACAAATGGGGCGCCGATTTGTTGCGCGTATGGGTGTCGTCTCAGGATTACGCCGCGGACATGCGAATGTCCGATGCGGTGATGACTCAGCTCGCGGAAGCCTATCGAAAGATTCGCAACACGTTTCGCTTCGCGCTCTCGAATCTTTTCGATTTCGATCCCGCGCGCCACTCCGTCGCCGATGGCGATCTTTGGGAGATGGATGCGTGGATGCTTCGCCGTACCGGCGTTCTGGCAAAGCAGTGCCGCGAGTGGTATGACAATTTCGAATTTCATCGCGTCTATCACGCGCTTCACGATTTCTGCACGGTGGATTTGAGCGCGTTTTATTTCGACGTGCTCAAGGACCGGCTGTACACGTCAGCGGCGAATTCGCGCGGGCGGCGCTCGGCGCAGACCGCCGTCTACAGGATCGCGAGTTCGCTTCTGCGATTGATTGCGCCCGCGCTCGTGTTTACCTCCGAAGAGGTTTGGAACCATTTGCCGCGGGGCGCTTCCGACCCGGTGAGCGTCCACATGTCTTTGTTTCCTGCAGCGGACGAGCTGGAGCGCGGATTCGACGAGCCGCGCGCCAAAAATTGGGAACGATTGCTGGCCGTCCGCGAAGAAGTGCTGAAGGCGCTCGAACCAGCTCGCGCGGCGAAGACAATTTCCAGCGGACTTGAAGCGCGCGTTACTTTGACGGCGGACGGCAATCTGGCCGAGCTGCTGCAAAAATACGCTGCGAACCTTCCAGCACTGTTTATCGTATCTCAAGTTGAAATCGCTCCGGGAAGAGCCGGTAGCGCGCAGTCGGAAGTCGGATCGAAGGCTCTCGAAATTCGCGTGGAGCGTGCGCAGGGGTCGAAGTGCGAACGCTGCTGGAACTATTCCACGCACGTCGGCGAGAGCGCCGAATATCCAACTTTGTGCGAGCGCTGCCTGGCGGCGCTTGCCGAAATCAAACGAGATGCGGAACAAGGTGGCCGGCAAGGAGCGTGATGTCTTGATTTCTTCGTATACGACGCGTTCGGGATGGTACGCACTGGCGTTCCTTGCTCTCGCGGTGCTGGCGGCGGATCAGCTCACCAAGTACACCGTTGAAAAGCTCAGCGTTGCTGGCTCGCTTCGCGTCATGATTCCCGGCGTACTCAATCTAGTTCACACCAACAATCCGGGGGTGGCGTTTGGTTTAGGCGCCGATTCACAAACTCCCTGGATGGCGCCGATGCTCATCGCGTTCTCGGTTGGTGTCATCGCGTTGCTGCTATGGCTGCTGGCGACGGGTCGCGCCGGAGGGCACTTGGGTCAATTGGGTCTCGCGTTGATTCTTGGCGGGGCGGGCGGGAATGTTCTCGATCGCGTTCTGCGGGGCAGCGTCACCGATTTCATCGATTTCCATCTGGGCAATCACCACTGGTACACGTTTAATCTGGCGGACTCGGCAATTGTTGTCGGCGCGGGTCTTGTAGTGCTGGAGCTCTTCCGCGATTGGAAGCATCATCCCAGCCAGGAGCGCGCGTGAGCTGATGCATCCGATACTCTTCCAGGTCGGTTCGTTCCCGATTTACACCTACGGCGTACTGGTCGCGAGCGGGGTACTGCTTGCAATTTGGTACGCGCGCAGGCAAGCGCCGCGCGCTGGTCTCGATCCGGATCGTGTGTGGAATCTGGGAATCTATGGGATCCTCTCTGCGCTTGTGGGTGCGAAGATTTGGCTAGTCCTAACGGCATGGGATTACTATGCGGCGAACCCGCGCCAGATTTTCAGCATTGAGACATTTCAATCGGGCGGCACCTTCTACGGCGGGGTTGTTGGCGGGATGCTGACAATAGGCCTCTACACTTACTTTCAAAAAATGCCGCTTCTGCCCGTTCTTGACACGTTTACTGCGGTAGTTCCTCTCGGCCACGCGATTGGGCGCCTCGGTTGCTTCGCGGCAGGGTGCTGTTACGGCAAGCCAACTACCATGCCCTGGGGCGTGACGTTTACGAATCCTGAGGCGGCGCGACTTGCGGGAACGCCGCTCGGAGTTCGTCTGCATCCCACTCAGCTTTATGAAGCTGGCGTTGAGACGATCAACCTTTTCATTTTGATCTGGATTGGCTCGCGCCAGAAATTTCGGGGGCAAATCCTCGGAACGTACATGCTGTTGTATGGATTCGAGCGCGGCGTCATCGAGTTTTTCCGCGGCGATCCTGGCCGAACGTTGCTTTTCCACGACAGCGTTTCTCTGATGCAAATCGTGAGCATCGGAATGATACTCACCGGCCTGTTTCTGTGGTGGCGCGGCCTGCGAGGCGCCGCGCCGCTTGCGCCGGTAACGCCTGTCCGGACGATGTCTTGAACGGAGCGAAGGAGATGGGCGCTAGCCGTCTCCTTCGAATCAGCTTCTAACCACTTGCGCCCGTGAAAACTTCCATCGACAACTCCGTCTTTGTCGTCAACGCCCAACAAGCGGGCCAACGCCTCGATCGGTTTCTTGCATCGCAACTCCCGGACATGAGCCGGACGCACATTCAATTGTTGATGGAAGAAGGGCGCGTTCTCGTCGACGGCGGCGCGATGAAGCCCTCGCATCGCATCGAGCAAGGCGCCACAATCACTCTGGAAATGCCGCCCGTACCGCTTCCCGGTGTCGACGCTGAGGAAATTCCCCTCGAGATTCTCTACGAAGACCGCGACCTGGCGGTTCTGAACAAGCCCGCCGGCATGATCGTTCATCCTGGCGCGGGCGCTGATTCAGGCACTCTGGTTGCGGCTCTTCTGCACCGCTACGGCGGAATGGAAGGACTATCCACCGTCGGCGGTCCCTTGCGCCCTGGTATTGTGCATCGGCTCGACAAAGGAACGTCCGGCGTGATTGTGGTCGCGCTAACGAATGAGGCTCATCTGAAATTGATCGAAGAGTTTCGCAACCGCCGCGTGCAAAAGACGTATCTCGCGCTGCTCCACGGCAAGCTCAAGGGTGAAACCGGAACGGTCGATCTTCCAGTCGCACGCGATCTGAAACGCCGCTCGCGTATGACGGCCCGCCGCCGCGACGGCCGCGAAGCGCGCACCGATTGGCGCGTTCGGCTGCGCCTCGAAAATTTCACGCTCGTCGAGGCCGATCTCCACACCGGCCGGACCCATCAGATTCGCGTCCATTTTTCAGCGCTAGGCTCGCCGGTAGTCGGCGATACCCTTTATGGCGCGCCGCGCCAGGAACGCGTCGGCACCAGCCTGCTCCCGCCTCTGGGTCGCAATTTCCTGCATGCCGCGCGCGTCGCGTTTGCGCATCCCATGACCGGCAAGCACATAGAGGTACGCGCTCCGCTCCCTGCAGATCTTGTGAGCTATCTGAAAAATATTGGTGACTCTGCGAAAAGTGCGCCGCAGCCGATTGACGCTGCCTTGAAGGAGTTCCTATAATCTCTCTCGTGGCTTACCCGCGTCGCTTTCTCTTTCTGATCCTCCTGCTCGCTGTTTACGGCGGCGTTGTGCGCGCGCAACAACCCGCGCCTCCCGCGCCTCACCCCAATCCGTCTCCGTCGCCCTCGCAATCTCAGGCGCCACCTCCGGCCACGCAGCAGCAGGTACCGACCATCCGCTCGACTGTCTCACTCGTGCATCTGGTTGCGACCGCCACAGACCGTCGCCACAATTTCGTGACCGATCTCGAAAAGGGCGATTTCAAGGTTCTCGAAGACGGCGTGCCGCAGGAAATCAAGCTCTTCGGGCGCGAAACAGATCTCCCTCTCCGCATCGGCCTGCTGCTCGACACTTCGAATAGCATCCGGCCGCGCCTCGAGTTCGAAAAAGACGCCGCCATCGACTTCCTGACCAGCGTGATCCGCCGCAACAAGGACATGGCGTTTCTAATGACCTTCGACAACGAGCCAGAAGTGATCCAGGACTACACGGGCGATCTAGCGCTTCTAACTGGCGCAATTCGCAAGCAGCGGGCGGGCGGTGGGACTGCGTTACACGACGCAATCTATAGAGCCGCTGAAAAACTGACCAATCCGCCATTGGCCAAGGGTCCGAACCAAGAAGTCCGCCGCGTGATGGTGGTCATCAGCGACGGCGACGATAATTTGAGCGATCATGCGCTGAGCGACGCGGTGGAAGTTGCTATTCGCGCCGAAGCCTCGATTTACTCCGTCAGCACGAATACCGATTGGCTCGCGACGAGCGGAGACATGCCGCGAAAGATGCATCTGGCTCCCGGAGATAAGGTTCTACAGAAGTTTGCGGAGGAAAGTGGCGGGCGCGTCTTTTATCCCTACAAGGTGGAAGATCTCGCTGAATCTTTCGTTGATATTGGCACCGAGTTGCGCAGCCAGTATTTCATCGCTTACTCGCCAACCGATGCCCAGGTGAATGGAAAATATCGGAGAATCCAGGTCGACACCACTCGCAAAGGCCTCACCGTGCGCACTCGCAAAGGCTATTACGCCACGGCGGCAGCCCTCACACCATCTCCAGCTAACTGACCCCATTATGCCGGCAAAAATCCTCGCAACAATGATGCGACGTCAGTTGCGCGATTGAAAAGCGGTGCCTATTGCCTGGGCGCGTAGTATCCCTTGCGCGCGAGAATCTTCATATCCGGCCGGTCAATCTGAACCTGGATCTTTCGAAAAGTGCCGTCCCTCTTGTTGTTGATGGGGTAGTAGCCAAGAACGTATTGCGACCGCAGCTCTTCCGAAATTTCCTGAAACGCTTTTTCCAGGCTCCGTTCGTTATGGACGGGAATAACGCGCCCGCCCGTCTCTTCCGACATCTTCCGTGCTATTCCGCCTCCGTATCCTTGCGTGGCTCCCGGATCCTGAATCAGGAGGACGTGAATTACGGCATCTGAACGCTGCGCCGCCTCGATGGCGTCTTTCACGCCCAACTTGCTCCCGGTATCTTCCGCGTCGGTCAGCAGAATCACAGCTTTGCGCCCCGCTTCGCTCGTTAATTGGTCGTGAGCCGCCAGGTAAACGGCGTCGTAAAGATTCGTTCCGGCGCTTCCCACTCCCTGAGGAACTGTTCCGGGGTTGATCATTCCGACGTTGTTGACGGCGTTCACTCGCGTGCGGCGTATGGCGCGCTCCAGCACCGCGGTGTCCTGAGTGAAATCTGCGAGCAGATCCACGTCGAAATCGAAGCTCATTACCATCGCCAGGTCTCTCGGGCGCAGCACTTCCTTGAGAAATCGCGACGCGGCATCCTGCTCCGCTCCGATGATGTTGCCCATGCTGCCGCTGGTGTCGATCAGAATGCCCAGCGTGATCGGCATGTCGGTTTCTCTCGAGAAAAATGCGATTTGCTGTTCCTGCCCTTCTTCGAGAATTTTGAAATCGTCTTTGGTCAGGTCGCCAATCACGCCGTGGCGTTTATCCCTCACCGTCACGAACACATTGACAAGCAGCACCTGGGACTTAATCGTCCCCTCGACTTGCGGCGGCTTCTGTTGCTGCTGTTGTTGTTGCGGACTTTGTTGCATGGCCGCGCGCGGTCGAGGCGTGGCGACCGTGGCGGGCAGGCCCGTGCTCGCCGCCACGTAGGCCGCGAAGCCCATCAAAAGAACGCCCGCCGCAATGCTCGTCAGTCGCATTGTATAATCCCCCAGTGAGTTGATTCAGAATGGTACGATGCATTCCGCGCGCCGCCGGATGTTCGGCGGGGCTGACAGCATCATACGAAGTGCTTCGAAGCGAGACACGTCGATGACTCTAAACACGATGTTTCGAAAAGTCCTTCTAGTCGCGATTGCCATCATCCCGATTCTCTTCACTGGTTTCGTTCGGCTCGCTGCTGCTACACCCCAACAGCAAGGGACGCAACAACAGGCCCAGCAACCGCCCTCGCCGGCCGCACCATCGCAGCAACCCGCTACGCAGGATTCTACGCCTCCGCCAGGCGCTGCGTCTCAGGCTCCGCGCCAGGACACGCGCGCTCGCATCAGCGCCCGCACCGATCTCGTGATTGTCCCTGTTACCGTGAAAGACCACCAGGGCCAGCTAGTCGGCGACCTTCAACGCGACGAATTCCGCGTGTTCGAGGATAACGTTGAACAAAAAATAGTTCTCTTCACCGCCGACCCCTTTCCGCTCTCCGCCGTTGTGCTGATTGACAACGATCTCTCGCAAAAATCCGCCGAGTCGGTCCAAAAAAGCCTGACGGCCATTGCCGCGGGCTTCGGTCCCAGCGACGAAGTCGCGCTGGTGACCTACGATCAATTTCAGCAGACCATCGCTGATTTTTCATTCAACAACGATCAGCTCTTCACTCAGCTGAAACGGCTCGATCTCGGTTCTCATTTTCCCGGCGATGCCGGCGGCGGTCCAATGGCCGCCGGTCCGGTGATAAACGGAAGAGATGCGGGTGGCGCGCCCGTCGCCGGCGGCGCGACGCAGGTCAGCGCCCAAACCAAGGATTTGGACGACGCGCTCTTTGCCGCCGCTACCATGCTCAAAGGCCGGGGACGTCTTCGCCGTAAAATCATCTTTCTCATCTCCGACGGAAACAATTCCCGGCACAACGCGCACACTTTCGATCAGACTATGCAGCTTCTCCTGGCCGCCGATGTTTCCGTCTACTCCATTTCCGTCGGCCATGCCCTCTTGCAGCATCAAACCGGCCGATTGGAACATTATGCGAACGGAACGGGCGGCGACGCTTTTTTCGCGGGGAAGCAGCGAGACCTCGAACGCCTCTATTCCGCGGTCACCGAACAGGCCCGCAACGAATACACGATCACCTTCAGTCCCGAAGACATCGATCGCAGCAAGAGCTATCACACGATCGAAGTTCGCGTCCGCCGTCCAGAATTGTCGGTCTCCGCACGCCAGGGCTATTACGAAGCGGCACAGCGTCTCGCGCACTAAAAACAAATAACTGTTTCAAGAATCGAATTCGCGCGCGCCTTTTATGCTTGACATCATTCGCGCACGCTCTTATAGATAAACGCAGCGAGTCGAGCGCGGCGAAATTAAATGTGCGATCGCTCGCCGGGGGAAAGTTCCGAAGTGGTTCATGCGCGGAGCGAGCCCGGGCTTTAGCTCTATGGGAGGCCTGAACGAAAATACGGCGGAGCGCGAAAACGCGTTCCGCCGTTTTGCTTTAGTGTTGATTCTTGCCGGTCGGCTTTTTTGAAGGCTGGATCGAAACCAGTTGCTCGTGTGCAGGGCACAGCGGTTTGTAGTCGCAATTGCGGCAAACGAACCCCGGCCTTGCTCCAAAATCTCCCGCGCGGATTCGATCGGCCACTTCGCGAATCGTTTGCTTCGTCTGCGCGAGAGCTTTTGCGTCGCGCGTCGTCGCCACCGCTTCATTCGTCGTGAGGTTGTAGAACACCAGCCGTTGCGGATCGAGTTCGAGCACCTCACTCGCCGCCAGCGCGTAGACGCCTAATTGCAGGCTCTCATCCGCCTTCTTCGCGTCCTTCGGCTTGCCCGTTTTGTAATCGAGGATTTCCACCGCGCCATTGCCAATGTCATTGATCTGGTCCATGCGGCCCGTCACCACCACGTTGTGTTCGAGCGGCAGCTCGAACCCTCGCTCCTGATGCAGCACGTCGGGCGGCGCGGCGGTGTGGCTGCGATGAAAACTCTCCAATTGTTCGCGCCCGGCTTTGCGGTATTCCGCTTCGAGATAATCGTCGGGAAACCCTGCCGACGACCACTGCCGGTCGTAAATCATCGCTACGTCTTCGAACGAAATCTTCCGTCGCTTCCGCGTTTCACCCACGAACTCCTTGATCGTCGTATGCATCACGCTTCCGAACGTCATCGTGGCGTGCGGCCCTCCGCGGATGCTCCAGACATTCTGGAATAAGTATTTCATCGGGCAGCTCGCGTACGCCTCGATCGCCGACGCGCTCAATTGCAGCGGCTCCGCCTGCGGAGGGTGATAAGCCTTTGCCCAAAGCGCGATGCGTGAATACGCGCGCGTTTCCTTTTCGATCGCGCTGAATAAGGTCAAAGGTTCCGCTGGATCGGGCGTGGGCCCGGCGGTCTCTTCGTCCGGCGGCAGTGTTACGACGGGCGAAATCTGCGTCGCATCCAGCTTCTGGATATTTGCGTTCATCAGAAAGTCATCGAGGAACGGCGAATGCTTCTTATATTTATTTTCTATCGTGGTTAGCGTCAGGTGTTGCCGCGCGCGCGTGAGTGCCACGTAGAACAGCCGCCGCTCTTCCTGCACCTGAAAATCCCCCGCCGGCTTTTCTTCTTTCATCATCTCCGGCGGAAATTCGAACACCACGGGCCGCGGCCGGGTAGGGAAGTCGCCCTTATTGAGTTGGAGAATGAATACGTGCGGGAATTCGAGGCCCTTCGCTGTGTGCACGGTCATCAACTGCACCGCGTCGTCGGTTGGTTCCTCTTCGAGGTACACGTCTCCGTCCGCTTCATTGAAATAGTAAAGATACTCGACGAAGTGGCGCAGGTTCTTGCCGTCGCTCTTCTTCTCCCAGTCTTTCACGAACTTCACAAAGCGGTCGAGGTAATGCCGGTCCGCGTCGGAACGGAGCGGCGCAAGCTGCAGCTCTGCGATCACTTCGTCCAGCAAATCGCTCGCCGTTCTCTTTCGCGCGCTCAGGCGAAGACGCGCCAGCAACGCGACCAGTTCCGCTAACCGATGGCTCGGGGATGCGAACGGTAGCTCGCTCTGCGCCGTTTCGAGTTCGTCCGAAATCGGACGCCGGTGATTTTTCTGCGCGCGCTCGGCAAGCCGCACCAGATCGCGCGGCTCAAGGCCCCAGTAAGGCGCCGCAAGCACACGCGCCGCCGCAACGTTGTCCGCCGGCACCGCAATCATGCGCAGATATGCCAGCAGGTCGCGGACGATCGTGCTCGAAAGAATCGAGAACTTCTTGATCACGAACGGAATTTGCCGCCGCTGCAATGCCGCCAGCAGGCGCTCCCGGTGCGTGTGTTTCCGGTAGAGCACTGCAAAATTGCGCCAGGCGCTTCCGGCCGCGTGCAGGCGCTCGATCTCCGACGCCACCCAGTGCGCTTCTTCCTCCGGCCTTCCGAATTCCGCCACGCGTATTTTTTCGCCCGGCGAATTCTGGGTGGTCAGGTTTTTCGCGGGCAGCAACGGCGATTTCTCGTTGTGGGAAATCACTTCTCCCGCAACGCGCAGAATCTTCTGCGTCGAGCGGTAGTTTTGCGACAGCGGCACGAGAAACTTTTTCACTCCGGCGCTCAGCCGCGCGTCCGTAACTCCGCAAAACCGCTTCAGAAAAATCGTGAAGCTGCCGAACGACGCGCCGCGAAAACGGTAAATCGCCTGGTCGTCGTCGCCCACCGCGACGATATTTCGCCGCGTGCCCGCCAGCAGCCACAGCAATTCCAGCTGCGCGATGTTCGTGTCTTGGAATTCGTCGACCAGAATGTAGCGATACTGCTCGCGCATTCGCTCCAGCAGCTCCGCGTCCGCGCGCAACGCTTGCACTGCCTGTAGAAGCAGCGCGCCGAACGTCAGCAACTTGCGCTCGCGCAGCAATCGCTCGCTCACCTGGTAGGCGCGCGCCAGCTCCTCTTGCCGCGCCACGTTTTCTTCCTCGATTTCGCGCGCATCCGCTTCGAGAAAAACCTTGCTTGCCTCGCCGACTGGCGGGCGTGATTCAAAGTCGCGCCGCTGCCCGTCGACGAAACGCTGGTAGTCGTCCGGGGTGACGAGCTCGTCCTGGCAGCGCGAGAAAAACGCCACGAAGTCCGAAATGAATTCGCCGGGATTCTGCAGCCGCCAAAAATGTTTGAGGTCCAGCTCCCCGATTTGCCGCCGCAGCAAAATCTTGTGGTCGACGTCCTCAAGCACTTGAAGTTCGGGGTTCGCCGCCTGAAGAATTTTCTCGAGGCAGAATTTGTGGAACGTGCTCAGCCACACGCCGTCCGCCCGCTCGCCAATGGCCTTCACCACGCGATGTTTCATTTCCCCAGCGGCTTTGTCGGTGAACGTAAGCCCCAGAATGTTTTCGCCCGCCAGCGACGCGTCCGCTTCGAGCAGATGCCGAATCCGCTCGGTAATCACGCGCGTCTTACCCGTCCCCGCTCCGGCCACGACGAGCAGCGGCCCTTCGCCGTGTTCCACAGCCGCGCGCTGCTCCGCATTCAGCGGAAACACGCCCTTCATTGAGGTTCCAGTCGTCGTCATTGGCAGAACTTCATCATAGCGGAAATCCGCGTCTCTCGCTTACGCTTTTCTTTCGCCTATTGATAGTCGCCACGCCGCATTTTTGACTTCAGCAAGGAACCCGAGTAGAGTTCCGCGATACAAGGTTTGGTGTTACCGTGCAGACTCTCCAGCAATGGCTTGATGATCAGAGAAGCCGTCGCTACAAACATGCAGTTTATGCGGATCTCGAGACGTTTAACCAGGAACTAAACGCGCTTTCAGAAATGTTCCGCCAAGACCTGCTGACCGAGAACGAGTACGACAAACGAGTTAAGATTCTCGACAAGCGACATGAGGAAAGGAACGGCGCACTCCGAGTCGTCCTTGAATCCAAGTCACTGATCACGGATATTCCCGTAGTCAGGGTGGCGCTCGAGATACTGTCGTGGAGCGCCCTATTTGTACTGGCAGGATTCCTCCTCCACCCAGGTTGGGTGGACGCCAACCTTGCGAAAATGCTTATGATCGGCTGCGTTGCAGGAATTGCTACCTCATATTTGAGAAACACTTGGAGGCGGAGCGCGCCTTGAAGGAAGCACATGACTATTAAACACGAAAAAAGTGCTGAGACATTAGAAAGAATAGAGCGCATCATCGCAGGAATTCGTTATAGGGCAGGCGTGAAAAACGACGCACAGACTTCGGAGAAGCCGATCTCGCCAGCACGTTACTCTGGAACCTGGCCATTGAGATCCAAATGGAAAGTGAGAGTCAGGGCTAAAGCAATTCCGATCCTGGCTTTTCTTTGGCTGCCCGGAAGTATTCATCATCCCTCCACTGCCCGTAGTCACCCGATCTCGCGGGCGTGCCTATACTTATTTCTAAGCCATCTAGCAATCGTCAGGAGACGTCATCCATAAGACAACCCTTGGTTCTACAGCGGGTGTCGACTCATTTTTTCCCGTGCAATTCGCCGTTACCTTTGGTATACTTGCCTTGGATGTAGTAAGGGTAGTGGATGCAGTATCAGCGTCCCGGCGGTTGTCTCGCCGAGGGCGCTTTCGTATTTTTAGGGGTTAGATGAAAATTCTAATAGCGAATGCGCCGATTAGAACGCAAAGTAAGTTGCTGAAAACAAAGCTCGCGACAAATCCTAATAGCGCATTCTCGCGTGTTTTTCCAGATTGCCGCTTCCCCGAACGCTTTCCTGAAATTGACCCCGCCAAAATGCCCGCCTATACTTGCCTTTCAGGCTCAACCTCCAAGGAGCAGCCGTCATGGAACAACCAGTCATCCTAAGCGCCGTACGCACTCCCATCGGAAAATTCATGGGCGGCCTAGCCTCTCTTCAAGCGACCGAACTTGGCGCGAAGGTCATCGCCGAAGCCGTCCGCCGCGCTGGTATCGAGCCGAAACAAGTCGACGAAGCCATTATGGGCAACGTCGTCCAAGCCGGCCTCGGACAAAATCCCGCGCGCCAGGCGGCGCTGCGCGGAGGCCTCGATTCCCGCGTCGCCGCGATGACCATCAACAAAGTTTGCGGCTCCGGCCTCAAAGCCGTGGGCCTCGCCGCGCAGGGCGTTCAACTCGGCGACCAGGAAATCGTCGTCGCCGGCGGCATGGAGTCCATGTCGAATTGCCCGTACCTCATTAAAGGCGCGCGCACCGGTTTCCGTCTCGGCAATCAGGAAATT
>Ga0073928_10007578_pt1 | contig 13977 bp, 13 predicted proteins | sample PaiPotPPA55metaG_FD_76969 | JGI IMG/M metagenome (GOLD analysis project Ga0073928, IMG submission 76969) | Iron sulfur acid spring bacterial and archeal communities from Banff, Canada, to study Microbial Dark Matter (Phase II) - Paint Pots PPA... ... | reverse complement strand
GACGTCGCGGGCCACCATCGCTTCCAGCAGGGTCAGCATGGTCGCGACATTGTTGTGAAAATAGTGGCCCGGCCGCAGCAGCGATTCGCCGACCGAAATCGACCCCGCGAAATGCATGACCGCTGTGACATCGAAGCGGCGGATGGCGTCGTCGAGCGCCTTGGCATCGCCGAGATCGGCCTCGACCAACGGCCCCCAGCGCACGGCCTCGCGATGGCCATGGCTCAGATTGTCGTAGGCGACGGGACGATAGCCCGCGCGCGCCAACGCCTTGCAGGCATGGCTGCCGATGAACCCCGCGCCGCCCGTCACCAGAACCGTCTTGCTCATGGGTCGCCGCCGCCGGTTCGCGTCGGGTCTCGTGCCGAAGCGGCCAGCCGCTCGGCGGCCGACTTCACTATTCGAGTAGCTTGGCGCAGCATGTCTCGTATCAAGGACGCGCGCTCTCAAAAGTGTTTACCTTCGCCATCTGTAAGCCCTCTAGAAGACTCAGCGAACCAATCATAGCTTTAAGATTCAGCATCCGGATACGCGATGGCCGTTGAGCTTGGAAGCTTGACGGGGGATTGCCGGGAGGGCGCAGACGAACTTTCGCAGGCCGGGCGCTCGGGGTCGATCACATGCTCAGGCAGGCACTGTCTTACTTTGAAATTTGACGCCGATTGACGACCCTATCGCTCCGGCGCTCGAGTTCCCATATGCTTAGCGGAAAGGATAGGGCGAGACATGAGCTACATGGTTGTGCGCAAGATCATACGGCGAAGTGGTCAGCAAACCGAAGAGATACCTGGCTCCCCGCTCTTTGAGAGCCACGAAGAGGCTGTAAGATGGGCTGCCGATTTTATGGCGCGCCCTGACTTTCCGCGAGGTTTCCAGGCTATAGAGGTTCGGAAAGTCATTCACATTCCGGAGACGATCGACTAAAGCCCAAAGGACCGAGAGACGAGCGACGCCCCGCTGACGTGATCCGTGCCGTCCTCATGGTGACGAAGATCGCGACGGGTGAGATCGTCGAGGAGATACGAGTGCACCGGCTTCGAACGCCGACAATGCCGCCAATCCCTCAATTTGCAAAATTGCCTGCCGTGTTTGAAGCGCAGGGGAGACGAGACGCCCCATGGGCGCAACGCGCATGTTGCAGTTGCAGGCGTGAGAGCGCCGGCCAACTCCCAATATCTGAGGCTGCGGCTCCAACTCCGCCTCAGGCCGCTCCAACTTCTCGACAAAATGCCGTTGCGACTTTCATTTTCCGGCCGCCGGTGCTGCGTTACCGCTGGTCTAACCGATTCGGCCGGTAGTCTCGGCACGCCCAGACGGAATAGAACGTACCGTCGTGGATTGGCACGTATTCCTTCAGGAACAGCTCGCGGAAACGATCGGAAAAAAGCGGCATACGCCGGTAAAGGCTGATTAGGGTGAATGGCGCTCCGCCTTTGGGAATGATCCATAACGGCGCATGACAGCCAATGAGTAGGCGTTCTACCGCCTCGTCTGATACGCCGCCGAATTGCAGATCCATCCAGGCAACCATGTCGATCCCGATGGGCGCACCAGCGAAGATGCCGACGACCCGGTACACAGTTCGAGGATAGGATACGTCCCCGCCCACCCCCATGATGGCGGCCGGATGGGCCGTGTATAGCTGTCTAATCTCGTGCAGTTCTGCGCGATCCTCATCACCATGACCCCTGGAGTAAATCTCATCCAGACTGATGGCAAAACTGGGCATGTACGAGACGGAGATTGCGAGGAAATAGGCCGCCAACCCGCCCACCTCTGCCTCTTCTTTGCCCGGAATGCGCACCAATTGGGCGGCCCGCACCAGGAAAAAGGCAAATGCCGGAAGGAAAGGCAACAAATGGTGCGGTCCCGCTCCTGGTTTTGCCCCGATGACGCAGACGGCCAGGACCGATACAAGATAGGCCAGCCCCATCGGGAGATCGGGCTGCGGTTCACCGCGGAGCCGCCGCCAAGCAAGAAACAAGAATGGCGTCAGCAGGACACCTGCGAACCGTAGGTTGGCGAGCAATAGAGGCTCATCCATTCCGTGCCGCGATGCGTTTTGGATGTACGCGATATAGTGGCTGAGCGAAACATCGGGGTCGAGGAAGGGCAAGACGATGGCGGGCAGGCTGCTCGTGATACCGATGACGGCCGTGCGTAATTGCGCCGCTCTCGAACTCTCCCGCGCGAGCAATGCAACGGCATAGGGCAGAACATAGAGCGCCCCATGAACCTTCAAGTTTACGCTGATGCCGCCCAGAAGCCCGACTGCTATCGCTGCGTTGGTTCGCCCCATCCGACGGGAGCTGCACAAGGCCAGCGCCGCGGCCAGCAACAGATATGGGTCGGATCGATCCCAATAGGCCCAGTTCCAATAACTGCCTGCGATGATCAGGCATGCGGCTAGCGGCAATAACGATAGCCGCGCGGAGGGCAACAGTGGGCGCAGTGACCCCATAATAGCCATGCCCGCAAGCCAGAAGCAGCAGAAGCCCGGAATTTTCGACATCAGGATTGTAGGGCTTAGGGTCAGCGCCGCGGCCGTGATCTGGAACAGCAGTGGGCCATAGACGAGACCATACAAGCCCTCGTCTTCATTCCATGCCGGATACAGCGGATGGCCATGTCGGTACCACCAGGAAATGGCGGCGATGGACGGCTCCACATGATCGAAATAACCCGGGGCAGCCAGATAGCTGCCCGAGGTCCACACCATCATCAGGACGATGCCGGAAGCCAGAATTACGGCAAGAATGGCGAGCCATCTTGCAAATTGGCCGATCCGCGTTGCCAGAAAGTGCCAGGCGACGGCGACGCAAGGCAACAGGAGGAGCGCCGGTAGGTCGCGGTACTTCCCCAGCAGGTAATAGAGGTACTTCTCCACCAGGTAATGAAAATTGTGAGTCAGATCATATATCACATTGTAAATCATAAGCGGTCAGTCACTCCGGAAACTTCGCATAGCACCGGCCATCGACCTCGCATATCGCACGGGATGGAGCCGAAGTATGACACTGGCGACTTCGGTCAGCCCGATAAAAGGGTGCTGTGACCCTTCCCGCGACGAGGCGCCCAGTGGGGTCCGTAGACGCGTGGCCCGGTTGAGTCGCCCCATACATTCCAGGCTTCGAACGGATCGCGTGCCCGGGTGAAACCGCATTTGGACGAGGAAGGCAATGAAAAAGACGGCGACTGATTTTAATTGAAGAATTTAATCCGTGGATTTTGGTGCGGTCGTTCGTCGGCCGCGTGCTCAATTGCGTATGCTGACGGCGTGCTTTGACCATGTCTGTCAGCCGCCCGTGCCGTGCAATGCCGGGGCGATTGCTCTCCAGTCCGCATCAGTGAGTTTGGAAGTCCCCGCCACGATCCTCGGACATAAGCGCTGAGACGAAGTCACCATCGCGCGTCTTGCCGTCTGGTTCGGGCCAGGCCAGGAGATGCCGGTCGACACCAGATGAATCTGTAAGGCGCGGACATCCTCCAGACCGAGCCGGCCGGCGAGCGACTAAAATGACGGCTGCACTTGGAGATGGCAGGGAGGTACGATCGTTGCGCCGCTGGCGACAGAGGCCGCGGCTCTTTTTTTAGGATGTTCCGGTCGACCGTGAGCTTTTTCACCTCGCGTCGCAGCCGCTCAATCTGGTTTCATCTGCGAAAGTTAAGGATGAAGGGTTTAACACCGCTCGCCGTCGTTCGCACACCGAACCCCTGCGGCGCCGGAACGCCCTGAAGAATCGCGCCAGCGAAATAAGTGACGCGGTTTCCGCTCTCCGGGACCAACAGTTTCCTGACAATCAGCGCATTTAGCTTCCGTCGCATCATCAGCGTCACGACATCACAGGAATCAAGCCCCTAAAGAGCGATGCGCGATCCCAGCATGGCTGCCTCTCATTCCATTGCGACTGGAGCTACACCCTTCATCCCAGCGCGCGGACGATCGGCGGAGGTCTAGCGCTATCGTCACATCATCCGCCGCTCCAGAGCGGTCCATGCGAGCGTGCGCGCCTGCCTGAAGATGGTCGCTACCTCGTCCGCCAGTGGGTGCTTCAGTAGGAAGACCGCGCCTGTGAATCCGATCCCGGCGCCACAGGCACCGAGCAAAGCCGGGACCCAGATGTCTCCTGGGCCAACCGGCATGAAAAGCAATACAATTGTCGGCGCGACGCTGCTGAAAAGCGCCAGCCCAGCACTTTTCGTGACAGCCGAAAGGATCTCGCGTAAGCGGATGCCGATCAATCGCCGGAGGAAGGTCAGCGAAGCTGCGACGTGAATGACGGTCGCAAGCATCGAAGCCCATCCTACCGCCTCCAAATTCCCTCCGAGCACAAGAGCAACGATCAGAATTACGACGCGTGTCGGAACTGTGAAGGCCTGTAGCACCGCGTATTTTCCGACCGAGCCCGTTCCCTGCAGAACGGCCCATGTCATCGCATCAAGCAATCCCACCATAGCCGAAAGACAAAGGAGCCGTGCCAGTGGAACCGCACTGTCCCACTGATCCCCAAACAAAATACGCATGACGGGGAATGTCAGAAGCGCGACGAAGGAAAAGAACGGCCAACCGATTGCAGTTACATGTGTGAGTCCCTGCAGCATCAATCCTCGAATGTCACCGCCCTCGCGGTGGCGCATGGCAACCGCCGACACGGCTACCGGCGACAAGCCTTCTAAGATTGCCCGGGAGAAGAGCGCCCGAATACTCCAGGCACGGCTGTAAAACCCGACTGCTGCGGGGGAGAGAATGCGACCAATGAGAAGGTCCGGCGCTGCCGATCCCACCTCACCTAGCACCTGACCTACGGTCGAAAGCACACCGAACGATACGACGTGGCGCCACTCTCTCAAAGATGGGAGCAGCCTGCCCGCGGCTGGGAGTTCGATCCGGGTCATGAGGAACAGCGCAATGCTGCCCGCGACTGACGACCAGGCCATGGCCATAAATCCAAAACCGAGCAACGCAAGTCCAATTCCGGCGACTGACCGGCACAATACGCTTATCAGATTGACACGATAGAGCTGGCCAAATCTCATCTCTCGGCGCAACGTCATGACGACGACCATCGTGAGCGGGATGAAGAAGAAATTGATCGACAGCGCCAAGATGGCTTCCTGCACCGCCGGGTCCTGATAGATTTTCGCAATGAACCCGCTACAGGCTGCTAACAATCCGCCGATCGTCCACGTTATCACTAGGGCGACGCCGATCGCGGAACGTTGACGCGATACCGTCAGCTCCTTTTCCTGCAGCAAGTACGAGCCAATGCCGAAATCGCGCAAGCTGCTGGCGAGGCCCACGAGGGAGGCCGCGATCGAGAAGATGCCGATGTCGTAGGGCGTCAATATACGTGCAAGCGCCAGATTCGTGACGATTACGATTGCCATCGCTGAATACTTGTCGAGGAAAGAGAGGTAAAGCGACCGTTTGATGCTAGACAAGCTGCTTCTTCCCTCTCGAAATTGCCGGCCTATGAGACTTGTTTCTCTCCCGAACAGTCTGCGGTGCGAGGATACCCATTCGGTCGGGCTCTCGCGATATAATCCTTGCTTGGCAGTTGCTTTTATGACCGTCGATGCTGCCCTCCCCGATAATGAATATTGTCGCTCCTTTGCATTGGGTGAGCTATGCGGATCATGGCGAGGCGCACGAAGGCGACGACAGTTGGGGCGTAGCGCTCGAAGTCGCGCGCCAGGCGGCGGTCGCGGCTGATCCATGCGAGCGTGCGTTCGACGATCCGGCGTTTGGGAGACCTCGAAGTGACGGAGATTGATATCCGCCGTCGCCATAGATCAATTTGATGGCGGGGAGCGGGCGGCGTCCACCGCGCAGCACGGCGAAGGCGCCGTCGCGATCCCGCACGTCGGCGGGATGGATGACGACGCAGCCAACCACGTTGACGCTTCTGGGAAGCGGCCTGCTTGGCCTCGGCTTCGCGCCAAGGCGTCGCCGCAAGCAGTAGGGCTAGCCGAGCTCGCAGATTCGGCAGCGGTTCTGAGGATCATTGCCGACGCCCCTAACGGGCGGCCGCCCGATCGTTTCCTTTTTTTCCGTGAGACTGTGTGTCGCCGGATGACTGCCGGTTCCAAATCCGTGGGCGGTGATGTGTCGAAATTGTCATTGAGGTAGCGACCGCCGACCCCACGGTGCTTTGCCGAATGCGATGCCTTCCCGCCGCCGCCGCCCGGTTTTCGCGCAGTGGATACCGACTCGAAGGCTCATTCGTCGTCGCCAGCGGCTTCGATCGTTGCGGGCGGCACGATCCCAAGAGCGCGCAATGCCATAGCGGCGCTCGGTCGAGCCACCGAATGAAGTCGCAGGCCGATGCCGTCCTGATGGATTTCGGTTTCGGATAGGGAATCGAGATCAGCGATAATATCGGCCCAAGATGCCTTCTCCCCCAGCCCGGCGATGAGACTCTCGAGCTTGCATCTCATGGCGAGCGCAAGGAACGAGCAAAATAGGTGACCGTGCGGAGGCCTCGTCGAGACTGTGGGAGGCCGCTCTCAGCGCAACGGGAGGCGCGCACCCGTAGAATGCTTCCTCGACCATCGACAGCCGCTTGTAGCGTATCAGGAGCTGAAGCGCATCGAGGCGGGTGTTTGTTGAGAGCACGAAGACGTGGTCCAGATCGCCATTATCGATCACCCGATAGCCCCCAATAGGTCTTCTTGCGACGGTCTCCTCTCGCGACGGTCGGTTCCATAAATCTGTCGATCGAGCCAGCTGGAACCCTTCGCGCTGTAGGCGGTCTTTCCATCGAAATAGAGAACGTGCCGGATTCCGTGGCGCGTGAACTCTTTCGCCCCGTAATCGTCGCCCATTCCCTCACTCGGAATGCTCAGGGGAAAAAACGGCCCGCTGAGAGTCTCGACGAGCTCGCGTAGCAGACGAGGCTGGGTCCCACACGCTTGGTTTGAGTGACGAGAGAGTGGGGTTCTCTCCTATCTGCAATAGCATGGCCTCGGACGTCAATTTGCTTCCTGAGCGCAGGAGCCGAGTGAGTTGTCCACTTCGCTCCAACTTATCGAACCGGCCCAGACGAGCGATGACCTCCTGGCGGACCCGCTTGCCAATCCGGCAGGCCGCGATCAGCTGGAGGTAGCTTCGGTTCCCCGATCGGTGCTTGCGAAAAAACATCTTCCTCCGTTGGGCAGCACAGAATGAAACGAGTTCCCGAGGTTCTCGGAGAAAGTTGAACAATGCCAGACACTACATTTTTGATTTATATAAATGCGAACAAATAAGACTCAATTTTTGTACTATCCCTTTTAAGAAAAAATTATTCTTCTTTGATCAACATTATGATGCATCTCGGTTAGACAAACTCTGGCCAGCAATCGCATTAGAAAAAAGGGCATACAGATGAAGCATTTCAGATTTTATTTTCAATCGCTTCGCTGTCAGTACGAGACACTTCTGACCCTCCCCACCCTTTGCTGCAAAGATTCTTCTGAATGGGGAATTGTCACTAAATGATACCACATTTAACGTAACGTATTGAGATACTTTATATATTTTTTGTGTGGTTTGGTGGTCGACAGTGCTTTCTGAGAGCAAGTTTTTTCAATTAAAACAATGCAGAGTGGCTTACGATTGGCAAAATAAATGGCAAATAAGTACGAATTTTTTCATTAATTTAATGGCTTCATGTTAGTGATTTCGACTGCCTTCAATAGCGGCCTCTATTCGCAATTCGATGGAGCTGATCATGGAGGCAAGTCGACGGGCCGACTTCAGCGACCTTGCGCCGCGCCCACAAGAGGACGGCCAACCCGCAAGGGGAGAAACGGCAGCGAGGCTTCGCTGCGCCTGGTGCGGCCTGTTGTCGCCCGGGGACGCTCGCAATCGGCTAGAGGATGAACTTTGCGGCGATTGCCACGATATGGTGGGCGATCGCGATTGGCGAGGACTCCGGAATCAAACACCCTGAACGTCAAAGCTCAGGGCTCGTTCGTCTCATACGAAATGCCAAAGGATCATGACGAGTCCCCAAATCGCAATCCACGTCAGCCCTGAAACTCCCAAAATCCAAAGTCCCGGACGATGAACGCTTGCGCCGGCAAATTTGGCCATTTTGTTGTTTCCCCCAATTATCAGAGTCAACACACTTTGTCCAAAGCAAGGTTTGCGCCAACATAGTTAATATCAATTTTTACAAAACGTTACCGTCTGGTTTCTCAGATGTTCGCGCTCCCGATGCGTAAATATTTCCGACAATACACGGCTTCGGCATTCGGGGAGCGCTATGTATGAGTGCGGTTGACGGCCGGCTCGTCCGTTGCGACTTGAACAAGGCGCGCGTGATCGCGCAACACGATGATGCCCTCATCGATCGCGATCAAACCTCTTTCGCGCCATACGCTCAGCTCCTTGTTCACGCGCTCGCGCGTGGCGCCGATCATGTGGGCGAGATCCTGCTGCGAAAATTTGAGCTCGATACGGGTGCCTTGCGCACTCGTCACGCCATGAGTTTCCGCGAGCCCGAGCAGGCGCTTGGCCAGTCGCGCGGGCAGGTGAAGAAAGACCGCATCCTCGATGAACTCGACGTTCATGCGAATCCGACTGCAGAGAACCGGCAGCATCGACAGGGCGAGTTCCGGATTCTGGCGCAGAAACGGCATGAAGTGATCGCGGTGGATCTGAAGTAGATCCGTCTCGGCCATCGCTCTGGCGCCCGCGGTGCGCGGGCCACCGTCGAGCAGCGCGATCTCGCCGAAAATTTCGCCCGCGCCCAGAATATTCAGGAAGATCTCCTCGTTGTCCGCAGAGACCGTGTAGATGCATACGCGACCAGACAGCACCCCGTGGAGCGAATGGCCGGGATCGCCTTTGCCGAAAATCTCCTCGTCGGTGCCAAAATGCCGGACGGTCGCGAATTTTATCAAGCCCGTGAGGACATTGGGCGGCGTGTCTTCAAACAACACATGGGCTGCGAGCAGCGCACGCAAGGTTTCAGTAGGGTACCGCGCCATGGGACGATCCTCATTGCGGCAATATCCGCATAGAACATAGGCCTCCGGTTGCACTTGTCCTGTCAAGTCGCTCCGCTGCCGCCGCGTCGCCGCCAGGTGGGATCATCCGGTCGGCCCGGCGTGCCCGCCTGTGACGGCGGTCACTGCGCGCCGGCACGAGCGCGGTTACCTTGTTGACGACCCAAACGGCCGCTCACTAGTCGCAATTCGAGGGGAGCGCTGCCATGACCCACGACATGTTGGTCGACAATGATGCTCGGCGCCGGGACCACAGGGATCGAGCCGGTCTGTTCTCGGTGACGCGGCTGTGCCGCCATGGTGGTTGGATGGACCTCACACGCGAAGGCGCGGTGAGGCGAGAGGCAATCAGCGACTTGACGTCATGGCCGCCTGGAGCCTCATTCTTCTGGTGAGTCCGGCGTTGCTGTCCGGGATCCTTCGTTGATACCCATTGGTGCTGGCGCGAGCGCCGCCGCACGGCTGCATGATGGCCAATGTTTCCGCCTCGGCGAGGTGGAAGCCCACGGTCTCTTGATGACGCTCTGGCTTGTTGACGGGCAGACGCGCTAGCACGGATGGGTGGGTGAGGGAACCAATGCTCAGCGTCTTTCGCCACTTCGTGCCTATTCCGACCCTGCTCCTCGCGGTGGTCGAGGGCGCGCTTTTGACCGCGGCGCTCTACTTCATGCTGCCTGCTCACGAAATCTACGGGCTTACAAACCCAGTCTGGCTGCAGTTCTCGATCGCGCTCTCGCTGTCGGCGGTGATCGCCATGACGGCTGTCGGGCTGTACAGCGCCGACGCGTTTTTCGACCGTCGTGTGGCACTCGTCCGCGTGCCGGTAGCCCTCGTGCTCATGGCGCCGATCACCTTTCTCGCCACCGCGCTCCTGGAAGTCAGCACTCAAGCGCCGGAAGAGCTTGGCTCGATGTGGCGGCTAAAGGCAGCCGTCGCATGGTTGATCTGCCTACTCGTCACCCGAGCCGCATTTTCTCGTCTGTCGGATCTCGACATCTTCAAGCGGCGCTCCCTGGTGCTGGGAACCGGTAAGCAGGCGCTGAATATCCGAGAAATCGCAAAAGATCGCGCGCGCGCGCATTTCGTCCCAGTCGGGTTTTTGAACGTCGGTTGCAACCCCAATCTGGTTGGCGGAGCCGACTGCGATCTGAAATTGGGTGGCTTGCACCAGATGGCTCATGCGCTCAAGGCGCAGGAGATCGTGATCGCGACGGACGATCGTCGCGGCCTCCCGGTCGAGGAGCTGCTGCAATGCAAACTTTCCGACATTGCGATCGTCGACTACCTCACCTTCTGCGAGCGGGAGACCGGTCGCGTGGATCTCGACGCCCTCCGGCCCAGTTGGTTCCTTTTCTCCCATGGGTTTCGCGTCGGAGTCGTGCCGAGGTTCATAAAGCGCACTTCCGATCTCGTGATCAGCGGCGCGGTACTGATCTTCGTGCTCCCGCTTCTCATCCTCACGGCCTGCGCGATCAAGTGCGAGAGCCGCGGACCGATATTCTACCGGCAGGAGCGTGTCGGCTGGCGAGGCCGCAAGTTCGTCCTGTTCAAATTCCGGAGCATGCGGATCGACGCCGAAAGCAATGGCGCTCCCCAGTGGGCGCAAGCGAACGATCCACGCATGACCCATGTTGGCGCTTTCATACGAATGGTCCGGATCGACGAACTGCCCCAACTGTTGAACGTAATCCGAGGCGACATGAGCTTCGTGGGACCACGCCCCGAGCGGCCGTATTTTGTCGATCTCTTGGCGCAGGAGATCCGCTTCTATGGCGAACGCCACGCAATCCGGCCGGGGATCACCGGTTGGGCGCAGATCAACTATCGCTATGGCGCGTCGATCGAGGATGCCCGGCAGAAACTGTCCTATGATTTGTATTATCTCAAGAATCGCAGCTTGTTTCTCGACCTGGTGATCCTGACACAAACGCTGCGAGTGGTTCTCTGGCGGGACGCAGTGCGTTAGCGATCGACAATTGCGTTTCCGCCGTCGCCGCCAGAGCATTTTCCGCCAAAGTAGATACCGATTCGGCGCCGAAAATGCGACAATACCAATGACTCTAGAGCATGTCCCGATTCAAACGATTTGACCATGCTCTACCGCGCGGCGCTTTCGGATATCTTGGCGCCGGCCGCTGTTTCCACAGTCCCCGCACCGGTCTCGTCGGCGATAGCAGTGTCCCACCATCCACCGCCCATCGCGAGAAAGAACTGCACCGTGTCGAGATAGCGCTGCGCCTGGGCGCGCACCACGTTCAGGTTCGCCTGGTCCGACTGGCGCTGCGCGTCCAGCACCACAAGTATTTCGCCTTCCCCGGCGCCATATTTCGTGCGCTGGAGCCGCAGCGATGCCATCGCGGTATCGAGGGTATGGCTTTGCGCGCGCAGGGATTCTGCGTCGTGCTTCAGTGCTTGCAAGGTATTTGCCACTTGAGCAAGAGCCTTGAGCGTCGTCTGCTCATAGCCGGCGAGCGAAGCCTGATACGCCTCCATCGAGGCCTTTCGCTCCGCCTCGAGCGTGCCGCCGTGAAAGATCGGCGCGGTCAATGCCGACGCCAGGCTCCAGAGAGTGCTGGCCGGATCGAAAAAGTGCCCAGGGCTCAGCGATTCCTGATCGAGCGCGGCGGAGAGCGTGATGTTGGGAAAAAGCTGGGCCGTCGCAATGCCGATGTCGGCGCTGGCGGCGTGAAGCTGCGCTTCGGCGGCGAGGATATCGGGACGCTGACGCGCGAGTTCCGACGGCACGCTTTGTGGAAGTTCTCCGGGCAACGCAAGCGCTGCGAGATCGAAGCTCGGCGGCGCCCAATCGTGCGGCGCGCGCCCCGCCAGAATCGAAAGCTCGTGCCTTGCCACGCTCAGCCGCTGCTGGAGTGGCGGCATTACGGTCTCGTCGGCCGCCAGCTGGGTCTCGGCACTCAAGACATCGGCGTCCGTTCCGCTTCCGGCGGCGCGTGTCTTGCGGATAAGACCGAGGGTTTGCTTATCGACGGCGATGATCTGCTCGACGACCTTGATTTGAGAATGGATCGATGCGATCTGAATCGCCTGCGACACGGTATTGCCGGTCAAGGTGAGAAACGCGGCGTCGAGCTGATAATGCTGAAATTCGGCATGCGCCCGCTCGCGTTCCACAAGCCGGCGCGTCCCTCCAAAGGGGTCGAGGGCGTAGCTGACGACCGGTCCGATCGAAAACAGGTTGAATGTCGTAGGCGGCTGGTTCAAGCCAACAGCGGCAAGGCTCACGCGCTGGCGCGACGCCCCGCCGTTGAGGTCGACTTGCGGATAGAAGCTGCCTTCGGCGGCAATTACCGTTTGGTGCGCTTGGGCTAGGGTCGCCCTTGCGGCAGCGAGATCCCTGTTGTTCGCGATCGCCGTCTTTATCAGCTCGTCGAGATCGTGAGAGTGGAAGAGGGTCCACCAATCGCCGATGATTTTCTGATCGACAATGACCGTTTGCTTGGGGGCGCCGGCACCGGGATCGGGGATGTCGGTATTTTCGTCGGGCGCCGAATAGGCACCCGTCGTCGGCGGGTCGGGGGGGACGAAGTCGGGTCCCACCGTGCATGCGCAGACCCCCAGTGCCAGAGCCGCTGCAATTGCGCCCAGTGGGTTGCGCGGTGCTCGCCTTGCGTCGTTGAGCATGGTTAACAGCTTGCCGCCGGTACCGTTAACGAACGGTGAATGCTTGTGATTGGCGGACACAGCGCCGGGAGATGCCGGCCCCGCTTGTTCATTCCATGAGACGGGGGCGCTTGTGACGTCGGTCACATAATCTACTCTCGGCATCGCCTATGATCATTTTCGACCCACGGATTTTATTGCAGTCTATGCGAGCGAGAGGGGATCGATGTCATTCATCGTTGCGTTTTTGGCGATCTATCTGCTGTTCGGGGCCAGCTATTTTTGCTATCGCCGAGGCTACTATGGTGACGCCGGGTTGATCGGCATCGTCTTGGTACTGCTGGTGGTCTTTGCGACGGTCGGTTTTCGCTATGTGTACCCGACCGGCACGGCAATCGACGGCTCCCACGTCGTCAGCGCGTCGGCGAACACAAGCGTCCTCCACTCGGATTAGGCGCAACACTCGGACGCTTCCGGATGATTGCCGATTTCCCCGTTCGCGGACGGTCTTTCTTGGCGGTTCATCGCTTGATGATATAGCCGAATTCCCTCAGCGGCAGGCCCTCGACAGTCACGTCGTCGAAGATGATCGCATGTCCCGCGCATTTGTCGAAATTACGGACGTCCGCCAAGGGTTCGGAGTTGATGATGTGGACATCCTTGAGCAGCAGATCGCCGGGATGCTTACAGGATTCAGCCGCGAACCCCACGATCTCGGCGTTCTCGGTGCCGCGAATCTTGAGCAGCGTGGAGCGATATACGAGTGTCTGACCCCCGTCGGGGATATCGAGATCGCGAGATCCCTTCGTGCTGCGAAATGTCGAATCGGAAATCTCGGTTTTGCGGCAGCGTGACTTGAATTCATGACCAATCCGCGCGTCGCGAAATGTCGAACCGCGAACCGTAACGGTGCAGTCTCCGCCGAAATAGACATTGTGCGTCTGCCCGGTCCAACCATTGTCGAAGAATTCGGAATTCTCGACCACGATCGCGCCACCGTCGGAAAGCACGCCATCCTGGGAACCGTGGCAGAGTATTCGACGAAGAGTAAAGCTGACGTTGTTCTCATTGCGGACGCAGGCCCCGTTGGCGCCCAAGTCATCGGGCAACACGGCGCCGCCAATCTCGAGATTCTCAAGGGTGGCGCCGTTGCCGGCCAGCAGCAGGCAGGATTTGTCCTCGATCAGTTTCAGCCCCGTGCAATCGAAATGGGGCCGGCCGGCGACGCCACGCACCGTTATGTTTCGCTGAGCTATCTTGACGGATTCATGGTAAACGCCGCCGGCGACTTCGATGATCGCGCCGTCATGCGCAACCGCGAGCGCCGCTGACAAAGTGCGATAAGCCTGATCCGCGCCGACG
>Ga0073928_10007577_pt1 | contig 13978 bp, 13 predicted proteins | sample PaiPotPPA55metaG_FD_76969 | JGI IMG/M metagenome (GOLD analysis project Ga0073928, IMG submission 76969) | Iron sulfur acid spring bacterial and archeal communities from Banff, Canada, to study Microbial Dark Matter (Phase II) - Paint Pots PPA... ... | reverse complement strand
GATTCCACGTCCTGCGCCACCGCATCGTGCCGCCCAATGACGGCGGCCTGGCCCTCGGCCAAGCCGTGATCGCCGCGGCCACGCGGCGCGAGACGCGGGCGCTGTGAGACCAGTGAGACCAGTGAGACCAGCGGACCAGTGAGACCAGCGCAGCCGAAACCAAGGCAGTGAGCAAAAGAGCAAGGAGGAGCATATGTGCCTGGCAGTACCCGGCCGGGTCATCGAGATCCGCGAATCGGACGGCACACTCATGGCGGACCTCGACTTCGGGGGCGTCGTGAAACCGGTCTGTCTCGAATACCTGCCCGACCTGAAGGTCGGCGACTACGCCATCGTCCACGTCGGCTTCGCCCTGCAGCGCCTCGACGAGGAGTCCGCGCTGCGCACGCTCAAGCTGTTCGAGGAACTCGGCCTGCTGCAAGAGGAGTTCGCGGACCCGTGGGAGACCGCGGCCGCACTGGGAGGAGAACGGTGAAATACGTCGAGGAGTTCCAGGATCCCGAGCTGGCCGCGCACCTGCTCGAGCGCATCCGCGCCACCGTGACGCGGCCGTGGGCGCTGATGGAGGTGTGCGGCGGGCAGACCCACACGATCATCCGGCACGGCATCGACCAACTGCTGCCCGAGCAGGTCGAGCTGATCCACGGACCCGGCTGCCCGGTCTGCGTCACCCCGCTCGAGATGATCGACAAGGCGCTCGAGATCGCCGCCCGCCCCGGCGTGATCTTCTGCTCCTTCGGCGACATGTTGCGCGTCCCGGGCTCAGGCAGCGACCTGTTCCAGGTGCGAGCCGCGGGCGGCGACGTGCGGGTGGTCTACTCGCCGCTCGACGCGGTGCGCCTGGCGCAAGAGAACCCCGCAAAGCAGGTCGTGTTCTTCGGCATCGGCTTCGAGACCACCGCTCCGCCCAACGCGATGACGGTCTACCAGGCGCGCAAGCTCGGCCTGACCAACTTCAGCATGCTCGTCTCGCACGTCCGCGTCCCCCCGGCCATCGAGGCCGTCATGAGCTCACCGGACTGCCGGGTCCAGGGCTTCCTCGCGGCCGGACACGTGTGCACCGTCATGGGCACCGAGGAATACCCCGCGCTCGCCGAACGCCACCGCGTGCCCATCGTCATCACCGGATTCGAACCGCTCGACATCCTCGAGGGCGTGCGCCGCACGGTCGAGCAGCTCGAACGCGGCGAACACACAGTGGAGAACGCGTATCCACGAGTCGTGCGGCCGGAGGGCAATCCCGCGGCCAGGGCGATGCTCGCCGACGTATTCGAGGTCGTCGACCGGCCCTGGCGGGGGATCGGCGTGATCCCGGACAGCGGATGGCGGCTGTCCGCGCGCTACCGCGACTTCGACGCCGAACACCGCTTCGATGTGGGCGGCATCAACACCGTGGAACCGGCCGAATGCCGCAGCGGCGAGGTCCTGCAGGGCCAGCTCAAGCCGCACGAGTGCGAGGCCTTCGGGACCATCTGCACCCCGCGCACCCCGCTCGGCGCGACCATGGTCTCCAGCGAGGGCGCTTGCGCCGCCTACTACACCTACCGGCGCCTCGACGCCGCCGTACGCCGACCGGAGGCGAGCCCCGTTGCCTGACACCGAATCCACCACAGCGCTCGCCGACCCGATGCTCGCCGCCGACGACGCCCCGGGAGCGGTCTCGGGAGCAGCCTCGGGAGCGCTCGACGTGCTCGGCTGGACCTGCCCGACGCCGCTGCGCGACCAGCGCCACGTGGTCGCCGGCCACGGCGGCGGCGGAGCGATGTCCGCCGAGCTCGTGCGCGACTACTTCGCCCCCGCATACGGCGGCGAGCACCTGGCCGAACTCGGCGACGCCGCCACCGTAAGCCTCGGCGGCGCCCGCCTGGCGTTCTCCACCGACTCCTACGTCGTGCGCCCCCTGTTCTTCCCGGGCGGGAGCATCGGGGATCTGGCGGTCAACGGCACCGTCAACGACCTCGCCATGCACGGCGCGGTGCCCGCCTACCTCTCCTGCGGCTTCATTCTCGAGGAGGGGCTGGACCTCGCCGTGCTCGGCCGGGTCGCCGAAGACCTCGGGCGCGCCGCGCGCGCCGCCGGGGTGGAGATCGCCACCGGCGACACGAAGGTGGTCGAAACCGGGCACGGGGACGGCGTGTACATCAACACCGCCGGCATCGGCCTGATTCGGGACGGCGTCGACCTGCGTCCGCAGCGGGTCGTACCCGGCGACGTCGTCCTGGTCAGCGGGCCGATCGGGCTGCACGGCGTCGCGGTACTCAGCGTCCGCGAGGGCCTCGAGTTCGGCGTCGCGATCGAGAGCGACACCGCGCCGCTCGCAGGCCTCGTCGCCGCCATGCTCGAGGCCTGCCCGGACATCCACGCCCTGCGCGATCCCACCCGCGGCGGCCTCGCCGCCGCGACCAACGAGATCGCGCAGGCCTCGCACACCGGCATCGACCTGATCGAGCGATCGATCCCGGTCCCGGCGCCGGTGGCCGGAGCCTGCAGCCTCCTCGGGCTCGACCCGATGTACGTCGCCAACGAAGGCCGACTGATCGCGTTCGTCCCCCGCGCCCACGCCGACGAGGTGCTCGCCGTGATGCGGCAGCACCAGCAAGGCACTGGCGCTTGCGCGATCGGCGAGGTCGTGGACGAGCATCCGGGCATGGTCGTCGCCCGGACGGCCTTCGGTGCCACTCGCGTCGTCGACCTGCCGATCGGGGAGCAACTCCCACGCATCTGCTGACCCGGAGTCGGTATATCGAGTCCGGATAGAGATTGAAGATTCTTTCATCAGTGTTCTGTCGGAGGCCGCCGGTATCGATCCGGTGGCCTCCGCTGCACCTGGAGCCCTCGGCGCCGACATCACCCGTTCGACCGCACCGGGCGCGGGCCCCACGACCTTCGCATAGGTTGATCGGGAAGGCTCCGCCGCTCCGCGGCCGACGCATGACACCCCACCAGGTTGGAGACATGATGGCGACATTCAGCGTGTGGCGATTCGACAGCCCGGACGGCGCGGAGGTGATGCTCGGGTCCCTGGAGTCGTTCCAGAAGCAGGCGCTGATCAACGTGCTGGACGGATCCGTGGTCACCTGGCCGCTGGACGCGAAGAAGCCCAAGACCCGGCACTTGAACGATCTGAAGGCCAAGGGCGCACTGGGCGGCGCGTTCTGGGGAATGCTCTTCGGCCTCCTCTTCTTCGTCCCCTTCCTCGGCCTTGCGGTCGGCGCGGCCGCCGGGGCGCTCGGCGGTGCATTCGCGGATGGGGGGATCAGCGACGACTTCATCGAGCAGACGCGTGGGCAGATCACCCCCGGCACCTCGGCCCTGTTCCTGCTTACGTCGGACGCGGTGCTCGACAAGCTGGAGCCGGCCATCCGGAGTCTGAACCTCAATCCCCAGCTGATTTCCACCAACCTCTCCAACGAGCAAGAAGAGAAGTTGCGCGAGACGCTCGGCGAAGGCTGAGCGGGCTCGGTGCCCGCCGCGACTAGGAAGACGTCGAAGCCGACGGGCAACTCGTTCCGGCCTTGGCCGCGTCCAGCGCTGCGATCAGGGCCGTGATCTGGGGCTGGACCCGTTGGAACGCCTGCGATCCCGTGATGGAGGTGGGCAGCGCGCTCAGTGCTGCGACCAGGGCCGTATACGTGGCGTTGATCGCGGCGATCTTGGCCGCGGCGAGCCCCGAAGCGTCCTGGGACGCCTTGTTGAGGTTCGACTTCACCTCGGCGATCAACGACTGGACCTCGGCGGCGCTGGTGGTGTTCGGGTCGAGCGACCGCAGTTGGTCCACGTTGCCGGTCAGCGCCTGGAGGTCGTCGCACAAGGCGGCAGGCGTGCCCGACGCTGAGGGCGCGGACGTCGTGCTGCCGGGGGACGAGGCGGTGTTGGTGCTGCACGCCGCGCTTGAGAGCAGGAGGCACGTGAGCGCCAGCGCCCGCACGGACACGGTGAACGCGGGCGTCCTCGATCCGGAGATCTGAATATCAGGCTCCTGCTGCATGCTCGCCCTCCGGTCGTCGACGACCGACTCGCCGGCCTTTGCTCTAGGCCAGTGTCCGACAGTTCGGCGCCGATCACGACGGGAAGCCGCCGAACGGGTGAGGGGCGGGGTCACTGCTGGTCCTGCGGCCGCAGTTCGGCCAGGCCGGGGCCGGGCGCGAGGAATTCGCGGACGGCGAAGAAGGCCAGGATCACCACCGCGAACCAGAACACCACGGTGCCGGTCGGGTGATCCCAGAGCACGAAGACAACGGACGCGATGAGCAGGATGGCCACGCCGATCCAGCGCTTGAACCGGCGTACGAACGGCTCGGCCGGACCGGCACGGAATCCGACGTACTCGGCGGCCTGTCGCACCCCGCTGATGCCCGTACTACTCGCCGCGCGTACGAACACAGCCGTTCGGGTCGGGCCCACGAAGAAGGCGCCGAGCATCACGAGCACCGCCAGCACCCCCACCATCCGAACGGACTGCCGCAGGAAGTGCACGAGCGCGTCGTAGACCGCGCCGGCCGCGCCGGAGTTCACGTCCGGCGGGAGTTGGCTGATGAAGTAGCCGCGGAACGCCGCGAGCGCCACGCCCAGCACCAGCATCGCCAACCCGACCCCGAAGGCGGCCCCGACCAGTGCGCGCCGTCGGTCCCGGGCGAGGTACACGCCCGCTGCGGCGACCGCGGCGGCGATGAACGGCATCCAGTTGCCGATGACCTCAAGCACCCGGACAGCGGTCTTGACGTGGCCGATGGCCGTCGACTCGTAGACGGTGAACATGGTGTGCACGGTGGGGATGTTCGCCGCCACGCCCAGGCCGGCGTCCACGAGCTGCGTCTTGACCTGCGCGATGATCGGCGCGAGGTCTATGTTGACCTGGTTGTTCTCCAGGGACACGAGGCCGCCGCCCTGGCCGGTCAGGGCCTTGACCATGGAGGCGTGCGCGGCGGTGATCACACTGGTCCAGGTCGTCGCGAAGGCGCTGCTGGTGACGACCTTGTCCACGACCCCGCCGATCAGGCTGGTGATGCCGCTGCCGATCGGGCCGCTGAGTGAGCCGATCAGGCCCGCTGCCTGCGGCGGCACGCCCTTCTGCGAGGCAGCGGCGGAGAGCTGGCCGATCAGTGCGGATACGTCGATCTGCTGCACCACGATCTTGGTGACCTGTGAGCTGACGGCGTCTTGGACCTCCGGGTGGCTCGCCAGCGGCCCCATCGTCGCCACGAACCGGTCCGTGTTGGTCACCTGGTCGCGTGCCCACACCGATATCACGGCCAACAGCGAGAGTATTGCCGCCACGACGATCAGCACCGCCGAGCCCGCGGCCCGCAGACGACGGCGCTCCGGCGCCCCCTGCATCCCCGCCTCCAACTGCACGACGCGCTGCCGCAGCTCCGCCAACTCGCCCGCCCCGACAGGCCGTGGCCCCGGTTCGGGTTCTCCGCTGTCGGGCGTAGGCATGCGTGGCTCCATCCCAGCCCTCAGGTGACGGCCTCAACCAAGCAAAGGCCACGGCGTGCGAAGGCACGAGCGCTGATAGACCGGGCGGGTGGGGCGGCTGCACTCTCCGGGCGAAGCGAAAGCCCGGCACCGTGCGGCAGTGTGCGGCAGTGTGCGGCACTGTGCGGCACTGTGCGGCAACTTACGCCGGGGCTTCGTCCAGCTTCTTGTCGAGTGCGAGGGCCGCGGTGATGAGGGCGAGGTGGGTGAACGCCTGCGGGAAGTTGCCGAGCTGTTCTCCGGAGGGTCCGATCTCCTCGGCGAACAGGCCGACGTGGTTGGCGTAGGTGAGCATCTTGTCGAACGCGTAGCGTGCCTCGTCGAGGCGGCCGGATTCGGCGAGTGCTTCGACGTAGAGGAAGCTGCACAGGTTGAAGGTGCCCTCCCCGCCGCGCAGCCCGTCCGGCGAGGTTTCAGGGTCGTAGCGGTACACGAGGCTGTCGCTGACCAGTTCGTCACGCATGGCATCCAGCGTGCTCAGCCAGGCCGGGTCCTGCGGGGAGATGAAACCCACCCGCGGCATCAGCAGCAGCGAGGCGTCGAGGGCGTCGCCTTCGTACTGCTGGACGAACGCCTGGCGCTTGGAACTCCAGCCGCGCTCGATCAACTGGCTGAACACCGCGTCGCGCGCAGCGGTCCAGCGTCCGAGGTCGGCGGGCCTGGCGTGCGCGGTCGCCATGCGCACGGCACGGTCGAACGCGACCCAGGACATCAGACGGCTATAGGTGAAATCGCGGCGCCCGCCGCGAGTCTCCCAGATGCCCTCGTCCGGCCGGTCCCAGGCCCCGGCGAACCAGTCCGTCAGCCCGGCGAACGCCTGCCAGCCGCTGATGTTTCCGATGTCGCCGGCCTCGGCGAACGCGTAGGCGGCCTCGCCGTAGATGTCGAGCTGGATCTGGTCGGCCGCGGCGTTGCCGGCCCGCACCGGCGCGGAGCCCTGGTAGCCCTCGAGATGGTCCAGGGTCTCCTCGGTGAGGTGGGGATTCCCGTCGATCCGGTACATGATCTGCAACGGCTCGCCGGACTCGGTGTCGCCGGCCTCCAGCCGGTCGCGCAGCCAACGACGGAACGCACCCGCCTCGCGGAGGTATCCGAGGTCGACCAGCGCGCCGACGGACAGGGATGCGTCTCGCACCCACGTGTAGCGGTAGTCCCAGTTGCGCTCACCGCCGATCTCCTCCGGCAGGCCCATGGTGGCTGCCGCGATCGGAGCTCCGGTCGGCGCGTAGGTCAGCAGCTTGAGGGTGATAGCGGAGCGGTTGACCATCTGTTGCCAGCGGCCCCGGTACGTCGAGGTGCGCAGCCAGGAGAGCCAGAACTCGCGGGTGGCGTCGAAGTCTCCGCGCAGCTGGGGCGTCGTCAGCGGCGCGGGGAGCCTGGTCCCGGTGTCGGACGCGGTCAGCGTGATCGCGGCGATCTGGTCGGTTTCGAGGGTGAAGCCCGCGTGTACGTCGTCGCCGTCCGGCCGCAGCTCGACGGGCTCGGTCGCTTCCACGGTCAAGTCGGTGCCCGGACCGTGGAAGACCGCCGTCCGGTCGTCGACCATGGTCAGTTGGTGGGGCGCGCGGCCGTAGTCGAACCGCGGCCGGCAGTCGAACTCGAAGGAGAGCCTGCCGCGCACGACGCGCACGGCGCGCACCAGCCGGTGCTGATCGGTCGGATCCGCGGACTCGCTCGGCCGCATGTAGTCGACGACCTCGCCGACTCCGCCGGGCGCCATGAAGCGGGTGACCAGGATGGCCGTGTCCGGCAGGTAGAGCTGCCGGGTCGTGGCCTTCTCCAGCAGTTCGGGGGCGACTGCGAGGCCGCAGTGTCCACCCCGCTCCCGGTCGAGCAGCGAGGCGAACAGGCTCGGGGAGTCGAAGCGCGGGGAGCACCACCAGTCGACGGTGCCCTTCGAGGAGACGAGGGCGGAGGTTTGCAGGTCTCCGACCAGGCCGTGGTCGGCGATCGGTGGGTAGGCGTCCACGGTGTCCTCCAGCGGTGCAGGCCCGATTTGGCTCGACACGCCGACGCTATGTCGCTCCGGCCGGAAGGGACTCACCCGTCGCGGGTGAAACGGGCCGGCGCCGCCGAACGGCTGACCGTGCTAGTGGCTGATCGCGGCCTTCGCGGCCATCAGGATCAAGCCGAGCACGAGGTTGACCACGCACTCGAGGACCACCTGGCGGCGGGGAAGCGAGGCGCGCACGGCGCCGAGGCAGGCCCAGCCGACCTGCTGGGCGACCGCGATCGCGAGCGCGAACCAGGCCGTGCCGGTCAGATCCAGCCCCAGCAGAGGGCTGATGGCGACGGCGACCGTGGGCAGGAACGCGGCCTCCACGATGGGCCACTCGTGCCCCGAGACGGTGCGGATCTCGCGCCACGACCAGGCGCTGCCGGCCATGCGCCGCTGACCGGCCAGCCGCGCGTAGACGTGCACGGCCCAGAAGACCAGGCCGGTGACGATCAGCATGAGCGCCAGATTGAGCCGAGGGTAGTCGCCCACCACACCCGCGGTCGCCACCACCGACGCGGCGAGCATCGAACCGTAGACCGCGCCGGTGTAGTCGGTGCGCTGCTCAGCGGCCGACTCGGTGCTCCCGACTGCTGACGGAGGGTCGGACTGGTTCACCGGTTCACGATAAGGCGCCGGCGATCTTGGCGCGCGTCGGCCGCGCCGTGGGTGGGCGTGGCTCGGCCGGCCGGCACCGCGATCACCCGTCGCGGGTGATCGCGTTCACCTGTGCGCGGGAGATGCTGGAGCATCAGGCGGGCTCGTCCCGCGACCTTGAGGAGGCTGAGATGACTACGTCAACCATGAGGCCTGGCACAGGAACACATCCCGAGGTCGCCGATCGCGGCGGTGGCGGTCACGGTCTGGTGATCTTCGCCGCCGTGCTGCTCGGCGTCGTGGGCTTCTTCAACCTGCTCGACGGGATCGGGGCGATCGCGAATTCCCGCGTCTTCGTCGGCAACGCGTTGTACGTCGCGGGCGATCTGCACAGCTTGGGCTGGTTGATGGCGATCCTCGGCGGGCTCCAGGTGCTCACCGCCGTGGGCGTGGCGGCCGGCAGCCAGCCGGCCCGATGGCTCGGCGTGCTCTTCGTCGGGCTCAACGCCATCGGGCAGATGTTCTTCATCCCGGCCTACCCCTTCTGGTCCCTGATGATCATCCTGGTCGACATCGTCGCGCTCTACGCACTGTGCGCGTTCGGCGGTCGTGAGCGCGTCTGACCGGAGTACCGGCGCCGGGTCGCCGGCCCTCGCCCGCGGACTTTCGGCAGGTGCGAAGTGGCCCAGACGATGAGCTCGGCCCGAGCGACGCGCGACGCGCGGCCGGGTCTGCTCGTTCCGCTCGCGCTGGCGCAGTTCATCTGCAGCTTCGCCGGCTCGAACATGAACGTGATGATCAACGACATGAGCCGGGATCTGAATACCACGGTCCGCGGCATCCAGAGCGCGATCACCGTCTTCCTGCTGGTGATGGCGGCGCTGATGATCCCCGGAGGGAAGCTGGCCGACCGATACGGCAGGGTCCGGCTGTTTCGGCTCGGCCTGGCCGTGTACGGGGTCGGCGCGTTGCTCAGCGCCGCGGCCCCGGGGCTCGGAGTGCTGATCCTCGGCAACTCGATCCTGGAGGGCATCGGCACGGCGATGCTGATCCCGCCGGTGTACATCCTGGCGACCCTGTACTTCACCGACACGGCCTCGCGGGCCCGCGCGTTCGGCTCCATCAGTGCGCTGGGCGGTGTCGGCGCGGCGGCCGGGCCGTTGATCGGCGGCCTGATCACCTCCGCGATCAGCTGGCGTGCCTCCTTCGTCTTCCAGGCTCTGGTCATCGCCGTGATCGTGCTGCTCAGCCGCCGGATCGCCGATCCCCTCCCGCCGGATCCCACGCACGCCTTCGACGTGACCGGAGCCGTCCTGTCGGCTGTGGGCATGGTCCTGATCGTGCTGGGCATTCTCGCTGTGAGCTGGAGCATCTGGCTGACGGTGGCGCTGATCGTCGCCGGCGCGTCGGTGCTGGCCCTGTTCTTCCGCACGGTGCGGGCCAAGGAACGCGCCGGCAAGGAGCCGCTGCTGTCGAGCAGGCTCTTTCACGACCGGACGGCCAATCTCGGCCTGGTCACGCAGAACATCCAGTGGCTGTTGCTGTTGGGCACGTCGTTCACGGTCGCCGCCTACCTGCAGGTCGTGCGCGGCTACGACGCGGTCCAGACCGGGGTGATCTTCACGGCGGCCACCGTCGGCCTGCTGACCTCCTCGCTCGGCGCCGAACGTTTCGCAAGGAGGCATGCGCAGCGCTCGCTGGTCATCGCCGGATTCGTGGTCAGCATCGTCGGGATCGCGGTGCTGATCGTGATCGCGTACAACTTCAGCAGCCCGTGGGCGTTCGCCCCCGGACTGCTGCTGATCGGGTTCGGGCTGGGGGGCATGCTCACGCCTTCGATCAACATCGTGCAGTCGAGCTTCGGCGAGGATATGCAAGGGGAGATCTCCGGGCTCTCGCGCAGCGTGTCGAACCTCGGCTCGTCCGTCGGCACCGCCATCGCCGGCGCCATTCTCGCGGCCGGACTGACCAGAGGCGGGTATGCCGCTGCTCTGATCACTCTCGGGAGCCTCGGATTGCTCGGACTTCTCGCCGCATCCGGACTTCCGCGCTCGCGGGCGGCTGCGGCCCCGGGAGAAGCGGCTGCTACGTCTCGAACTGTGCCTCGGTAATGACGGGTTCCGGCATGCGCTACGAGATCCGGATAGACGGCGACACGGCGGAAGCCGTTCTCCGCGAGTCGTTTCCCGAGCTTGAACTGTTCGCCGAGGCCGCCCAAACGGTCATGAGCGGCCCGGTCGTCGACGAAGCCCATCTCTACGGACTTCTCGTGCGCTTTCAGGAACTCGGTCTGCGCGTGACCGAGTTCCGTCAGCTTCCGGACTGAGGCCTGCGGGGCGTCTTCACCCGATCGGCCCAATGGTCGCGACGCATGGACCACACACTCGGCGGTTTCGCGCTCGCATGGAGAAGCTCTGGCTGTCGCCTGCGCACGTCGCGGCCGAGGATGGTGGTGCGTGGTGCGGTGCCGATCGCACCGACTTCGAGGGAGCCGTCATGGTGAATGCGGCACGAGATAGCGCCATCCCCTGCGAGCGATGCCGGTGAGCAGCAGAGCGGCGGACGACTCCACCACAGCGGCTGCACGTTGCCCGACGCCAGACGCCGAGCCCGTCCTGGCAGCTCGCTTGGCCGTGCCCCGGCTTCCCGAGGGATTCGTGTGCAGGCCACGTTTGCTCACGCGCGCCTCCGAAGGGCTCGCGCACCCGCTGCTCCTGGTGAACGGGCCGGCCGGGGCGGGCAAGTCGCTGTTGGTCGCCGACTGGAGCGCGGCGGTCGCGACCCGCCGCGTCGGCCGGGTGGTCTGGCTCACCGCCGAACGCGGGGACGACGAGGCAGACGTCTTCTGGGCCCGAGTACTCCAGGCCCTGCATCATTGCGGCGTCGATCTGCCCGTGGAAGCCATGGCCCCGGCGCGGGCCGAGCCACCGGTCGGCCCGGTGCCGCTACGGCTCGCAGCGCAGTTCGCCACCCGCCGTGAGCCGGTGATCCTGATCATCGACCAGTTCGAACGGGTCGGCAGCGCCGAGGTCGCGACCGGGCTGGACTTCCTGCTCACCCACGCGGCCGCGGGGCTGCGCCTGGTCCTGATCAGCCGCACCGAGCCGCTGCTTCCGCTCCACCGTTACCGGGCTTCCGGCGAGATCACCGAGATCCGGGGTGCGGATCTGGCCTTCCTGCCCGAGGAGACTGCCGTGCTGTTGCGCGGCCTTGATCTGTGTCTTCATGACGACGCGGTGCGCGCTCTGACCGAACGCACCGAGGGCTGGATCGCGGGTCTGCGACTGTCCGCCATCGCCGCGAAGCACGCCGACGAGCCCGAGGTGTACCTCAAGGACTTCGAAGCCGGGGAGAGCACACTCGCCGACTTCCTGCTCGCCGAAGTCCTGGCCATCCAGAGCGCCGAGGCGCAGGATCTGATCCTGCGCACCAGCATCGTCGAGCGCATGCACGCCGAGTTGGCCGACGCGCTCACCGGCCGACACGACGGCGCCCGCATCCTCGAGGAACTCGCACACCACAATGCCTTCATCGAGCCGCTCGGGCACCGCTGGTACCGCCACCACGCGCTGTTCGCGGAAATCCTGCGCTACCGACTTCGCGCAAGTGAGCCAGGGGTCGAAGTCGCGCTGCACCGCCGCGCGGCCCACTGGCTGGATGAAGCGGGACGGCTGATGGAGGCGCTCCCGCACGCGGCGGAGGCAGGCGACTGGAGCTACGCCGCAGACCGGCTCGTCAGCGGCCTGGCGATCGGTCAACTGCTGGTCGGCCTCGACGCGGAGATGCTGCGCAGGCTGTTCACGCGGATGCCGGCCCAGACGAGCGGGCGGTGCCCGGAACTGGTGCGCGCCGCGCTTGCCCTCGCCCACCACGATGCGCGCCGCATGCTGATCCACCTGGACCGGGCCGACGAGGATACGTCCGAGCCTGCGCGAGCGCCGACCGTCGAGCTGACCAACGCTTTCCTGCGCGCTCAGGCCGCGGCGTTGACGGGATCCGCCGATGACGCGCAGGACTGCGCCGCAGCGGCGGACGCGCTGGGACAGCAGACTCCGGACGGGCGACTGGCCGCGCATCCGGAACTGCCCGGCCTGCTGGATACGGCGCTCGGCTCGGCCTGCCTGTGGGAGGGTCGTTTCGACGCCGCCAGCATCGCCTTCACCCGTGCGCTCGAACTGCCCTCGAAACCGGAGGCCGCCGCGATGCGCCAGGACGCGCTCAGCCGGCTCGCGCTGGTCGACCTGCTGCGCGGTTCGGTCGGAAGGGCACAGGAGAAGGCACGGTCAGCGCTTACCGAGGCACAGGCGTGCAGCTTGCGGTCGCCCTCGGGCAGTGGCGTGGCGTATCTGGTGCTCGCGTGGGCCGACTTCGAGCACGACGAACTCGCTGCGGCGCGTGCCGGACTGGATAGTGCCGCGTGCGCGATGGACGAGCCGGACCCGACCCTGAGCGCGGCGATGACCATCCTGCGCTCGAAGGTCCTGTTGGCCGACGGTGATCCCGCGGCGGCCCTCGACCTGCTCAGGGGTCTACGGCCCGCGCCATGGGAGGCGCCGGTGATGCAGACCTCGTCGCCCTGGCAGGCACCGGAGACTGCGGATATCGCATCTGCGGCGCAGTTGGCTCTGGGCGATCCCGAGGCCGCGCTCGATGCTGCGGCTCGGGAAGCGCGTCGCAATCCGGCTTGTGCTGTCGCCCTGGCTCGGGCGCAACTGTCCGTCGGATCGGGCCAGGCGGCGCTCGAGACGTTGGCGGCGGCCGGACGGCCTGATGCCCGGCCGCAGGTGGCCGCCCGCGCGCTGTTGGTCGGCGCCCGCGCGGCACAGTGCATCGGCGACGACAAGGTCGCGGTGAGTCGCCTCGCCCAAGCTCTCGCCACGGCCCGACCCGACCGGCTCCGCAGACCCTTTCGCGAGACCGCGACGTGGGTGCGTCGCGCGCTGCGGGAGCACCGCGCGCTCGCCGACGCGCACCCCTGGCTCCCGCACGATCTGCGTGCCGCCGAACCGGCAGATGACCTGGTGTCCGACCCCGGGGAAGCCGTGATCGTCGAGGCGCTGAGCGTACGCGAGCACGAGGTGCTCGAGTACGTCGCGCAGATGATGTCCACCCAGGAGATCGCCGACGAACTGTTCCTGTCCGCGAACACGGTCAAGACGCACTTGAAGAACATCAACAGGAAGCTGTGCGCCACCCGGCGCGCCGAGGCGGTGCGGCGGGCCCGACAGCTGCGGATTCTCTGAGCAGCCGATGTTCCGACGTGCCGGACGACGCCCCGCGATCACCTCGCGATCACCTCGCGCGGGTGATGCCTCTTTTCGCCACGGAGGCCATCATCGAATGGAGGGAGGCCGCCGTAAGTCGTCGCTGTGGAGAGAGGCCCGGGATATGCGTTATGAGGTTCGAATAGCGGGAGCGATGCTGGAAACCACCGCACGCGCGGCCTTCCCCGAGTGGGACCGTCGCATCGTGCCGGCGCAGAAGGTCCTTCGCGGCCAGATCGTTGACGAGGCTCACTTCTACGGCCTTCTCGTCCGGCTGCACGAACTCGGTGTGCACGTGCGGGAAGTGCGGCGAATGCCCGCGTGAAGCCGGGGCGGCATCAAGGCGGACCAGGAGGTGAGGATGGCGCCGATCAATCTGCGCGCTCCGCCGCGCTCCCGCCTGCTGGCCTGGTCGTCCTTGCTCTGCATGGCGGGCGTGGTGGCGGTGTTGGTGGCCTCGAACGGGCCGTCCGGCCTGCTGATCCTCGGCGCCGGGTTGGCGGGAACGGCTGTCGCAGGCGCCGGGATGTGGTGGGTGCTGGCGTACCGGGGAATGGTCCGAGCAGCCGGGGTGGTGCTCGCGGTGGTCGCACCCGCGGCCGTGCTGGTCGGCTACGCCGTGAAAGGTCTGTGGCCGGTCGCG
>Ga0073928_10007575_pt1 | contig 13980 bp, 19 predicted proteins | sample PaiPotPPA55metaG_FD_76969 | JGI IMG/M metagenome (GOLD analysis project Ga0073928, IMG submission 76969) | Iron sulfur acid spring bacterial and archeal communities from Banff, Canada, to study Microbial Dark Matter (Phase II) - Paint Pots PPA... ... | reverse complement strand
TGATGCCATGGCTCTCGGTATAGCGCAGGAACTCGGGCATCATTCCGGACGGTAATGCTTCCGTTACAATCAGCTCATCGCAATTGCGCTCGCGTACCGCTTTCAGCCACGATATGTCCGCAATTTCTCCCAGGCGAATCGCTTCCGAAATGTCGTCGTCGAAGGAGTCGATCGGAATGCGCACCACGTGGTCTGACGCAAGCAGCGAAAGGTCGCCGGGCACCGCGCGGACGCGCTCGGGTGCCCCGACGATCGCGATGCGGCGCGGCGTTCGCGGGTGAACGCGCACACGCACCGCATGGGCTGCATAGCGGAGCAGGCTAACGCCGACCGCGGTCAGCGCGAGCGCGAGCAGCAGCGCGTGGCGAACCGGTTCGAGCCCGCGGTCGAGCGAAAACAGCGCGAGCGCCGGCACCATCGCGAGCGCCGAGGCGGCGAGCGAAGCGTAGATGTCGTCGCGCGCGCTCGAAGAGAACGAGCCCCGGTACATCCCGATGCGTTCGAAAAGCAAGATCCAGCACAGCGACCCGAACGCAACGGTCTGCAGCCCGCCCGGAATCGCAAGCAGCACCGAAAGGTCCTGATGCGCCAAGAGCGCGGCGGCGAAGCCGGCGCCGCTCGCAGCGAGCACGTCGATGCCGAACAGCGTAAACGACCATCCCGCCCCATAACGGGCCGGGCGCGGGCGCGGCTTGAGGCTCGGGAGTGCTCGGAGGTCGCTGTCGACGCGAGGCTCCGTCGTTAACATGACTGTTCGATACTATCAGTGCCGCGGCGCAATTGTGAGGCCTAAAGGGCGGGCTCTTTCGAAAAGTGATTGGGCCAAAGGTCCCTCGGGTGTGACCATACCGTCTATGGACAGCATCGTCAACGGCCGTAAACTACTGTAGATGCCCAAATACCCGGTTTCCGTCGTCGTTGCCGCGTACAACGAAGGCTCAGGTCTTTTCGAGATCGTCGACCGCATCCTCGCCGACTTGACCCGGGCGAGCGAGCGGCTCGATTTCGAATTGCTCGTCGTCGATGACGGATCGTCGGACGCAACGGCCGCGATGCTCGCACGCTTCTCAGCCGAGCGGCCAGGGGCAATTCGGGTTCTCACTCACCCCGTAAACCATGGCCTCGTCGCCGCGATGCGGACCGGCTGCGAGGCTGCCACGAAGGCGACCGTCGCTTACCTCGACGCGGACCTCAGCTACCGGCCCGAAATCGTCGAGCGGCTCGTCGCGGCCAAGGCCGAGAGCGGCGCGGCCGTTGCGATCGCCTCGCCGTACATGCCGGGGGGCACGGTGTCACGGGTGCCGCTCGACCGTCTCATCGCGAGCCGCGTCGGCAACTGGATCCTTTCGCGGTGCTCAGGGGGCCGGCTGTCGACCTTCACCGGGATGGTCCGGGCGTACGATACCGCCGTGCTCCGCGAACTCTTCACCCGCAAACCCGTCGGCGAGTTCAATTCCTGGGTCATCGCCGCGCTGATCCAAGACGAGCGGCGGATCGTCGAAATCCCCGCCGACCTCGCCTGGCCTCCGGAGCGCTACGCCGCATCCCCCCGCATGAGCCTCGAGTCCCTCGTCCGGCGCTGCGGCCAGGTCGTGGCCACGGCCGACTTCCTCTGGGCCGCCTGCCGCCGTAGTAAGACGCTCAAGACTGGGACCTTAGTCCTAAGCGCTCAGCCGACTCGCCCCTATATTTCCTGACCGCGAAGGTGTAAAACTAGAGCAGATTCCCCGCTCTTTTCCGTGGAAGTAATATTTTCAATGATCGTCAACATGTACGTCGACCACCTCATGTCGCCGTCGCCCGCGTCGGCTGAGGAAGTCTGGAACGCGACCCAGGTCCACTCCAAGCTGTTTTCGGACGCTGCGGCGCGCATCGGGTTGACGCCGGCCGAATACAAGGAATTTCGCGGCAACCTGCTCGACGGCAAGGCGGTCTTCGTGAAGCTCCCGCGCCGGGTCGACGCTATGTCGGGCGATCGCCGCGGTTCGGTCTACGCGGTGCACAACGCGGTCCTCGACCAGACGGTCATGGGCTGGCGCGTCGCCCTGGCCGACGGGAACGTCGTCTACGTCCCGCAAGTCTGCGGCAACATCTCGCTGCTCCGGCACGCGGCGGTCGCCGTTCGTCCGCCGCACCACGTGACTCGCCGAGTCGCGGCGGCCTTCCACGCACCGCGCACCACCTATATCGCGCCGGTCGCCCCGGGTCCGGTAACGCCGGTCACGGTGACGCCGCCCGAAGAAGTCCCGGCCGCTCCGGCTGCCGCGGCACAAGTCCTTCCGGCTGCGGCCGCCTCGCACGGTAGCATCCTCCCGTTCTTCATCCCAGCCGCAGTCGGCGGGATCGTCGCCGGGCTCGTCCACGGCAACACGACGCCCGCACCGCCGTGCAAGAACGGATCGAACGCCCTCAACGTCTGCTCGCGCTAACCGCGGGGGGCCCCGCGTGCGGGGGCGTGCAGGACGGTTTTTTCGGCGATAGTCGAAAAAGCTGTCCGGAGCGCCAGGGCCGGCGCAACGTGCCGGACCATTTAAACGAAAAAGCGCCCCGTAACCGGGGCGCTTTCTTTTTTTGTGGAGATGAGGAGGCTCGAACTCCTGACATCCAACTTGCAAAGCTGGCGCTCTACCAACTGAGCTACATCCCCGCGCCGGCCGGTAGCGCGCTCGGCGCACCGCTCGGCTGGTGGGCCATCCTGGGTTCGAACCAGGGACCTCATGCTTATCAAGCATGCGCTCTAACCAGCTGAGCTAATGGCCCGCGCGAACGCCGTCCTTAGCTGCGGCGCCGCTCGAATCCCTCCGCGTCGAGCGCTCGAGAAGCACTAGATCATCGCGACGTACTTCTTGAGGACCTCGTCGTCTTTCTTGGCTTGTTCGAGTGCCATGTCACGCAAGACGTTCATCTCGCGCAGCATTTCCGAGCGCTCTTCCTGCGCCGCATTGAAATCGGAACGCATCCGGTCGACGCGCAATTGCAGCGTTTGCTGGTGCGCCTGCTGCGCGAGAATCGCAACCTCGACGTTGCGTGAAAACCGCTCGGCGACGGTTGCGACTTCGTCGGCCGCACCGTCGGCGGCCGCGAGCCCGGCCGCGGCGGCCTCGGCTGCTGCTGCTGGTGGTTCGCCCGCCGCCGGCGCCGGGATGCTCGGTGCGCCGGCCGCGGGCGCCGGTGCAGCGGACGGTGCCGCGATCATTCGCCGCCTGCCGTCTTGATGAATTCTTTGACGATCTTGTCGTCGGCCTCGCGCTGCTTCATCGAGACCTCGCGCAGCGTGTTGATCTCGCGCATCTGCTCGGCTTTTTCGTCCTGCACGTCGTTGAATTCTTGGGATTGGATTTGCATCGCGACTTGATGGCGCAGTTCTTCGCCCTGAAGCATCAGGTTCTCGAGTTCGTAGCCCTGATCCATCGCCTGGGTGAGCGGGAGCGTCGGATCCGTGCTCGAGTTGATGTTCGGCAGGCCGCTCGGATCGTTACCGCCGTTGACGAGTCCGTCCAATCCGCCGGCGATTGCACCAGCCGGCCCACCTTCCAGCAACCCCGTGATGCCGCCCGTGACGCCACCGATGATGTTACCGAGGAAATTTCCCATGTCGCCTCGCGTTCTTTCGAAAGCCGTGTGGTGAAAATTAGATGCCGTCGGGTGAATCGAATACGTCGCCGCCGATCAGGTCGGCGAGATCCTTGTCGGCTTGCGCGCCGACGCCGGCCGCTGCGGGTTGCGCAGCGCCGTTGAATGGCGTTGGCGGCGCCGGCGTGAACGCGGCGGGCAGCGGCGGCATGCCGCTGCCGAACGACCACAGCGCGTTGACGGCGCTCGAGGTTTCGCGCTGGTCGCCGACCAGTTGCTCCGGCGCTGCAGCGGTCAGGTCGGAATAGTGCCGCAGCACGGAATCCGCGTAACCGAGCGACGCACCGTCCCCCCAGGTCGTCGGCGTGCCCAACGCATCGGGCGACCCCGTATTGTACGCGGACAGCGCCGCCCGAACGTTGCCGCCGTAGCGACTCAAGTCGTCGGCCAGGATCGCAGCCGCCATGTCGGCGTTCTTGGCCGGGTCCATCGCTTGGGGCGTCCGGGCGAATGCCCACGTGCGGTCGTCGATCTGAAAGACGCCGTGGCCGTGGCCGCCGTCGCCCACGACGTTGTTTCCCGAGTTGCTCCCGGGCCCGCCCGTTTCCTGAGCGGCGACCGCCGCCAGCAACATCGGGTCGATCCCATGTGCCTGCGCGGCCGCCGCAATCTCAGGGCCAAACCGAATCCCGCTGATGTCCAAAACCGAGTCCCTCCGTGCGTTCTTGCACCCCTTGGTTCACGCGGACCGATTGCGTTGACAAGGGGGGAGGGGGTCCCTATTATTGGGAGGTTGTCCTCGCGGGAACTCATCGACGTCGGCGGCGTCCTCCAGACCGGTCGCGAGCTCAGCATTCGCGAACGCCTATCGCTGCCGGACTTCGCGTCCTTTCGGTTCGTCGATCCGGCTTCGGTAATGCTGGAAATCCGCCGGCTCGGCCGAGGGATCGAACTCGCGGGCACGATCGATGCCCAAGCGCTCGGTGAGTGCGCCCGGTGTCTGGACGAAGTGCGCCTGGGGCTGCACCTGGAAATCGACGAGAACTTGGACCCCGCGGCCGAGCACGGCGATCCGCTCGGCGAGAGCAACGTGCTGGACGGCGACGAACTCGACCTCGGCGACCTGGTCCGGCAGCTCATCGACTCGGAACTGCCCTACGTCGTAGTCTGTGCCCCGAGCTGCCGGGGGCTGTGCCCGCAGTGCGGTCAAAAGAGGGATGGCGGCTGTCGCTGTCCGCAATCGGAGTAAACAATGGCGAATCTCAAATGGAAGACCCCGCGCTCGAAGACGCGCAGCCGCCGGGCGGCGAATTGGAAGCTCAATCCGGTCACCGCCGTGGCGTGCCCGCAATGCCATCAGCCCAAGCGGCCGCATTTCGTCTGCGAGAACTGCGGGGCGTACGACGGCCGGCAGGTGGTCGAACCGCGCGACGAGCACGCCGGCCATAAGCACGCCTAGCTCGAACGGAAGCTCGAGCGGCGCGATCGGGCGCTACGGCGCTCGCATCGCGGCCGTCGGGCACTACGTGCCCGAACGCGTCATGAAGAACGCGGACTTCGAGCAACTCTTCGAGACCTCCGACGAATGGATCGTCACGCGCACCGGAATGCGCGAGCGCCGGTACGCGAGCGACGCCGAGGCGTCGAGCGATCTGGCGACGCGCGCGGCGCAGCACGCCTTGGAACGCGCAGGGTTGCGCGCGGATCGCATCGACTGCTTCATCGTCGCGACCGTCACGCCCGATTTTCAATTTCCCGCCACGGCCTGCATCGTCGCGTCCAATCTCGGCGCCGTGGGCAAGCCCGCCTTCGACATCGAGATCGCCTGCAGCGGATTCATCTACGCGTTGCCGATGGCCGCCGGGTTCGTTCGCGCCGGCATCTTCGAACGCGTGATGATCATCGGCGTCGAGACGCTCTCGCGCATCATGAACTTCAAGGACCGCGGCACGGCGATTCTGTTCGGCGACGGCGCGGGCGCCACGATCGTCGAGCGCACGACGGCCGAAGCCGACTGCTTCCTGCAATGCGAACTCGGCGCCGACGGCAGCGTGCCGGAACTGCTGCGTGTCAAGGGCGGCGGCTCGCGCCATCCGATGACGGCCGAACGCCTGGCCGCGGCCGAAGACAAGGTCGAGATGAGCGGCCGCGAGATCTTCAAGTACGCCGTCAACACGATGGTCGACACCTCGCGCACCGTGCTCGCGCGGGCCGGGTTGACGACCGCCGACGTCGCGTGGGTCATCCCGCATCAGGCGAATCTGCGCATCATCGAAGCCGCCGCAAAGCGCCTGCACGTTCCGCGCTCGAAGATCGTCGTCAACATCGAGCGCTACGGCAACACGTCGTCCGCCTCGATCCCGATCGCGCTTTCGGAAACGATCGATCGCGGCGTCCTCCGCGATCGCGACGTCATTCTGTTCACCGGTTTCGGCGGCGGGCTCTCGTGGGGCTCCGTCGCCTGGCGCTGGAGCGCCTAAAACGGTGAGACTCGGTGTCGTTTTTCCCGGCCAGGGTTCGCAGAGCGTGAAAATGGGCGGAGCGATTGCGGAGCGGTATCCGGTGGTTGCGGATCTGTTTGCGCGGGCAGAGCGGGTGCTCGGGTACGACCTGCGCGCGCTGATCGCAAACGGCCCCGAAGAGAAGCTGCGCGACACCGCGTACGCGCAACCCGCGATCTACGTCACCAACTATGCGCTCGCGGTCGCCGCGGGCGACCTTCGCGTCGTCGCGAGCGCGGGCCATTCGTTCGCCGAGTTCTGCAGCTTGACGCTCGCGGGATCGCTCGGCTTCGAGGCTGCGCTCGAGCTCGTGCGGCAGCGCGGTCTCGCGATGCAGGCCGCTGCCGAGGTCGCGCCGGGCGCAATGGCCGCGATCTTGGGCCTGGATGCCGATCGGGTCCGCGCGGCGACCGAAACCGCGCAGGCGGCCGGGCGCGTGCGGCTTGCGAATTTCAACGCGCCCGCGCAAATCGTCATCAGCGGCGACGCGGCCGCGGTGGAGCGCGCCGGCGAACTCGCGCGTGAGGCCGGCGCCAAGCGCGTCGTGCCGCTCAACGTTTCGGGCGCATGGCACAGCGAATTGATGGAACCGGCGCGAACGCTGTTCGCACCGCTCGTCGAGCGCGCCGCGATCGCGATGCCGCGGTTCACGGTGATATCGAACGTGGATGCGCAGCCGTACCGCGACGTGGCGGCGATTCGTGCGAACCTCATCCGTTCCGTCACGGACGAAGTCCAGTGGCACGCGACCGCGGAGCGCCTCGTGCACGAAGGGCTCGACGCGATCGTCGAGTTCGGCGGGTCCCCCGTGCTCGCGCCGCTGTTCAAGCGCGTGCCGGGCGCGCCGCCCACGACCCACGTCGGCGACGAGCGCGGCCTCGAAGCATTCGCGGCGACGGCGCACTCGTCGGTATCGGCGTGATTTTCGCGGACAAAGCTGCGATCGTGACCGGCGCGAGCCGCGGGATCGGGCGTGCCGTGGCGCTGGATTTCGTCCGTCACGGCGCCGCGGTCAGCCTCGCGGGGCGCGACCGCGAGGCGCTCGAGGAGACGGCGGCCCAGGCGCGGGCGATTCGAGCCGACGCCCGCGTCGCGATCCACGCCGCCGATGTCAGCAACGCGGCCGCCGTCGACGCGCTGGTCGCCGCCACGCACGCCGAGTTCGGCTCGGTCGACATCGCGGTCGCGAACGCGGGTCAGGCCGTCGATGGGTTGCTCGTGCGCTCGAAGCCGTCCGACCTCGACCGCATGCTCGACGTCAATCTGAAGTCGGCATACTACCTCGTAAGCGCGGTCGCGCGGCCGATGATGAAGCAGCGCACCGGGGCGATCGTCCTGGTTTCGAGCATCGTCGGCGTCGCCGGCAACGCGGGCCAAGCTGCGTACGCCGCGTCGAAGGCGGGGCTGCTCGGCCTTGCAAAGTCAGCAGCGAAGGAATTGGGCTCGCGGAACGTAAGAGTCAACGCCGTCGCACCGGGCCTGATCGAAACGGCGATGACCGCATCGATGCCCGACCAGGCTCGCGCTCACTATCTCGCCACGATTCCCTTGGGTCGTGCGGGAACCCCGGACGACGTCAGCGGGGTCGTCACCTTCTTATGCTCGGATGCCGCCCGATACGTGACCGGTCAAACGATCGTCGTTGACGGCGGTTTCTTAATGTAACCGCGCGCGAGCGCGTAGGAGATCCATGGCGGAATTGACTGGGACCACCTTCGACAAGGTCAAGAAGATCATCGTCGAGCAGCTCGGCGTCGACGAGGCCGAAGTGACGCCCGAAGCGTCGATCACCGACGACTTGGGCGCCGATTCGCTCGATCAGGTCGAGCTGGTCATGGCATTCGAGACCGAGTTCAACATCGATATTCCCGACGAAGAAGCCGAGAAGATCAAGACGGTCGGCGACGCGGTCAAGAAGATCGACGAAACTGCGCCCAAGGCGTAAAACGAAAGACGTAGCACGCGCGTGCTCGAAGCTCTAGGCGAGCGCCTCGGCGCGATCTTCGCGCGGCTGGGCAGCCGCGGCCGGCTCACCGAAGCCGACGTCAACGACGTCGCGCGCGAGGTTCGCGTCGCGTTGCTCGAGGCCGACGTCAACCTCGCCGTCGCCAAAGAGTTCGTCAATGCCGTCAAGGAACGCGCGGTCGGCGCGGACGTACTCGCATCGCTGACCCCCGCGCAGTCGGTCATCAAGATCGTCTACGACGAACTCGTGGCGCTGATGGGCGGCGCGGAGGCCCGGCTTCAATTCTCCGACGCTCCGCCGACGGTCATCATGCTCGTTGGCCTCCAAGGTTCGGGAAAAACGACGCACGCGGGCAAGCTCGCATTGCGGCTCAAAGAGCAGGGCCGGCGCTCGCTGCTCGTAGCTGCCGACGTGTACCGGCCCGCCGCGATCGCTCAGCTCCAGACGCTCGGCAAGCAGATCGACGTTCCCGTCTTCACCGACGCCTCGAACGATCCGGTCGCGATCGCAAAGCGCGGTACGGACGAAGCGCGCCGCCTGGGCATCGCGACCGTGATCGTGGATACGGCCGGCCGACTGCAGATCGACGAGCAGCTCATGATCGAACTCGAGCGAATCAAAGCGGCAACCGCGCCGAAGGAAGTGCTCTTCGTCGCCGACGCGATGACGGGCCAAGAGGCGACCAACGTCGCCAAGGGATTCGACGCACGCCTGGGCATCACGGGCGTGATCCTCACGAAGATGGACGGCGACGCTCGCGGCGGCGCGGCGCTCTCGATCTTCCGTACCACGGGCGCCCCGATCAAGTTCGTGGGGACGGGCGAGAAACTCTCGGCGCTCGAGCCGTTCCACCCCGATCGCCTCGCGTCGCGCATTCTCGGGATGGGCGACGTTCTGACGCTCATCGAAAAAACTCAGGGACTGTATTCGGTCGAGGCGGCCGCGGAGCTCGAGGCGAAGTTCCGCAAGAACGAGTTCACGCTCGACGATTTCCTCGCTCAGCTGCGCCAGGTCCGCAAGATGGGCTCGATGACCGATATCCTGAAGATGATTCCCGGCATGTCCAAGGCGCTTCCCAAGGAATTCGAGATTCCCGAGAAAGACGTCAACCGGGTCGAAGCGATCATCTGCTCGATGACGCGCCTGGAACGGCGGCGGCCCGAAGTGCTGAACGCATCGCGCCGGCGCCGAATCGCCCGCGGCAGCGGCACGCAGGTCGCCGACGTCAACCGGCTCGTCAAGCAGTTCGAGGACGCTCGCAAGATGATGAAACAGTTCGGCGGCAAGAAGTTCCGCCTTCCGCCGATGCCGGGCGCAGCCGTCCGATAAACGTCACGTTTCCCACGCGCGCCGCGCGATGGGCGAATCCCAACAGCGCGGGCTCGTCCCGCAGAGAAAGTCGATTTAGAAACGCATGGTAAAAATTCGTCTGCGCCGGATGGGCGCAAAGAAACAGCCGACGTACCGCTTCGTCGTCGCCGACGCTCGCTCGCCGCGCGACGGTCGCTTCATCGAAATCGTCGGCCACTACAACCCCCGCACCGAACCCAAGACCGTCGTCGTCGACGAAGAAAAGATCAAAGCGTGGCTCGCGCGCGGCGCGCAACCGTCGGACCCGGTGCGCCGCCTGCTCGCGGAGCGCGGCCTCGTCGAGCGCGGCCCGATCCCCGAGACCAAGCGCAAGCCCAAGTCCGAAAAGGGCTCGAGCTCATGAGCGCGTTCGACGACGAATTCGGCCTATTCGGCGACGATGAGCCGACCGAAGAAGAGCGCCGCTCGACACTCGGCGCGCGAACGATCGCGACGGGCGAAACGATCATCGACGAGATCGAGCCCGAGGACGAGCGCCCGGCCCGCCGTCGCCCGCGCAGCGGCGCGCCCGAGCCGCGCGACGGCGATGCCGCACTCAGCCGCTGGCCGCGGCGCCGTGCGCCGGCCGTCAAGCGCGATCCGCTCCCCGAGGCGATCGCACACCCGCGCGCGATCGAGTTGCTGCGGTTTCTCGCGCAGCGGTTGGTGAGCAAGCCCGACGCCGTGTTCGTCGAGCTGCACCCAGACGCGCGCGGCGCGGTGCTCGAGCTCGAAGTCGATCCCGACGATCTCGGCAAAGTCATCGGTCGCGGCGGCCGCGTCGCGCAGGCGTTGCGCACGATCGTGCGAGCCGGTGCGGAAGGCCGCGTCACCGTCGACATCGTCGACGCGGCCGACGACGAAGAAGAAGACGATCCTGAAAACGACCCCTCCGCGCAGGCCGAGGGCGACGCCCGTGGGCAAGCCGTCGAAGACACGGACGCAGCCGAGTAGCCGGACGGCCGCAGATGCCACGCGCGCTCGTCGGGCGGCTGGGTGCCCCGTTCGGCGTGCGCGGCGAACTGAAGTGCGTACCATTGCCGGGTTCCGAAGCGCTGTTCGTCGCGGGCCGTTCGTTCGAAATCGGTGACGGCGCGGACGCGCGAATCCTGCGTTGCCGCAGCGCTCGCCGGCACCACGCGAAAATCGTGCTCGCCTTCGATGGCGTCGATACGCCCGAAGCAGCGCGCGCGCTCGCTGGAGCGCAGCTTGTGGTCGACGCGGCCGACGTGCCTCTCGGCCCCGGCGAATACCTCGACGCGGATCTGATCGGCCTGCGGCTACTCGACGAACGCGGGGCGGATCGCGGCTACGTCGTCGCATCGGTCGCGCACTATCCGGCGCAGGATTGTTTGGTCGTCGAACCGGGCGGCGCGCTCGTGCCGCTCGTGAAAGCGTTCGTTCGCGAAATCGATCTGCGGGCGCGAACGATCGCGCTCGAGTTGCCCGACGGCCTGCTGTAGCCTAGAAGTCCTCGGCGATCGCGGCCAAGAGCCTCGCAAGCGCCTCGGCGTCCTCAGCGGACGCGCGATCGATCGCGCCGTCAACGCCGCCGCGCCGGTTGCTCGGCGCGATCGCGCTGTGCTTCCCGAGGACGGCACCGTTGCAGTCGTGCGCGATGGCGTCCAGCTGCACCGCCGGCCGCCCGTTCGGATCCGAAACGAAGTACAGCGATGCCGTCACCACGGATTTCGAGCCCGCGGTCGCCGCGCACAACCGGCTCGCTTCGCCCAGCGCCTCGGTTGAAACGACCGGAACCGCACCGCCGCCGATGCCGGCCTTGGAAAACGCAGCCGCGAGCGCGGTTTGCGCGCGGGCGCGTTGGTCGGGCGTGCCCCCGCCGTCGACTTGCGTGACGAGAGTCCCCGGGCGGAAGCCGAGCGCAACGCGGCCGGCAGTCGCGCCGGCACTCGGCCGCGGCGACGGGACCGCCGCCGCCACGGATGCCTGGGGCCGCGGCGGCGCGGGTGAGGGCGTCGCGCGGGGCGCGAGTGCGGCAGTGGCGATGGCCGGGGGCGCCGTCGTTGCGGGCGGGTTGCCGGCGCCGATACCGGCCGGCGTAGCGGGCGCGCCGAGCGCGACGACGGCCGAAGCGGCCGGCGACGGCGTCGCCTTGCTGCGACCACGGTGACCCAGGGCCTTTGAGAGGTTCACGCCGGTGCCGCCACTGCTCGCGGGCGTTCCCGTTGGAACGGGCGCCGGCTGTTCGACCGCCGGGAAGCCGCGCCCGGCGTGGCGCAGGATCGCATCGCGAAGGGTATCGGCTTGGCCCACGATGTCGGCGTACGTGCGCACGACGCTCGTCGTGGCGTAGGCGACGCTGCCGCTGTGGGTCGAGACGACTTGCGCGATCAGCGAAACGTCCTGGCCGACCGGCGTGAGATAGCCCGTGATATAGTAGTCCGCATTTTCGTCGAGCGCCGCTTGGAGATATTGCGGCCGCTGGGTGCCCGGCGTGAACGGCTTCACCGTGAGACCGCCCAGCTGTGCCAGCTTCGTCGAGAGCAGAATCGCGACGTTGCTGCCGGCGTCGGGCGGCGTGCCGCCCGTGCCCGTCAGCGGATAGACGACGACGACCGGAGCCGGAAACGGGCTCACGTCGGCGGCTGCTAGCCCGAGTATGCCGGTTGCCGCGATGCCGGCCGCGACGAGAAGACCCCGTATCACGCGGACGCCGCCCACTGGGCGCACAGCTCGGCGCCGAAGAGAAAGATCGTTGCCATGTAGTAGAACCAAACCAGCAGGAGCGCAAACGCGCTGAGCGCGCCGTAGACGTAGCGAAAGTTCACATGCGTGGAGTACAGCGCGAACGCGATCTGCGCGAGCTCCCAGGCCACCGTTACCACGATCGCGCCCGGGATGCCGAACGACGGCCGTAGGCGTCGATTCGGCAAATAGGTATACAGAACCATGGTTACAACGAAGACGAGCACGAGCCCCGTTCCATAGCCCGCGATCTGGGACACGAGGGCCGCGTCGCGAAGGCCGCCGTACTGGACGACGAACGCGATCGCGAGCGGCACGGTCGTTGCCAGGAAGAAGAGGATGCCCAGCGTCGGCAGCATGACCAGCGCCACGAGGATGTCGGTCAGCAGTGGGCGCCCGGCGGGTACGTCGAGCGCGCGGTTGAGCGCGTAGGCCAGCCCTTGAAAGAGATTCTTGCCCGACCATAAGAGGGCGACGAGCGCAAGGCTTCCGGAGATTCCCCGGAATTGGACGACGTGGCGCAGGTTGTCCGCGAGCGCGCTCTGCAGCTCGGGCGCGAGCGTTCCGATGAGAGCGAGCGCACGCGATTGCGCTTCGTCCGAGCCGTACACGAAGCCGAGCGCCGCGACCGCGAGAATCGCGATCGGAAAGATTGCGAAGATCGCGTTGAATGCGAGCGCTTGCGCCATGAACGTGCAGCCGTCGCGCGAGAAGCGCACGCCGGCCGCGTGGCAGACGGCTACGAAGCGAGCCACGGGTGGGGGCGCGTGATCGGCGCGCCTGCGGTCACCGTGCTCGTCGACGGAGTCCTCGTCGACGGATCGACCGATGCGCGGTTGCAGGGCGCCGTCGTGGTGGCGCCCCTCGAACCGTACCTGCAAGCGATCGCCGACCGCATCGTCGTCGACGCGCAGAGCGGCCGGATCGTCTTGCAACGCGGCAGCCGCACCGTCTGTATCACGATCGGGTCGCCCGTGGTTCGCAGCGGCGACGGGAGCCGGCCCTTGCCCATCGCGCCGTACGTGCGCGCCGGAGAGCCGGTAATCCCGCTCGCCGCCGTCGTGCGAGCGCTCGGTGCTTCGGTCGATTTCGACGCGCGCACCCGCACGGTCACCGTCGTCACCGATCCCGAACCGCTCGCATCGATGACGCCGGATGCGGCCTACACGCCGCCGGCCGAACCGATGCAGACGTTCACGCCGAACCCATCGCCCGCTCCGAGCGGGCCCGCGACCGCGATCCCCAAGCCCAGGCGAACCCCGATCATCGTCGTCCGCCCGGCTTCGTAGCGGCGCGGGAAAGCCCGGGCGGCGTCGAAGCGCGGCGACGATGGAGAATCTCGAATACTTCGAAGATGCGGTCGTCGGAGCGCGCCGCGAGCTCGGGCGCCATACCATCAGCGAAGAAGAGATCGTTCGGTTCGCGCGCGAATTCGATCCGCAACGGTTCCACGTCGATCGCGCGGCGGCCGAACGAACGCCGTACGGCGGATTGATCGCGAGTGGCTGGCACACGTGCGCGCTCGCGATGCGATCGGTCGTCGACGGAATGCTCTCGCGAACGGCGGCGCTCGGATCGCCCGGCGTCGACGAGATCCGCTGGCACCGCCCGGTGCGGCCGGGCGACCGGCTCGTCTTCTACAATACGGTCCTCGAAACGCGCGCGTCGCGCAGTAAATCCGATCGCGGGATCGTCGTCGCTCGCACCGAGGGCGTGAACCAGAACGGCGACGTCGTGATGAGCATGCGCGGAATGACCTTGATGCTGCGCCGCCCAGCGCCGTAACCGTGGCCCAAGACGCCGACGTCCTCGTCATCGGCGCCGGACTCGCCGGGCTCGTGGCCGCGGCGGAGATCGCCGACGCCGGCAAGCGCGTCGTCGCCG
>Ga0073928_10007573_pt1 | contig 13981 bp, 9 predicted proteins | sample PaiPotPPA55metaG_FD_76969 | JGI IMG/M metagenome (GOLD analysis project Ga0073928, IMG submission 76969) | Iron sulfur acid spring bacterial and archeal communities from Banff, Canada, to study Microbial Dark Matter (Phase II) - Paint Pots PPA... ... | reverse complement strand
GGTGAATAGGATTATTCGGACATGAGGCATCTTATGCTTCAGGATGGAGGCCACCTCTGCGCCGTTCATCTCGGGCATGGCCAAGTCCAGGAGAATCAAATCGGGGTTGAGGCGTTGGGCCTGACCGACAGCATCCAAGCCATTAACAGCCTCACCGCAGACTTCGATTTCTTCCTGATCGTTAAGGAAACTTCGAATAACGCTGCGCACACTGGCACTGTCATCTGCAACTAGAACACGTTTATGCATAAACATCAGATTGTGCCCGCCCGTGCAGGCTAGCTCAATACAAAGTTTCCCGTATGCAGCATAGGACACAATGGCAGGCATAAAGCCAACAGGAGCGCCGGGTCGGGCAGGCTCGTGCTGCCGCACATGTGTCCAATTCACTGAATTCAAATGGGATCGTGGATCTATACCAAAGAAAATTAGATTTTTAATTACACTTAATCGTTAGGCCAAAGTCCGGAAGATTCCGGATGGCGGCAACTGTTTACCCGTTCCACCCCTCGGTATCTGACTGTAGTTTTTACTAAGTTAATGGGGGAAGCGTTTCGCGGTTTTAAATTAGGCTCACAACTACGGCGTGCGAGTAAACGTGCGAGTAATTGTTCGCGAACAAGGTTGTTCGACTGTTTGAGGGCGCGGACTGAGTGAGAGGTATAATCCGCGTGTCTATGGCCTTGGCAGCGGGCACGAAACTTGGCGGTTACGAAATACTTAGCTTATTGGGCGAGGGTGGAATGGGAGAGGTATACCGCGCTCATGACCCGATTTTAAAACGCGACGTTGCTATCAAAGTTTTGCCCCAATTTGTTTCGCAAGATCCCGAGCGCATGCGCCGATTCGAGCAAGAAGCGCAGGCAGCCGCGGCTCTCAACCATCCAAACATTCTAGCTGTGTATCAACTCGGTAACTTCGAAGGCACTACGTATCTGGTGGCGGAGTTGCTGGAAGGCGGGACGCTGCGTGAGGAGTTGACGCATGGTGCGCTGCCGGCACGCAAGGCAATCGATTACGGCGTTCAGATCGCACACGGGCTGGCGGCAGCACACCACAAGGGAATCGTGCACCGCGACCTGAAGCCAGAGAATATTTTTATCACCAGAGACGCGCGGGCGAAGATCCTTGATTTTGGCTTAGCGAAGTTGACGCTTCCGGAAGACGGCGAGACGGTGACCGCGCGGGGACAAACCACGCCGGGGCAGGTGATGGGCACGGCGGGCTATATGGCGCCGGAGCAAGTGCGCGGGGAAGTGGTTGACTACCGCGCAGATATTTTCGCGTTTGGGGCCATCTTGTACGAATTGGTGACGCGCGAGCGAGCATTTAAGAAGCCGACTTCGGCGGAGACAATGACGGCGGTTCTGCACGAGGATCCGCCAGCGATTTTGCCGACTATGGCGGGCATTTCACCGGGGCTATTGCGAATCGTGCAGCGGTGTCTGGAGAAAAGGCCGGAGCGGCGATTTCAATCGGCATCGGACCTGGCGTTCGCGCTGGAGGCGCTGTCGGACTTTAGCGGCTCGAAAGCAAGTCACGGTTGAGCAAGTCGCGATTGAACAAAGTGCAGTTGAGCAAGCTGCGGTTGGGCGAGCAGCTGCAGAGTCGCCGCGAACTGTAGCGTCATCGCGAACATGGAAATGGGTGGCCGCGGCAGTATTTTTTGCAGCGCTTGCTGCAACTGCAATTGTCTGGTTAAAGGTGCCAGATGCGGTTCCAGTGGTGGAGTCGGTTACGCAACTCACGGATGACGGCGAGCCGAAGAATGGCCAGCTCGTTAGCGATGGGTCGAGAGTGTATTTCAACGAGGGACCGAATGGGAGTTGGAAGATCGCGCAAGTCTCCGCAACGGGGGGGCGGACATCGCTGGTGGATACACGGATTCCGAGTCCGTGGATTGCAGGAGTTGCGCCAGATAACTCGTCGTTGCTAGTTTCGGCTGGCGGATATGAAGACGGTCTTTACCCCTTATGGTTAATTCCCGTTCCGGCCGGAGAGCCGCGGCGGCTCGGCGCCATCGCCGGGAGTGACGCGGCTTTCTTTCCGGATGGTCGAATTCTGTTCGTTAACTACCGAGACCTGTACGCCGCCGACAAAGACGGATCGAACCCGCGCATGCTGGCCTCGATGGATGGTTATATTCAAGACCCCAGCGTGTCTGCCGATGGCAAGACACTGACGGCCACTTTATATACGCGAGGATGGGCTGCCTCCACGTTGGTTGAAATGCGAGCAGACGGGGCGGGTCCCCGACCTCTGCTAGGCTCAAGCAACGACGGACGGCCGTGTTGTAGCAGATGGAGTCCGGACGGAAGATATCTGGTATACGGAACTGCGCATCGGGAAGGCTCAGATCTTTGGGCGCTTCCTACGCAAACGGGATTTTTCCGCCGGACAAGAACACCGATTCGGCTCACCGCCGGACCGCTCGAGTACTCTGGAGCGGGGCTGAGCCGGGATGGAAAGCAAATTTTTGCTATCGGCACCAAGCGGCGCGGTGAACTGGTTCGCTATGATTCGCAGGCGCAGCAATTCCTCCCGTTCCTCGGCGGAATTTCCGCGATCGATGCTACGTTTTCCAAAGATGGGAAATGGGTGGCTTATGTGTCTTACCCAGACCACAACTTGTGGCGTAGCCGGGCCGACGGAACAGAGCGCACGCAGCTCACTTACCCTCCGATGAAAGTACAGTTCCCGTTCATTTCTCCGGACGGAAACAAAGTGGCGTTCACCAGCGCTCAATACGACATTTATTTAGTGGGCGTGGATGGCGGGACGCCGCAAAAAATCGCGGAACATTCCGCAGCTGCGAATTGGTCGCCGGATGGAAACGTGCTGCTGTTTACCTCTTTCTATGGATACGATCGGCCGGCGGCAGAAAGACACCAACGTTATTTGCAAACTTTCGATTTACGCACCAGGGAGACGAGGGTGGTTCCCTCCTCCGAAGGCGCCACTGGTGGAGTATGGGTCGGACAAGATGGGCTGATAGCCGGGGGCGAGGAGTACACAAAATTTCTGTATTTTGACTTCAAGTCACAGAAATGGTCGGAGCTACTTTCCGGCAACTTTGTGAACTGGACCGTTTCACTGGATGGCAAGTACCTGTATTTTACGACAGGAGGAGCGGAACCGCAGGTGAAACGCGTTCGTTTATCGGAGGGGAAGGTAGAACCGATCACCCGTTTGACGGGGTTTCGGCGAGTGGTGGATGCAGTAGAGCAGGGTACGCAGATTGATGTCGCGCCGGACGGATCCGCGGTGTTTACGCGCGATATAGGTACTCAGGAAATTTACGCACTGAATATTAAATGGCCGTAGCGCAAGGACCAAAAAAAGATGGCTTGGCCACGCCGCCCAAGTATTCGCGCTCATTGTGTCCTGACGCCAGGGTCGTCGAACAGAAGGACAAGTCAACTTCAAGACCCAGGTTCGAAACTCAACTGCGGACCTGGGCCACCCCCGCCACTGACCGTCAGTCAACAGTGACAAAGTCACTTCAAGACCTGGTTCCTAACTCAACTGTGGACCGCCGATAATCCCCACGTTATTTGAGCGGGCTTTCCAGAGCGTTTCGCGCCGCACAGACGATGGCGAAATAGCGACGCCTGTACCACGAGAGTGTTGCGGCGGTTTTTGCGAGACGCCTATACTGGCACGGAGTCGCTTTTTCGGCGCTGAATTGTCTTTCGAGGCGTCGGGGCTGTCGACGGGCACGGATAGCCATACCTATATAAAGGATCAAGGTTCAACACGCGTGGAGGAAGTAAAGCAGTTTCCGGCCATCGAACGCCGCCGCAACGCGTCTGTTCCGTACGAGCAACGCGAAGCCGGGGAAGTCGCGATCTTCCAGGAGTTAGGGAAGGCGCTGACGTCGTCATTGCAGCTCGATCAGGTTCTCCGCACGATCATGGAGAAGATCGATGAATTTCTGCGCCCGGACAACTGGTCACTGCTGCTACTGGACGAGGCCAAGCAGGAATTGTATTTCGAATTGGTGGTGGGCAAAGCGTCGCCAGCATTAAAAGATGTGCGCATCAAAATTGGGCAGGGAATCGCGGGATGGGTGGCGCAGAACGGTGAGACTGTCGTGGTGCCGGACACCTCGAAAGACACGCGATTTTTTGGTCAGGTGGACGAGAAGACCAGGACGGAAACGCAATCCATCGTGGCGGTGCCGGTAAAATTTCGTGACACGTGCCTGGGCGTGATCGAACTGATCAATTGCATGGGGCCCGATGGGTTCGATAACCGAGATTTGAAATTGTTGGAAGCGCTGGCGGACTTCGCTGCGATTGCGCTGGAAAACGCGCGGCACGTAAAGCGAATACACGAGCTTACGATCACCGATGATTGCACGACGTTGTATAACGCGCGGCACATGGGTTTTATCCTGGATACGGAAATTTACCGCTCGCAACGGTACAATTACGAATTTTCGCTGGTGTTCATCGACCTGGATCACTTCAAGCAGGTAAACGATACGCATGGGCATCTGGTAGGTTCACGGCTATTGGCGGAAATTGGCAACGCGCTGAAGAATAAGTGCCGCTTGATCGACTTTGCGTTTCGTTATGGCGGAGACGAATTTGTGCTGTTGTTGCCGCAGACTTCCAAAGAGAATGCGTTGAATGTCGCGCGGCGGTTGCACAAGATGATTAGGGAAAGTCTGTGGCTGCAATCCGAAGGATTGAATATCAGGGTTACAACGAGTTTGGGCGTGGCTTCCTATCCGGTAGACTCCAGATCCAAGGAAGGACTGCTGCATCTGGCGGATGAAGCCATGTATCTGGTGAAAAACACCAGCCGCGATAGCGTGGCGGCGGCCAATGTGGGAGTTTTACCGGACACTGTGGCGAAGATTAAATTCGCCGAGTGAGTCGTAAGAATCTGCGGGGACTTCCGCAACCATTCCGCAATTTCTATACACATCCTAAAAAGTTTGTTTAACTTAATGATATGAAACGAAGTGAAGCGGCGCGTTATGCGCGCTGGTCTGCCACGCTGGCGCTGTTGCTGGCGCTCGCTACCGTCGCTGTGTATGTGCAACACAAGGTAGTGGCGCGCGTGCAGAAAAGAGGAGCGCCTCCGGCTGCGCCGATAAACGTGGAGCGGCAATCGAACGGTCTGACATTTTCCAAGGTGGATGGCGACCGCAAGATTTTTACAGTCGAAGCATCGAAATCCACGGAATTTCGGAACCAGGAAGCAAGCCTGCTGGAAGAAGTAAAAATCACCATTTTTGGGCAACAAGGGGACCGGCACGACGTCATTCGCACGCACAGTTGCCAATATGCCAAAGGCAATGGCGCGATCAATTGCAGTGGCACGGTGCAGATCGAACTGGAAACCGCGGCTGAGGCAGAGACGGCGAAGAAACGCGGCGATAAAGAAACCGCGGGGCCTACTGGACACGTTGAGACACGTAACGTGACGTTCGATCAGGCTAGCGGCACGGCGCGTACGAGCGAACGCGTGACGTTTAAATTTCCAGCGGGAAGCGGGGAAGCCATGGGAGTGGAATATAACTCCCAGCTGGGAACGATGAAGCTGTTGCGCGATGTGAAGATGACTTTGATTGAGAGTGGCGGGCCAGCGGGCACGGCGGGGCAGCAAGTGCATGTGACGGGCGCGAGTCTGGACTTCGACCGTGATACAAGGCTGCTCCATTTGCAGGGGCCTGCGCACGCCCAAACGCAGACCGCGCAGCTGGATGCGGGCGAAATGAGGCTGAATCTGGATGAGGATTTTCGCGCGCAGAAACTTGTCGCGACGGCGGGAGGAAATGGTAAAAGGCCGCATGCGGTGTCGTCAGCCAATGCCGGACCAATGGATTTGACCGCGAATGTGTTGACAGCGCGGTTTGATCAAGACGGAGGACTGAAAAAACTTGATGCCTCCGGCAACGTTGAGGGTTCACGAAAAGCCGGCGCGGAAAACGAGGAATTCACGGCCGCGAATTCTTCCGTGGAATTGTGGCCGGAAATTAGCCAGCCGAAGTTAATAAATATGGACGGCGGCATAATACTTAAAACGAGCGGCAAGACCGGGCAGATACGAATGCTGAAGACCGATAAGGCACGTATGGAATTTACGCACGGCAGCGACGATAAGCCCAGCCAGCCAAAGAGGGCCGAGACACTGGCGGCCGGAACGATTGAGTGGACGGATTCGCAAGGGAATGGGCAGGCCGCTGATCATATAGATATGGACAAAGAAAAAGCGACTCGGACTAAGTTAAGCGCCGATAAGTTTGTGCTCGATTTTACTGGTGGCAGCGCATCGCAGTTGGAGGCGAATGGAAATGTACAGGCGCAGCGGGATATTCCTGGCGCTCCGTCGCAAATCACTACGGCGAAGCGCGGTTTAGCGCATTTGCTGGCCAACGGCGGCTGGTCGCAAATCGAGCTGAATGAAAATGTCAAGTTCAGGGAAGGGGAGCGAAGTGGGCAGGCGGATCATGCGATTGCGGCGAGCGCCAGCCAGATCACGACGTTGAGCGGCCAGGCCATTGTGCGGGATGCTTCGACGGAAACGCGCGCAGCAAACATCGTTTTTATGCAGGGTACTGGTGATATTCGCGCGGAGGGTGGAGTGCGCTCTAGAACAGTTTCGGCGCGAGGGGCGAGCGCGCAAATCTCAGGAACGACAACGCAAGCATCCCGCACGACGCCACAATTTTCGAGTGGGCCCGCGAATATCACTGCCGAGAAAATGCAGGCGAATGCAAAGAGTGGACGAGCGCTTTACGGCGGGCATGCGCGACTTTGGCAGGGCGATTCCGTGTTGGAGGCTGATTCCATTGAGCTGCTGCAGAAGAGCAGGGAACTGAATGCCGTGGGCAAAGTTCGCTCAGTATTTCCTCAGGCTCCCGGGCATGACGCGACCGGCTCATCTGCCCCTAACACTAATAAGTCCTCGAAGAAACCGAGCCTGTGGCATATCGCTTCGGACACGCTTACGTATCTGGATTTGGAAAATCGCGCGCACCTGGAAGGGAACGTGGTGGTGCAATCGGATGCGCAGCGGATACGCAGCGCTTTGCTTGATTTGTATTTTACTCACGCGAATAGCTCAGGCGCAGTAGAAAAGGGTTCGAATGGCGGGGCTGGCGCGCAACAAATCAGCCGCGCGGTGGGAACCGGTGGAGTTGTCGTGGATGAGCAGACACGCAAGGCTACCGCGGAGCGCGCGGAGTATACGGCGGCGGACGGAAAATTTGTAATGAGCGGAGGGAAACCGACGCTGTTTGACGGTACGCAAGGTACGACGACGGGGCGTCAATTGACCTTCTTTTTAGCGGATGATACGATCATCGTCGATTCAGAAATAGGCTCGCGAACATTGACGAAACATCAAGTCCGGAAATGACGAGGTATGCTGAATCTCCAGGCTGTTGAGTTAAGCAAGACGTACCGCGGCCGCAAGGTTGTCGATGATGTGGAGCTGGAGATTGGCCAAGGCGAAGTTGTGGGGCTGCTCGGTCCCAATGGCGCAGGAAAAACCACTACATTTTATATAATGGTAGGGTTGACGCGGCCCGATTCGGGTCGGGTGTTGCTGAACGGCGAAGAGATCACGGATTTACCCATGTATCTGCGCGCCCGCAGTGGCATTAGTTATCTGCCTCAGGAACCTTCCGTTTTCCGCCAACTCACCAGTGAAGAAAATCTTCTGGCGGTGCTTGAGACCCTGCCTCTTACGCCCGAGCAACAGCGCGATCGGCTGGAGGAGTTGATCGTGCAGATGGGCCTCGAGACCGTGCGCAGCAGCAAAGCTTATGTGCTTTCCGGCGGAGAGCGGCGGCGGTTGGAAATTGCACGATCATTGACGCTGTCGCCTTCATTTATTTTACTGGATGAGCCGTTCTCGGGGATTGATCCATTAACAGTGAAAGATTTGCAGGAAACCATTCGCGAACTGAGCCGGTCGGGGATTGGCATTTTGATTACCGATCATAACGTGAGGGAAACACTGAATGTAACGGATCGCGCGTATATCGTAAATCATGGGAAAATAATGGCGCAAGGCACACCTGAGGCCTTGAGCACTGATGCGGAAGTTCGCCGGGTTTATCTGGGCGATCATTTTCGATTGAACTAGCGGCCAGAAACAGAGGCAAGACGTAATGGCGTGGCAGGGACTAAAACTAAATCTCAGGGTCTCGCAGAAGCAGATTTTGACGCCCGGGTTGGTGCAGATGGTCAGCGTACTGGCGCTGAATCGTCTGGAGCTGCGCGAAATGATCAATCAGGAAATGATCGCCAATCCGGTGCTGGAAGAGCTAAGCGAAGAACCCACGCAAACCGACAATTACAGCGATGAAAATTTTCTGAAAGCGGAAACGGAAAAGGTTCCGGAAAAGCCGGAAGCCAATCCGTTTGATGAGTTCGACGTGGGAAGCTTTTTTAACCAGTATCTGGATACGGGGGGCGATGGCGGACAGTCGCAGGAGCGGGAAGTTTCCGAGCGACCTTCGTTTGAAAAATTTTTATCTTCGCCGAGCGGTTTGAGCGAGCACCTGGCGTGGCAGCTTAGCGTGACGATCTGTTCTGAGACGGTGAAAGAGCTTGCCGAAAGCATCATCGGGAATCTGGACGAGAATGGTTATTTGACCGCCTCAATAGAAGAGTTGCTGCAAGGCGAGAAGTATTCTCAGGACGACCTCGACGATGCGCTGGCGGTAGTGCAGGATTTCGATCCCATCGGCGTGGGGGCGCGGGATTTGCGGGAATGTTTGTTACTGCAGATCAAGGCCTTTGATCCGACGAATACATTGGCGCAGCAAATTGTTTCCGATCACTTGAAGCAGGTGCAGGGAAATCAATTAAAGGAAGTCGCGCGCGCTTTGAACCGGCCGTTGGAAGTGGTGAAGCGTTCGCTCGAGCTTATTCGCAAGCTCGATCCGCGACCGGGATTGCGCTACAACAAAACCGAGCCACGGTTGGTTGAGCCGGACGTGTATTTCCGCAAGGTCGACGATCAGTGGGTTGCTTTTTTGAATGAAGATGACATGCCGCAGCTGCGGTTGAGTCCCACGTACAGGCGATTGCTGGTCAAGGATGCTTCGGACCGCGATGTAAGAAATTACGTGAAAGAGCGGTTCACGGCGGCGATCCAGTTGATGAAAAATATTGAACAGCGGAAGCACACCATTTTACGGGTGTGCCAGTCCATCATTGCGCGGCAGGGTGAATTCCTGGATCACGGGCAGGACGCGCTGAAGCCCATGATGATTAAAGAAGTGGCGGAAGAAGTCGGCGTGCATCCTTCTACGGTCAGCCGCGCGGTAGCAAGCAAGTATGCGCACACTCCGCAGGGCGTACTGGAGCTGCGGTCATTTTTCAGTGAATCAGTGAACGGGCCAGAGGGCGGCGCGATGTCATTGCTGACCCTGAAACGCGTAGTGAAAAAGATGATCGAAGAAGAAGACGGCACGAAGCCGCTGACAGATGAGCAGATCGCGAAAAAGTTGGACGACGCGGGCATCCACGTTACGCGCCGCACGGTGGCGAAATATCGCGAAGATATGAGAATTCCCAGCACGCACCAGCGCCGAGTGAAGAGTTAAGGCCCGCGCGCCAGTGAAACGGACGCCGACGAGACACGACGCGCGACACCTCGTCGTTCTCACGGGACTTTCCGGCTCCGGAAAAAGCACAGTACTAAAAACCTTCGAAGACATGGGTTTTTATTGCGTCGACAATCTTCCTGTCGAGCTAATGCCCATTTTTGCAGAGCTGCATGGCGCTGGGGACGGTGATTTTGCGCGCGCGGCCTTGATGATTGATGCGCGCGAGGGTCTGCAACTGCAGAAGCTGCCTCCCTTGCTAAAACATTTGCGTAAGGATCATCCGATTACGCTGGTGTTCATCGAGGCGCAGGACGATGCGCTGCTGCGCCGTTATAGCGAAACACGGCGACCGCATCCGCTGGGAAAAGATTATTCGGTGCGCGAGAGTCTGCGGCATGAGCGCGAATTGATGGCGCCGATCCGGAAACTGGCGGACGTGGTGATCGACACAACGCAGTTTAATGTGCATGAGTTGCGGCACTTCGTTACCGAACGTTTCAAAAATCCCGACAAACGGCCTTTGATGGTTTCTGTGGTGAGTTTTGGATATCGCTACGGGGTGCCAACGGACGCAGACCTGGTTTTTGATGTGCGTTTCCTGCCGAATCCGCACTTCGTGCCGCGGCTGCGGGAATTTACAGGAAAAAACCCGAAGGTGCGTCGATACATTCGTTCTTTTCCGCAGACGGGAGAGTTTTTGCGGCGTGTCGAAGGACTGCTGTCCTATTTGATTCCTCACTATGCGCGAGAAGGCAAAAGTTATTTGACCATCGCGCTTGGCTGCACGGGGGGAAGGCACCGTTCGGTGATGATGTCTGAAGCAGTAAAAAAATATCTGGGAAAGCGCGGGGTTACGGCCAAAGTCGTGCACCGGGACATTGAGAAATGAATATGCATGGCCGCTTTCTTGAAGGTCGCAGCCGTTCGCTGCCCTACAGGGCGATAACTTGACACACCCTAGGTCGGCGAATAGCGTACCAAGAGGACCGTTCGGGGAGTCTGAAGCGTGGCATCGTTGTTTTCAGCACAATTGAAGCGGCTATTGGCTTACGTGCGGCCGTACTCGCTGCGGCTCGTGGTAGGCGTATTGCTGCTCGCGTTTGTGGCACTGGCTGAGGGCGGCGTGGCGCTGATGGTAGCTCCGGCGGTGGATCGGGTGCTGAATCCCGCGGCAGTGGGCTCGTTGTTGGCGCTCGTGAAATTGCCGTGGTCGGGGCGAACGATTTATCTCAACGATTTTTTCCCGCCAAGAATTCATAACGTCTGGACGGTTTTCGCGTTCACATTGCTGATTCTTTACTTCTCGAAGGCCGTTGCGGAATATTTAGGGAGTACGGAAATCCAGTACGTGGGCCAGGCAGCGGTAACCGACCTGCGCAACCAGGTGTACTCGCGATTGATCCGGCAACCGATGGGTTTCTTTCAGCACAACTCCACGGGGCGGCTGCACTCCACGGTAATTAATGATGTGGAGCGCACCAGGATCGCGCTTAGTGAATATCTGGCGGACCTGTTTCAAAAAGGATTTACGTTTCTGGTGTTTGTCGGTGTGCTGCTGGTGGTGAATTGGAAGATGGCGCTGGGGGCCGCGTTGCTTTTGCCGCTGGTGATCCTGCCGGTAAATAAATTTGGGCGGAAAATCCGGCGATCGGCGGAAACCAGCCAGTCACGTTTGGGAGACTTGAGCCAGATTTTGCAGGAAACGGTGAGCGGCAACCGGGTGGTGAAAGCATTTGGAATGGAACCGTTTGAAATTCGCAAATTCCGCGAAGCGTCGAAGAAATTGTTGCGGGAAAACATGAGATGGGTGCGCGCGGGTGTGATTACTTCCCCACTGATGGATCTGCTCGGAGCTATCGTCATTCCATTGTTGTTGCTATATGCGCGCGGCGCGATTCAGCATCATGTAATGACCACCGGGCAGTTTTTTACGTTTATTTATGCCATGTTCAATGCCTATATGCCGCTGAAGCGGATGGGTAATGTTTACCAGCAGTTTCAGGCCGCGCAAGGGGCCAGCACGCAGGTTTTTGCCTACCTCGATCTCGAACCGGAAAATATTGAACAGCCGGGCGCTAAGATTCTTCCGGCGTTCTCGCGTGAAATTGAATTTGAGCATGTGAGTTTTAGCTACAGCCCGGGCTCCACAATGGTTTTACAAAATGTGACACTGCAAGCCCGAAAAGGCGACGTGATTGCGCTGGTGGGCTCGAGCGGAGCGGGAAAAACCACGCTCGTGAATTTGCTGCCGCGCTTTTATGAAGTGACCGCGGGCACGATCAGAATTGATGGGATGGATATTCGCGAAGTGACGATTCGCTCATTGCGCGACCAGATCGCCATGGTGGCCCAGGAGAATATTCTTTTCTACGATACGGTGTGGAACAACATTTGTTATGGGCTGACCGGGGTGGCTGAAGAGCGGGTGCTGGCGGCCGCACGAGCGGCGCTGGCGCATGATTTCATCATGGAGTTGCCCCAGGGCTACAACACGCTGGTCGGCGAACGCGGAACCAGATTGAGCGGGGGACAAAGGCAGCGCATCGCCATCGCGCGGGCGATTCTGAAAGATTCGCCAATTTTGATTCTCGATGAAGCCACTTCCGAGCTGGACGCTGAGTCCGAAATGTTTGTGCAGAAGGCGCTGGCGAACTTGATGGTGGGGCGCACGACGTTTGTGATTGCCCACCGTTTGGCGACGATCCGGCGCGCCTATAAAATCATGGTGCTGGAAGACGGACAGATTCGCGAAAGCGGCACGCATACGGAATTGATGGCCAAGAGCGGAACGTACGCCCGGCTGCACGATATTCAATTTGCGGATGATGACATGCTGTCACCGGCAAGGTTGTCTTCCGAAACGAGCGCCAAATCACAACTCTTATGAGCCCAATTCCAGCTGCGATCAGAAAACCCGAATGCCTTTCGATGACCGGATACGCGCAAGCGCGTGCGGAAACCGCCGATCTGGCGTTGCGGGTCAGCATCAAGAGCGTCAATCATCGTTTTCTCGATTTGAAAATGCGGATGGCGGAGGGATTGGAGCTTTACGAACCGCGGTTGCGACAGATGGTGCGAGAGCGCATCCATCGCGGTCACGTGGAACTACAAGTCAGCGCTGAGCCGCGCACGGCTGCGACGATTCAGGTAAATCAGGAATTAGTGAAAGCTTATCTACGCGCGGCGGAAGCGTTGCGACAGGAAACTCGCGCGGCTGCGGACGTGGATGTGGTGGCGCTACTGCGTTTACCGGGGGTGATTTCGGGATTGGGCATCGCCGCGCCACAATCGGAAGAGAGTCAGGAAAAACTTTGGCGAGCGCTTGAGGAATGCCTGGGTGATGCGCTGTCGAAACTCGATGACATGCGGCGTGCAGAAGGCGGGCACTTGATCGAGGAGCTGAACAAGCGGCTCACGAAGGTCGAAGAAGAAGTGGATGAGGTTCGCGTGCTAGCCGAGACGTTGCGGCCTGCGTTTGCGCGGCGGCTGGAGGCGCGGCTCGCGGAACTGCTGAACGGAGTTTCGCTGGAGCCGGCGCGACTGGCGCAGGAAGCCGCACTACTTGCAGAACGCAGCGATATCAGCGAAGAGCTCGAAAGGTTGCGAAGTCACGTGGCGCAATTTGCGGGCCTGCTGCGCGGCGCCGGTGAAATGGGAAAGAAACTCGATTTTCTTTTGCAGGAGATGAATCGCGAAGCGAACACGCTATTGTCGAAGACCCCGGGAGTTGACGCTGAGGCGCTGGCCATTACCGGGCTAGCGTTGGAGATTAAAGCGGACATAGAAAAATTGCGAGAGCAGGTTCAGAACATCGAATGACTGCGGAGGCAAAGATTGCGCCGTTAGTCATCATCGTGTCCGGGCCGTCGGGTTCGGGAAAATCGACGCTGGTGCAAAAAATATTGGAAATGCCGGAAACGATGCCGTCGGTCTCATGTACTACCAGGGGGCGTCGCGCGACCGAGTCGCGTGGGAAATGCTATGATTTCGTGACGGACGCGGAATTCGAAGCGATGATCGCGCGCGGCGAATTCCTGGAATATGCGCGAGTGTTTGGTCGGCACTCGTATGGCACGCCGAAGAAATGGCTGGAGGAATCGCGAAGGTTAGGACTCGACCTGGTGCTGGAGATCGATGTGCAGGGCGCTTCGCAGGTGAAGCGCCAGTTGCCGGAGTCGGTGGCGATTTTTATTTTGCCGCCTTCGCGGCAGGAGTTGGAAAGGCGGCTGCGATCGCGTGGACAGAATTCCGACGAGGATATTGCGCGGCGATTGCAGAAAGCGCGCGATGAAATCGCGGAGTTTGGAAAATATTACGATTATTGCGTCGTAAATGAAGATGTGGAACGTGCGGGACGCGAAGTGCAAGCAATTGTAACGGCGCTGCGTTGTACAAAAGCGCGGC